>Ga0182013_10001735_pt1 | contig 29387 bp, 28 predicted proteins | sample 612S2MmetaG_FD_120487 | JGI IMG/M metagenome (GOLD analysis project Ga0182013, IMG submission 120487) | Permafrost microbial communities from Stordalen Mire, Sweden - 612S2M metaG | ecosystem: Environmental > Terrestrial > Soil > Wetlands > Permafrost | place: Sweden: Stordalen | collected... | reverse complement strand
CGGCAAGGACGAAATGGCCCGTCACCTCGTAATCACGGCGTCGCCGCAAGTCGCATAACGCCCATTCCGTTAAATCGGAAAAGGCCGCCCCTTTCGGGACGGCCTCGCGCCGGTCAATACTCGCTCGGCAACAGGATGGTGTTGTTGACGTAATAGAGCGTGATCTCTGAAAGTGGAAAATCCGTAAACGGAATCCGCTTTGAGAAAACGATGTTGCCGTTGCCGTCGTCGCAGGTGAGCACGCCTTTGTGCGTGTCGAGATTGACCGCGAGTTTCCAGTGCTGGAATTCTTCGCCCGCAACGCGCTTTTCGTAACGCTGCGCCAAGGCGATTTCGTCGAGAAGCCAATAAGCGCCTCCCGCGTCCGCGACATGCTTCACCCCGTCGGTAAAGAGCACGTCCTGCACCAAGCCATGCCGATACCAGTTCTCGCTTCCCGTGAACTGCACGAGGTCATCCTTGGTCAATGTTTTCGTCGTCATGGTGTTTCCCCTTCTCTTTGTTGGCATTGGTTGCATCAGCCGATGCAACCTTGCCCTTCGGCGAGAACGGGGTCGCAAGCCGCCAGGAGAATCCGCGCGAGTGGTGCGGGCGCAACGCAGTGAGCCTCGGTCGCGCTGATTGTCCTTGTGGCGCGCGAGGGGCAGCGCCCCTTAGCACTGGCCGCGTCGGCGGCCTCATGATGATGCGTGAGGGATTATCACCCGCTAGGGCGAAGACGCACCGGCGCAAAGCGGAAGGAGCGGCTACGGGCGCTCGCGCCTAAAGCCCGGCCCCCAAACTTGCTCAGAGGGGGCACGCCCGGAAGCCTTGAATTCTGAACAGGGGACAAGTCGGCAAGAGCTACGAAAACGGCCACGAGCTCGATTGCGCTTCTCCCAAGAACCTTTTAAAGCGCGGATTGCTTCTATGATAACGCTTGATAAGGCGCTTCGACATGCTCACGCGCAGCCCTTTTTTGTCCCTTTGTAACCTGACTCGCTTTGCCGCCGCGTTTTTCGCCTTCTGCATCGGCGCTCCAGTGCTGGCGACCGCGCAATCAGAAAACGCCCCTTTTCTCGTAAGGACTAAAAAATCAATCGCCGTAGCCGGAAAAACCTATGAAGCGGGCACCTGGCTTCATCTGGTCACCGCCCCCGCCGCCTGTCCGAACTTGCCCCCGGACAAATATTGCTCGTTGGGTGCCGGTGCCGCCCGAGGCAATTATCTCGACAACTTTCCCATAGACAAAACGGCTGTCGAGCCTCTGGAAGCTACGATGAACATCCACTGGCTTCATGGCCGCGTTAGCAGGAGCCTCAACGTCTATACAATTCCGAAGGGAAACCAGCCGGTTCAACCAAGTGAGTTTAAGGTTATAAATAGCCTTGTCTCAGGAGCAGATGTGAGCGTTTCCGGCGCGCGCGGCCCTTACTATGAAATACACTTTATCGATAATCACAGAGAATACACGGGGTTAGCAGATAAACCGGCCTTCGATATCGTTGATGGACCGCCTCCGTTGTTATCTCCGGCGGATCGACCTGAACCCGTCAGGACGGTTACGCCACCTGCCCCGGTAGATTATACCCTCTATATTGAAATTGCGGCAGGCCTAGCCCTGCTCGGCGGTCTCGTTGCCTTGGGCACTTATTTCGGCAGGAACCGCATGAACACCGCCTCGACTTATCCAGAAGGGTTTCCTGACAATTTAAAGGCGCGCTTCCCTGCCAACCGAATCTTTTTCGTTCCGGAAAACATCCGTCAGCTTTTGAAAGTTTCACCAAAAGACGGCGACCCTGCCTATCGTGAAAACTGCGACGATTGGTGGAAGGTGATGATGAAGCAGTATCCCAATCGGCCTGACAACGAAGTCGAAAGCAAGGAAAGGGAAGCAAGCTTCTGGCAGATGTATGCGCGGCATTTTACGGTATTGGATTCGGCGCAGCAGCCCGTTCTATGGGCCAAGCAAGATATTCTCGACTTCTTTCAATACTGGGAAAAATGGATATTTCGCTATTATTTTGCAGCAACAGGAACAGTCCACAAGACGATAATTGAGGAGGCGGTTCGTCTTATCATCGATGTCGAGCGCGCTAGTGAGATTGTGACCGGCGGCCACGATGCGAGGATCGCCCGTAGGCGCCAAGAGGTCGACAAAGCGATCGACGCCCGGGACAACTTCTTTCGAGTGACCATGCCCGCCCATTTTAAAGAATGGGGTGGATGGTTCCTTTTCCATGTCGAGGAAGCCTTCCAGGCGGAGCATGGAACGGAATCCGGTTATGGGCCGCAGTCCGCCGAGAGCTCGTCGCAGCACCCGGCGCAGGACGATATTTCCTACAGGCCGAACTCGTAGGAGCTGAGACAATGTATCTCGGCGACGAAGCCGGAAACGGATCAACCACGGCGCGGCGTATCGGCTACCACGGCGACGGCCACATGCTGACGATCGGACCAACCCGTTCGGGCAAATCACGGCGGCTGCTGATCCCGAACCTTCTTTATGAAACCGGTCGCTCCATGCTGGTCGTGGACATGAAGGGCGAGTTGGCAGCTATTACCGCCGCTCATAGGGCGGCGAAGGGCGGCACGGCCATCGCCCTCGATCCGTTCGGCGTGCTGCCGAACCGGGGCGTAAAAATCCAGAGCGTCGGATTTAATCCGATGCTGCGGCTTGATCCGGATTCCGATGATTTCGTCGATGACGCCATGGGTCTCGCGGAAGCTTTGGTGCAAGTAAATCCCGACGATAGCGAACCGCATTGGTCGGAATCGGCGCAAGACCTTGTTGCCGGCCTGATTATGCTCGTCCGATGCGTTTTCAAAGATCGCGCGACACTTGGCTTGGTGCGCCGGGAGATTTCGCGAAGCCCTGCGGAAATGGAGGTGATCGCCAAACAGATTATTGAATCACCGCCGCATGAAGCCATCCGCAATAAGCTGAGCAAATTCAGCGGCGCGGGGGAAAGCAAGGAAATCCCGTCGATCATGTCCAATGCGCAAACGCAGACGCGCTTTCTGGACAGTCCCGGCATTGCCAGGAATCTTGAAAAGGACGGTATCGATTTCTCGCTTCTCAAGACGCAGACGACAACCGTCTATCTGGTGCTTCCTCCCGAACGCCTTGTGACGCATGCAAAGTGGCTGAGGCTCATCATCAGCTCCGCGATGACGGCCATGCAACGAAGCTTGAAGGTTCCAGGACGGCCTGATGTTCTGTTCCTGCTCGATGAGTTTCCCCAGCTCGGACGGCTCGCGTCCGTCGAAACCGCCGTAAGCCTCAACGCCGGTTATGGGGTGAAAGTTTGGGCCGCTGTCCAGCATCTCGGGCAGCTAAAACAGCACTACGGTGACAACTGGGAAACCTTCCTCTCCGCCGGATGCGTCACCACTTTTGCGCCTCGTGACGTATTTACGCGCGATCATCTGACCAAGCTGATAGGGACCGGCACCAAGATCGTTCGCTCAACAAGTCATGGCTCGGATGGCGGAACGAACGTGACCAACAGCGTGCAAAAGGATGACCTCGTGTCACCCCATGAATGGCGGCAAATGGTCATGGGCGAGCAATGGGTGTTTATCCCAACCGACAAAGGACAGCTCATCAAGCGCCTTTCTAGCTGCGATTTTACGGAGTTGCCGGAAGTGAAGTCCGGCGCTATCAGGCCCGGCATCGTATAGACGCGCCCTATCGGTCCCGTCCGCTGCGCTCGAGGGTCTTGTTTGGATCGTTGGCGCGCGCGGCTTGCTCCTCCTCGGCCTTCTGTTTGGTTTCCGCCTTCACAAAGACAGACATGAGGCCGTCTTCGCGCGGCGTTTCTGCCGGAGCATTGGCCCGCGCCACGACACTGGCGGCCGTCGCCGGGGTCGAGAATGGGGATTTCGCTTCCCGTTCTTGCTGCTGTTGCGCCTGCTGCTGGTAGCTGGCCTCCAAAGCAGGATTGCCGAACCGTTGCAACACATCGTCGGGCGAGAGTGAAAGTGCCGCCGCATTCGGGCTTGGAGGCGTAGGCGGCTGGTCTGGAGAAGGCGGCGCGGATGGCTCCGTTGCTCGTCTCGGCGACGGGGGTGGCGGTGTTTTAGGGTCGCAGACCTCATCCGCTGTCGCTCGCCACGCGGCGACAATCGGAGCAGGAGATAGCTCCTTGGGCGACTGTTCTGACAGCCGCTTCAATTCGTCATAAAGACCAATCTGCCGATTGCGGCGATCGGGCGTATTTGTCTCCGCCTCCCCTGCCGGCGTTGCGGAGCCCTGAGCCGGTTGCTGCGGCTGCGCCACCTGCTTTAGTGCGTGTTCTTGCGCTTCTTTTTTTTGGTTCGCTTTTAGCGTTTCATGCGCGCTACTGACGGCGTCGCTTACCTTGCGCATATCCAAATCGCGGATAACGTGATCCGCTGAAAAATTCTCTCTGTGAAGGGTGCTTTCGGCTAGGCGCTTCGCGATGATATCGACCGCTAATTCTTTGATTTCGTCATCGCGGTTAGGATCATCAACAAGTCGTGCTATCTCATCGCCATGTTTGGCTATAATCAGTGCCGCCCGCTCTATTGTTAGCCTTTGCTTTTCGTCGTAGGCACGGCGAAGCTCCTCTTGCCGCCGCTCGTCGGGCGACAAGGGTTTTTTCCCATTTCCTTCAACCATAGCCCATCCTCCGCGCGGGGATGGGATGATCCTATCACGACTTTTTCGGATCGGCGGAAGGGGAGGGCTTTGCCATAAGCGCGTCCATCTGCTTTTCAAACTTCACGTCCTGAGCCAAGCGCTCAGGGAAAACATGGTAGTAAGCGTCTTTCAGCTTTATAAGCTCAAAATTCTCGCGCTTATCAGAAACGGTTAGCCAGGCTTCAAGAAAAGCCATCTTTTCGAAAATCTCTAAATCAAGCGCTCTCCAGCCAGCGGGAATTTTCCGCGCGGTTTCATCCGCGTCGTCTTCGCGTTCGCGGCCATATCCGAGCTCATGCAATATATACTTAACTGCTTTAACAAGACGGCTTTCAACATCTTCAAGCAGTTCTAGATCTTTAATGCGCATTTCCGCCCATTCATTGCGATGCGCTTTGAACTCAGTATCTTTCGCAGCCACAAGCGACTGAAGCGATTCAATGTTTGCTTCTAATTCTGCAAACTTCTTTTTGATTTCTTCGTCCATATCGCCTCCAATTCAATTGTTTAATCTATGAATATACTATGCCACAAGCGCGGGTAGATTTGTAATACTTTCGTCATCGGGCCGCTCGGGGTCGGCGCGCAATCGTGCGAGCTCTCGTCTTGCCCTGCTCTCCGCCTGCTGCCGTTCGGCAAGCTCTCTGAAGGCCGCGCCCTGCTCGTCGAGCAAAGCCCGCACGGCGGCGGCGGCCTCTCGCTTCGGCAGATTCCGCCGCGTCGCCTCGATCTTCGCGCCATAAAGGGCGCGGATCGCCTCTTGCCCGGACTCGAACGATAAATCCCCCGGATCGTCTCGGGCTTTAACCGCCGCTAAGCCGCGCTTTCTTTTCAAAGGCAGCCTGTAGGCGCGCCAGGCGCTGCCCCTGCCCTTTTTCCCGCGTCCGCCAACCCTGCCTTTGGTCTTGGCTGTCGGCGCGGGCTTCGCCATTAAATCGAACTGGTGAACGAAAGTTCGGCTTAGGCTCCAACGCCGCAATTCGGAGCGGAGCTGCTCCGCTGGATCGGGGTTGAGCGGTTTTTTCGCCACGGCCACGAGGCCGGTTTTACCTCGCCGGATATCCTCGCGAGGCTTTCGCCTGGACCATACCGACGCTGCCCCCGCGCCGGTTGGCCTATCGCGTTCGTCCGCCTTTTCCGCCGCCGGGGTCGCGATCCTTATCGTGATCGGAGCCGTCCTTGCCGCCCGTATCAATTTTGTTGGTCAGCAAGTTGCGCAGTCGCTCAAGCCGCTCCTCCTTCGCGTCCATGACTGTCGTCCGCTTGTCGGTCTCTGGCGGCGCAGCCGGCTTTTTGGGCAAGCCCTTGTCCGGTCCGGTCCGTGTCGTCGGCGATTGCTCATCGCGCCCGAGGCCCGAACGCTCATAACTCGCCGGGTCGATCACATAGCCCGAAGCCGCCAGCTTGCTCTCGTCGCGGCCCATTTGCTTTGCCAGCGCCTCGATGTCGGGTGCCGTCTCCCGGGCCGCGAAGACCGCCACGGACTCACGATGCCGTGTCAGCGCCACATAGGATGACGCCCCCCGCCAATGCTGCGAATGAAATACATAAGTCTGGTCGAGCGTCCGCCCCTGGCCTTTGTAGATCGTTCCCGCATAACCATGGCGAAAGGCCTCGAACTCACCCTTCTCGCGCCCGTCGCCGACGACAAACTGCACCTTGCGCGCCGTCTTGCCATCGAGCGCCACGGTCACACGCGGCTTCGCGCCTTTCGTGTCGATCTCCAGGACGGTTCCTGCCGCGCCATTGACGAACCCCGCCTCTCGGCCTTTGCGGGTGCGGCCATTGCCGGTGAACTGGATGCGGTCGCCCTCGGCGAAAGCGGTCGGGCCGTCCGCCGTCTGCAACACCGTCTCGGCTCCAAGCTTCCCCTGCTCCTTCACCAATTTCCGGGCGAAGCTGTTAAGCGTGCTCACCTGGTCGTTGGTGTAAGCGAAGATAAACCGGCTCTTGTCCGGCGCTTGCGCGCAATCCTGCATATAGCGGTCGCCAAGCGCCCGCACCGCCTGGGCCTGGGTCTGCGTCCAGTTGATAGCGCCTTGCTTCTCGAACGTGTCGAGCGCTGGCCGGAATTGCCCCTCATGCATCGCGTTGAACGCGACCCGCTGGTCCACGTCACGCACCCGCTGCACCTGCCGCAGCTCCGCCGCCCCGAATTCGTTTTTGAGCGGCCCGAACATCCCGCCGCGCTCGATGCTCGCCAGCTGCCGGTCGTCCCCGGACAGGATAAGTTTCGCTCCCGCCTCTCGCGCCCTGCCCGTAATTTCGGCGAGCGTTTTCGTCGATAGCATCGCCGCTTCGTCGACCATCAAGACGGTCTTGGCGTCCCATGCGTGCTGCGTGCCGTCTAAGCGCTTCAGCTCGGCGGCGATCGTGCTCGCCTGTTTGAACCCGTCCTGACGCATGTCCTCCACGACGGCGTTCGTCCAGGCAAGCCCGATAACTTTGCGCCCGGCCTGCTCGTAACCGTCGCGGATGGCCGCAAGCGTCCGGCTCTTGCCCGTCCCCGCCTCGCCGGCGATCATGGCGAAACCGCCATCTCTCGACGCGTGGTCGACAGCCTTTGCCTGCTCGTCATTGAGCTGGTGCGCGAGCGCGGCGTTTCTGGTCCGCTCGGCGCTTAATCCGTGATGGGTTGCCCTGTTTAGAGCATGCGTGTCGCGGCGAATTTCACGCTCAGCCGCCAGAATGCCCCGCGTCGTGTATCGGCTCACTGGGGCCTCGGTAGTCTCCCTCAGCCCGATCACGTCATGGCGGTCTAAAAGCTCTTTCCGGAAACTCTTGCGCGCCTCTTCGTCGAGCCCGCCGTAAGACAGGGCCTTGTCCAACTCTCTCGGCGTAAAGGTCGATTGCCGCGCCGTCAGATGCTCAAGTAGCCCATCCGCATCGCGCGCCTGAACCCGTTCCGCCACGCTGTGCAGCGCCCGACGCGCCTCCGAAACCTGATCGTGCTCCCGCTCCCATTGAAGCGCCCATGCCTGGGATATTGTTTTGTCGCGGGTGTCTGAGTAGGTCTTCCCAGTCTCCGGATTAATCCGGCTCGCCACGATATGCACATGACGATGATCGGTGTCGTGATGCGCAACAAACACCGCCCGCGCATTTTCCATCCCGAGCGCTTTAAGAGCGCTTTGGCTAGCCTCGATCATTTCCTCTTTTGAAGGGGCTTGCCCGCCTTCCCATGACAGCGACATGTGAAGGCAATCCTTCACGCAAGGCTTCGTCCGGCTCGCCTGGTTCTCGGGCTTTCCGCCCCATTCCATGATCCGTCGCGCCAGTTCAAGCCGCTCCGAACTGTCGATATCAAATCCGAAGCCCTGTCCACCAAGAAGCTCGGCACGGCTCATTTCGCCTGGAACGAGTTCAATATGCTTGCCCGTCTCAGGGTCATTTCCCTCCCCCATGACGTAACGCATCGCACCCGAAATCCCGCTCCCTTTCACAAGGTTCGGAATCATAATTCGATCACCCGAGAAAGAGCATCCGCAACCTTGTCGCGCACCGCCTCAAGCGATTTTCCCTGCTCTATCCGCCCGGTCTGGTTCGCGATCTTGGCTAACTGATTGAGGTTATTTCCAACCCGCGCGATTTCGTTCGCGAGCTCCCTCAGCGCGCGCGGGTCACGTCCTATGACCGCCTTCGGAACCTGTCCGCCGGTCAGTCGCATACGCGCGTATGTCGAGAGCGGAATCCCGGCTCCCGCCGCCTTTTTTGCCGCTTCGTCCCTTTCGCTTTCCGTCAATTTCACGGTCAGCTTTTCGGACAGGAGCTCCCCTGAATATCCGGCTCTGTGGCGCGCCATTCGTTCCCTCCTGGGCTCCTGCCCGCTGGCGATAAAGGCCGCTTGCGGCCCCTCGGGCGGGCTACTCTGAGAACCTGAATTGTAGGACAATTCCACAGGTCCCTATAAATCTTAAGCTACAGGAATGCTGCTGCCCTGGCAAGACCAAGGAAAACACAAGATAAAATAACCCAGAACATCCCAATCCACCCAACCGGACGGCGACAAAGGGCGGACATAAGGTTAACCATAAGGCAGAATCAGAACGGAGGAATACCAAAAATGGCCCGCCAGAAATCCGCCGATCACGTTGAAGCCCTCCGCCGCCAACAGGCGGATATAGCCGCCAAGCTCAAAGAAGCCGAAGCCAAAGAGCGGGCCCGCAAACGCGAGGATGACGACCGGCGCAATCGCCTCGCCGGGGCCGTCATCCTCGATCACCTGGCGCGCGATCCGAAGAGTCCCATCGCCGCCCCATTGCGCGATCTGCTCGCCAAGGGGCTAAAGCGGCCGGCCGATCGCGCTCTCTTTGGCGATGCCCTTTCCTCGCCAGTCGCCGAGCCGGCTCGTCCCGCTGTCTTTGATAAAGGTCAGAGCGGCGAAGCGCCTTCGTGGGGCGAAAACACACGAACAATGGAACCGTCCGACGGACTTGTCTTCATCCCTGACACGCAATAAGGCCGGCACCGGAGCGACAGACGCTCAATATTCCGAAGGCAAGATGAAGGGCCGCCTTGCGGCGGCCCCCCTTGGGTTAGGCGGTAGTTTCTTCGCCGCCCGTCGCTTTCGGCTTGCGGATGACGATTTCCGCGTCGTTGAGTGGCAGCATATCAAGTTTGATATTGAATCCCTCCCCGTCCGCATGTGCCCAAGCGGCTCCGATTTCCTGCCAGAAGCTGCGCTTGCTTCCCTTGGTCACTGCATAGACCTTGTGGCTGGGGCGTTTGGTTGTCGTGGTCATGATCTTATCCTCTCGTTTTTGTGATTGAAGCCATGCACATTGCGGCTTCGTAGGGGCCAAAAGCCCGCGCGAGAGAGCGTCGCGTTCAAAGGCTGCCCCTTTTTCCCCTTTGGGGCATCGCGAAGCGGCGCGGAGCTGCACAAGCCCCGGTTTCGGGGCGCGGAAGCGAGCGGCCTTGAATGAGATGCGCGCGCGGGCATAAGCGCCCTGACTCGAATGCCGCTTGTCCTTGGAATTCTCACAAATGGAGGGTTGATCTTGAATGCGGCCACGCCCCCTGCCCTGCTTGGTCTTGCCGGCTGACACGGAGTAAACGGCGCGGCTCTAATGGGGTCGGACGGCCTGGGTTGCCAAAGGCGGGATTGGCTTCCTTGAAGGAGTTGATGCGATCGGAGCGCGCGAAGAGCGCGCAACCTTTTGAAGATGGGCGGGGGTTTCACACCCCCGCACCCCCGTGGGATATTTGAAGGCAAAGATGATGTGCCCGGACGGTGCACGAAATGCGCTTAGGAGTCTGCCGGTTTTCTCTCTTGGCAGTCGGTCCATTCCTGCGCTAGCTTTCCCTTACGGTGCAGCCGGGGACGGCGATGACCGTGCAAAGGTGATGGGGCTGGCGGGTTCCGAAACTACCCCGCTAGCCCTTCCCGATTTTTATCGTCAGCTTCCTAAAAGCGTCAATCCAAGCGCATGACCGGCGGCGCGTAATTCCTGATCAAGCGTTGCCAACGGCAGATTGCGTCTTTGAGCAAGCTCCAGATAGCAAGCGTCATAAATCGTCAGCCCATAGCGGTCGGAAAGCCAAAGCGTCGTCGTCCAGATATGGCTGTCCGTATCGGCGTCGACGATGACGGGCAATTTCCCAAGATCGGCGATCGACGCGTCGCGATACGCTTTGTCGATCCGCTTGCGCCGGATTCCTGACTGAAACGCATTCGCCACTTCAAGCCGCCACAACGGCGGCACCACGGCTCCGTCCTGCGCCACGGCGTCGAGCAATTCGTCGGTTGCTGGGGTGGCCTCGTCCTCAAAATACCAGGTCAGCGTCAAGGACGCGTCGATGACCAGACTCACAGCCGCCCCTCGGCAACCAGGTCTTTGATTTTCAGTCCGCCAAGCGTGACCCCGCGCCGCCGCACCCGAATGCTCGCCGCTGCCGCGATGCCGGCCTCGTGATTGATGGCTCCGGCGGGAGGCACCAGGCGTGCCACGACCTTGCCGCGCCGCGTGATGACAACCTCGTCACCGGCTTCGACCCAATCAAGCAACTGCCCGAATTTGTTTTTCGCCTCGAAGGCTCCGATTTCTTTCATGTCGCCACCTCAACAGTCTAGTCTGTAAGCTAGCTCATTATAGCGGCGTCGCCGCGCAAAGTCGACGAAATTATTGCTACGTTCACGTTTACGCGGCTTCGGATATCTAATAGATACCAAGTAGGTATCTGTTGGCTACCTAGTAGCTATCGGTTACCAAATGGCTATCGGATAGCTATCTGTTAACAATATGGTAACTTTCGGATACTAGTTAGCTATCCAGTAGCTACTAGATAGCACTTCGATTCGCGAAAGGATCGCCCATGGCCGTCATCACTCTCAGCTCGCCAAAGGGCGGAGCCGGAAAAACAACCGCAGCTACGATCCTGGCGACGGTGCTGGCCGAGCGCGGCGCGGAAGTGACCATCATCGACGCCGACCCCAACAAAAACGTCGTCGACTGGGCGAAGCTGCCAGGTGCGCCTTCCAATTTGACCGTGATCGGCGATGTCTCCGAAGAGACTATTGTCGACCTGATCGAAGAAGCCGCCGAAAAATCCTCCTTCGTGATTGTCGACCTCGAAGGAACGGCGAGCCTTATGGTCAGTTATGCGATCTCAATGTCGGATTTCGTGGTGATCCCGGTGCAGGGGTCGCAACTCGACGCCAAGCAAGCCGCGCGACAAATGAAGCTCATCAAAGCGCAAGAACGCATTGCCGGCCGATCGATACCGTTCGCGGTCCTGTTCACGCGCACGAATCCGGCAATCATGCCGAAAACGTTGCGCTTCATTGAAGAACGGTTCCTTGAGCTCCAAGTGCCCATGTTCACGACCAAGCTTTATGATCGCGAAGCTTTTCGCGCCATATTTTCCTATGGTGGGACGGTCTCCGCCTTGAAAGACAAGGGCGTCAGCAACCTCAACGCCGCGCTCGGAAACGCGCTTGAATTCACGGCAGAACTGGTCGAGCGCCTGCGCAATGGGAATAAAAACGTTGTGAAGGAGGTCGCATAATGGCTGATCCGAACCGCGTCGATCCTTTCGGCGGCGATCTCGATCTCTCGGACTTCAAGCCGGCCGCGCCGAAAAAACCGAAAATCGAACCCTCAGCAATCCGCGAGGTTTCTGAGGCGAACAATTTCCCGAGCAGGGCGGCTTCCAAACCAACCCCGCCAAAGGCAGCGGGCACAGTGCAACGCCGCCGCCGAACCGGCCGTAACGTTCAATTCAACATCAAGGCGACGCCTGAGACGATTGCCCGTTTTACGGAGCTTGCGGATAAACAGGGCTGGGTTTTTGGTGAAATGCTCGACCGCGCACTCGACGCACTCGAACAAAGCCTCTCTCGCAAGGCGTAAAAGCGTCAATTTTGCGCGGCGGTTCGCGCCTGGCGGCCGGCCCCCCCCGAAATGTCGCGGCACAAGCACAGTCTCAATTCCTCAAAAACCGCCCGCCACGCAACTTTTCGATGCTAGGGCAGGGGGAACAGCGACTAGACCATCAAAACTCACCCAGGACTAAAATTTCAGCCTTAGCGTTGATGGGGATTTGAGAGTCCAACTTTCCGCCTCACCCCTTCATCGCCGAGCATCTTTTCTTGCGCGTAGCGCATTAAAAAATGTTCGCGCTCCCTCTTGGGCGCGGCAATGTTTCCTTGCCAGAGGTGGGGTAGGGCGCGCTTTGCGCTCCCGTAGGGGAGGAGATGCGCAAATCATCTCCTCCCCTTCTTCTAACTTAAAATGTTCGCGCCGCTTGGCGCGTCCGCTTAAGCGCACCGAAGGTGCGCGCTCTCTTCGTGACGTTATGCACAGGGGGCCATTGTTCTACTGTTCTAACTGTTCTTCTGTTCTAGGGCGAAAACGGACGATAAAGCAGTAGCTTAGCGGCCTTGCGGGGGACGAAATCAGCCGTCCGGGGGACGGATTCAGCGGTGCGGGGGACGAAATCAGCGGTGCGGGGGACGGATTCAGCCAACCATCAACAGGGCTTGCGGGGGACAAATTCAGCAAACAATTTGTGATGATTGCGTGGGTGAAAGACGTCGAATTGTCTGAATGGATAAATAATAATTTCAGTGTGTTAGTAGTGTTGCGGGGGACGGATTCAGCGAAGCGCCCCCACCGAAAGGGGGACGGCTTTTCGCTTGCGCGTCCCCCGTAAACTCGGCAACTTAGCTGGATGACCGATTCGCAACCTGCGCAACTTCCACTCGCGCTGAAGAGCGGCCCCAAGCCCACGGGCGACATTTGGGAGCCGTCGAAGACGCATCCGGCAACCGTGCCCGTGCCGTTGCCGATCGTGATGGTGCGCGTCGACGGGCCATTTACGGCGCTTGATCGCAAGCTGTGGCTGCTGATGCTGCACAACGCATGGGATGAACTGGATTCCGATAAGCCCTATCACGAGATTTCTGTTTCCGAACTGCTGCGGCTCTTTCGGAAATTTGGCCGAACCGATCTCGGCACGCGCGGGAAGATACGGCTCGGAAAAACCGATGAAGACACGGAAGCTGCCGCGCTATGGGACAGCGTGCGGAGGCTCGTCAAAACAACCGTCGAGTGGGAAGACGAGGACTATCAAGGCATCAGCGCGCTCGTCAGCGAAGCCCTTTTGAGCAAGCGCTATCGTGAGACGGGCAAAATTTATTACGCATTCGGCAAAGGACTCTCGAAACAAATTCTCGCGCCGCGTGCCTTCGCGCGGCTGCGTTGTCACGTCGTGCTGGCGTTGCGAAGCAAATACGCGGTGACGCTGTATGAAATTCTCGAAGCCTACGTGAACCGACGCGAAAGCAATTTCATGGTGACGATTGACGAATTGCGCTCGTGGCTCAAGGTCTCCGACGACTCCAAGTCGTATGACGATTGGAAGTATCTAAAGAGGCGCGTGATTGATCCCGCCGTGAATGAAATCAACGAACACGGCGAGGAGGGCGGCTTCTTCGTCGGCTATGAGGGCATCCGCGAGGGCAAGTCTTTCACGAAGATCAAATTCACCTTGTCGAAAACGGCGGCGCGCGATGAGCGCGACGGAGTGTTGCAGGGCAAAGCGCGCCGGGCGCGCACGTTCGATGCGCCGCCTGTCGCGGCTGGCGCTGTCTATGAGCCAACGGACGCGGTTCTCACTCAGCTGCGCGCGCTTGCGCCGAGCTGGGACCGCCAAGCGTTGCTCGCGCAATATCGCGAGTGGAGCAAGGGCAAGGTGCCCGCCCGTAATCCGCACGGCGCGTTTCTTGGCTGGGTGAAACGGTTCACCAAGGGGAAAGCCGCAGCCTGACTACGAAATTATTCGCGAAAGGGTAGGGGAGGAGTGCGTCAGGAATGGAAGCCGCAAGGCCGAAAACCCGCTTGCGGGTTCGGTTCACGACAGCCCGCCCGCGTGAAGCGGGGGGACGCCTAAAAACGTATCTCTGGGTCGAGGCGCTCGTCGTCGGAATTCGGAGGGGCAGGGGGCGCGCCTGATCGGCGATCGGAATACGGGGACGAATTCGGCCTGGCCTCAGTCGGCAGGACTGATGCGTCTATTCCGCCGCTCGTTGAATCACATAGCCATAGGTGCGTGCTCGCTGCCGGAAAGCCTCTTTGGCTCCCTCCAAGATTGCACAAGCAAAATCACGTGTCTTCGGGTCGTCTATGGACCCACGACTGACAATTTTCGCTCGCTCATTATTCCCTTTCAATACAATTATTTGTTCTGCATCCCCCAACACAGCGATATTGGCATTGTGGGTGACAATTATTATCTGTCGTCTTTCCTTTGCGCGGCGCAGCACAGGAACAAGCGTTGCATATATGAATTCACTGTCAAGATTATCTTCAGGCTGATCGATGATCAGCGGATGCCTGCTGCTCGAAGATAGCATGAGAGCAAGCAATATTGACTGCTTTTGTCCTAGAGACAATTGCGTAAAGTCACGAGAAATATGCCGAGTGCCTCCAGCGCCATCATCTACAACTCTTGCCACTGATAGGCGTGGCAAATCATGGATTTCGCAACGTTCAAGCGCATATCTGATAGCCGGGAACGACAACCGCTCAAATATTAACTCAGCATCTCTGGTGTCGAACGGCTTAACGCCATCAACAAACGCCAATCCAGTTATTGACGATATGTCTTTATCATCAATCGCCTTCAGTAAATTCTGGACAGTAAGATTTTCAACTAACAATTTGGCGCGTGGGACCTGATTTGTTCGCCATCCAAGCGCCTCGATAATTTGCTGTTCAGCGGCAGGCGAACATCCACTTAAACGATATTTTAGGCTTACCTTTAGGTCAGTTAGTTCTGTGTGTAGAACACGCGTAGCACCGCGCGCATAACCGTCCCGGATTGTTGCAATACGCTCTCGCGCGCTCCATCGAGCTTTCAGAGCTTGAGCGCGCTTCCTCTTTAGCTCGGCAAGGTGTGGAACCCATGTTTTCAGAGTCGTGACGGATTGAGCATGCGAGGCCTCGTCCTTCGCGAGTTTTTGTATGTAAGCCATATCCAACCGCACGTTTTGCGACTCCAACTCCTTCCTCTTTGCCTCAATTGTCTTGTGCGCCTCTGCATCTTTTGCTTTCCATGCTCCTAGCTGAAGCACGGTGCTCGCGTTGAAGGCTGTTAAGCCACTGCGCACCTGCCCGTCCGCTTGCGCGATACTCGTTTCAAACGTCTTCGCCGCAATTGCTATTTCCCGGAACTCGTTTGAACCTAATTGAAGTCTAGTTGGGTCCGCTGCGGAACAAATTTCTTCAAGCTTACTTTTCGTAGATTTCTGAGCAAGGTCGGATTTCAATTCCATTATTTTTTGGATGATCTGGGTGCGTATTGCCCGCTCTTCTTCAACTTTTCGCTGGAGTTCAATCACCTCTTTCGCCTTGGCTTTCTCCAAGGTAGCAAGCTGTTGCCGGACAATCGCCAACGCACGTTCGAACTGCGGAATTTGATCAACCTGCGCTTGAGCTTTCTCGATATCGGTTTGAAGCGAAAGCAGTAAATCTCTAGCCTCGTTCTCCTCCTTAAATGCTTCATGCAAATCAACAAAGCGATCGAGATAATTTAAGAGCGCAAGAGGGTTAGAATGGGCCTCATAGCTGATTTTCGCCGTTTCACCCTGACCAAAACAATCAATTTCGAACGTAACCGGTCCGGTCACTGGATCGTCTGTGTTTTCAATCGCGCTGCCAATCGAGCGCTGTAATGAGTGTTGTTGTCCGGCGGTATCCTGCCAAAATAAGAATAGCTCAGGAGACCATATTTCAGAATCTATCACAGAATTATCGCTTGGGCTGTCCGACAAAAGCCGCACCGCTTCGAATGTTGTAGACTTGCCTGTGCCACGTCCCCCGATAATACAATTTAAGTTGCTGCTAAAATGAATCGTTTGACCATCAAGAAAGCCACCTTCGAAATGAGCTCCTAAAATATGCGGAACCGATTGGGGGATTTGATCTTCAAGGCGAACACGAGCATCTCCATCCTCAAATGCCAAGCGGAGCGCCTGAAATGAAGGCGTATCCATCTTGATTCGGGTAACCTTTTTGTCACCTTTCGCATTGCGCCCCAGGGCATTCAAAGTATGAGAATCAGAATTGAGAATGCGGGCCAGATACTGGCGTTCTCCTAACCCAAGCTTTTGAGTCCTTTGTGCGCCGACCTTGACCCGTTCTGTATCGGGGTCACCTGGTGCATAGGAAATGGCGGAACTCGCCGATTTAAGTTCGATGGCTATTATCGCCGGATGACAAACAATATCGATCTTATGCGGCGAGAAACCAGGCACCTGCTCTTCAAGGCCGCTGGGAGCATCGACATGGGCGAGAGCGGCAAAGCCGCCAAGCCGCTGAAGATGGTCTAAGCAGTCAAGCATCGCGTTCCGGCACCTCGAATTCTGAGTGCCCCGGTCAACAATATCTAAACGGCCGATAAAACTCTGGAGCAAAGCAACAGTCGGAAGGTAACAAAGGAGGTGCCCTTGGGGTGTTGAAAGCTCGACACCTGGAATGACAGTGACCGGCCGGTGCTCGGCTGCCGCGATCGCCGTCGCCACGTTCGTGATTTCGTTGTGATCGGTAATCGCAATGAGTCCCAGCCCTTCGGCTACGGCAGTATCAACAATCGCTTGCGGAGTCATAGACGTGTCTGAAACGTCATGAGATGCGCCAAACGAATGAATGTGAATGTCCGCTCTAAAGAACCGCGCGCCTCTTGGCTGAGAGGCGATGATTGATAGGTCGCTCATGTGCGCTGCCTATTGGCTCCAGATTGTCGATGGGGATTACCTTCCAATTTTGGCGGGGGCACTAAGTTTCCCCCTTCGGTTGAATTCTGCGAGATTAGCTCGCCCCGGAACGCCTTTGCCAGAATGGCCTGGTCGAGCTTCGGCAAGAGGCGCGACGCGTTCGCGTGCTCGGCGGCGACGCGGTCGAGCCACGCGAACGCGGTTTCGATGCGGCGCACCGTCGTTTGCTGCTGCTCTAAATTGAGTTTTGGCAGTGACAAATTGAGGAACTTTTCCTGCGTGAGGTTGAGGCCGCTATCGCTGATGCCGGTCTTCATCTCCTCAATTTGTCGCAAAGCTTGGGGCGAATTTAGCATCATCGCCAGGAACGTAGGGTCGGCTTTGCCGTCCTTCGCGCGAATCCGATACGCCTTGTCGCAAAGCATAAGGTGTGGTCGAGCTGTGGTTACCACGCAGCTGATGCCGACGCGGCTTCGCGGGCCGGCGCGCGTGATCAACACATCTCCAGCTTGAATCTGAATGTTAGGGCGTGGTTGGAGCGTCGGCGGAAGTTTTTTGTTTTCACATGCAAAAAAGTGGATGGGCTGGATGGCTGTAGTTTTGATTACAGCCCAATCTTTAGGGTCATCTGAGGCGGAGCTTTCACATTTTGGGCTCCACCCTTGATCGAGAGATTTAACATAGGCGGAAAGCGTGACCTGACCCGCTGAAGAGAGACCGACAAAGACACCCTCGAAGGCCTTGGACAGGATTGCTTCTCTGTATTTGCTGATGAGCCTCGGAATTCTCCCCAACTGCTCCCGCGCCCGCGTTGTGCCGCCGGTGAGGCTGTCGAGCTTCGCGACGATGCGGCGCTGCTCAGTGAGGGGGGGAACTGCGATCCGCGAAGATAAAACATCTCGGTCAGAAACGGCAGGATACATCGTCCCGTCCTGCGCTTTCGATATCTCAGTGACAAAGGCGTCTGACGTAACCCAATGGAACAAATAACTGCTGTCCATGAGTGCGGATGACCTCAAAACAGCAATTCCCGTCGATGTCAGCGCTCCAGAAAGCTCTCTTGGAACCGTCGCAATATTCTTGAGATAGGTTCTCACAGTAGAAAACAGAACATCACATTCTTGCACAACCCGCCTCGCTCGCGAAGGTGCATCTCTGCCCTTGAAAGCCTTAGGGTCGGTGATGATCTGACGTGAGTTATCAATCGAACCTATGTCAATATAACGATATTCCTTGGACGGCTCTTTCGTTGGATCGATCGATTTAAACGGGAGAGTCACCTCGCCGATTGATAGCTCTTTCCACCCCTTCGGAAGTCCGCTCACGCCACGGCCTCCTCTTTCAGGGTCTCTTCCGTCTCTTCATCCGCCTCCAGCTCCTCGCTAACGACTTCGATCTCCTCCAGCGCGGCCTTAAGATGCCCCATGATCGCGGCGGCGATGTCCTCGGGCTCGGTTAAATGCTCCTCAGCTTCCGCTTCGGTATCGCGAAGCCACCCGATGTCGAGATTGTCGTTGCGCGCCTTGATCTCGTCGCGCGTGAAACAACGGAAGCGGCCTTCTTCGCCTTGGTCTTTGCGCTTTGCCTTGCCAAATGGGTCGTCGCCGAAAGCCTTCTCGAACGCCTCGAAGTCCTTCACGGTGAGCGGGTGGGTCTTACCGAAAGCCTCCATCTGGTTGCGAAGATCATAGACCCAGACGGCTTTCGTGTTTGCCTTGTCAGTCTTGCCACGCGTCAAAAACACGACGTTCGTCTTGACCCCCTGGGCATAAAATATGCCTATCGGCAAGCGCAGAATGGTGTGAACGTCGCACAGTTCCATCATCCATGTGCGCACGCGGCGGCCGGTGTTGTCCTCGAACAGCACGTTATCGGGAATGACGAACGCCGCCCGCCCACCGGCCCTTAGCCCCCGCACGATATGTTCAACGAAAGCGAGCTGCTTGTTGGACGTGTCGGCGGTAATCGAAAAGTCGGCGCGGTTCGGACGGCCGCCACCCTTCTTGGTGCCGAACGGCGGATTGGTGAGGATAAGGTCGGCCTTGGGAAGGCCCGCGCCGTCCGGCGACAGGGTGTCGCCGGATTCGACGCCTTCCTCGATCCCATGCAGCATCAAGTTCATCAAGCAAAGCCGATGCGCGTCGGGGACGAGCTCAAGTCCGACATAGGCGTTGTGCTTCTGGAAATAGATTTGCTCTTTCGGGAGCTTGAAGAGGTCGTCGGTCTGTTCCTTGATGTAGTGGTCGGACGCGACCAGGAATCCGCCGGTGCCAGCGGCTGGGTCCTGGATGACTTCGCCGGGCTGCGGCTTCATGAGGCGCACAATGCAATCAATGAGCGGGCGCGGCGTAAAATATTGCCCCGCGCCGGATTTTTTCTCGGCGGCGTTCTTCTCTAAAAGCCCTTCGTAAAGATTGCCGAGGCCTTCCTCGCGCGCCGAAAACCAGTCGAGCTTTTCGATCGCGTCGGTGATCGCCTTGAGATTGGTCGGCTTGCGCAGCGTCGTTTGCGCGTCCACGAAGATCGCGGCGACGGTCGCCTTGCCCTTGGTGCCGAGGTCGAGAAGCAGGCGCTTATAATAATCGAGCTGCTCCAGCCCCGTGCGCTTGGTCAGCTCGCTCCAGCGATAGCCCTTCGGGAGCACGTCCTCGCGGCCGGTCTCGGCCATCATCTTGAGGAAAAGCAGGAAGGTCAGTTCGGTGACATATTCGTTATAGGTCACGCCGTCATCGCGAAGGATGTGGCAGAGACTCCAGAGCTTGGCGACAATGTCGCGGGTCGTCGTTTGTTCAGCCATCAGCCGGCGCGCCTCCAGGTTTCGTCGTTGATTTCGGCGAGCAGGTTTTCAAGCTTGCCATCGAACACTTTATTCAATCGTTTGAAGCCGCCTTCGGCGCGGAAAGGTTCCTGATCGAGCGCCTCGCGGTCGACGACCAGCTCCTGAACCAGCTGTTCGCCGATGCGGCGTAACCAAGCGCGCTGCGGCTGCGTCCAGCTTCCACGGCTCATGATCTTGCGCATGGCCTTGTCGACGCGTTCCGCGAAAGGCTCCAGAGGATCGCCGAAGGCGGCTTGGCGTATGAAGCCGATGATCGAAGCGGCGATGTCCTCGTTTTTGGACTGCTGCCATGCGGTGCGCAATGCCGTGTCCGTATAGCCCTGATTGGCGAGCTCAAGCTGCAAGCCGCGCAATTGTGCCCGCGTCAGTTCGCGCGGACGCTGCACCACGACGGAAAGCGCCGCGATCTTGTTGAGGTTGTTGCGCACGAAGCTCGTGAAATTGTCGAGAAAATCCTCGGGGCGCTGTGCCGTGCCATAGCCGCGCGTGACCCCGACCAACTGGTCGGGATGATGGGAAATCGGCAAAATCGCGCCGTTGCCTTCGGGGCTCCAGTCGAGGATCGGCCCGATCGCCAGCCGCTCTTTGAACCATGTGGCGAGGTCGGACGGCGGGGCCGTGCGGATGCGGTCCAAGGTCGCTTCGGGCGCTTCGCCGGCGGCCGCGCCGTATTGGCGACGTGCGTCGTCGGCAAGGCGGCGAAGCTTGCGGCTCCATTTGACGGCGAGTTGGTCGCGGATCGCGGCGCGGTGATCCTCGTCGGTGACGCTCGTCAATTCTTGGAGCAACATCTCGAAAGACAGCGCCGGATTGACCACGACCGGCTTCATATCCGTGAGGTTTTGAAGGTGGGGATAGAGGTCGACCGCGTCGAAGATGCGGAACGTCTCTTTGCCGATTTCATCGCAGCGGCGCGTCGCGCGCCCGAGCATCTGCTCGTAAAGGATGCGGCTATTGACGCGGCGCACGAAGACCAGAGTGGTGATGCTTGGCACGTCGATGCCGGTCGTGAGCAAGTCGACGGTGACGGCGATCTTGGGCAACGCATCGTTACGATAGGAGCGGATCAACGCGCCGACGCGGTCGACGCTGCCCGTCACTTTGCGCACGGCGGCGTCCTCGATCTCGCCATAGCGGGCCTGCATGGCCTTCTTGATTTCATTGACAAGGATGTCGGCATGGGCGTCGGTTGCGGCGAAAACAAGCGTTTTGCCGGGCAGGCTCGGGTCAATCTGCTTGGCCAGCTCCTCCGCGACCACGCGGTTGAATTCTTGCGTGATGACGCGCCGGTTGAAAGACTCCACCTCGAAGGTGATTTCGTCGGGCGCATGCGCAAGGTCGATCTTGCCGGTGCGCGGATCGAAAAGCTCGATCGGCTCGTTGCGTTGGAACGTGATGCCGGAGCGCGTCAGCTCGGTCTCGATGCGGATCGGCGGTTCGTGGTCGATCAGGAAGCCGTCGACGACGGCTTCGCGGTAGGAATAGGTGAAGATCGGGTCGCCGAAAATCTGCACGGTATGCAGGGCAGGGGTGGCGGTCAGGCCGATCTTCGCGGCGTCGAAATGCTCCAGAACGCGACGGTATTTGGACACGTAGTCGTCCTGTGAGCGAAATTCGAGTTCGCGGTCGGACATTTCGCGGTCGAGCAAATAGCCGCGATGACACTCGTCGACGACCATTAAGTCATATTGATCGATCGGCGGGGCGTCTGACGTGTCCTCCGCGAAGAGAACGCGCTTAACCAGCCCCTGAATGGTGCAAATATGGACCTTGGTTTCGGACTCGGGAGCAACGTCGTCAAGGCCTTTAAGGCCGAAGATGTCGGCGAAAGTCTTAACGCTCACGACCTTGGTCGAGCGGAATTCCGCCGCAGCTTGCTGCCCAAGGGCGCTGCGGTCGACCACAAAGCAAATACGGCGGAAACGCTTGGCGGCAAGCAAGCGGTAGAGCATCGCAATCGCGAGCTTGGTCTTGCCGGTTCCGGTCGCCATGGCGAGCAACATCTGGCGGCGATCGGCGGCGAGGGCTTTTTCGACTTCCTCAATGGCGCGTTGCTGATAAGGCCGCAGCGGAAAGCCAAAATCGAATGGCATGGTTTTCAGGGCGACGTGGGCGGCGTCGCGGTCGATGTCGAGCTGTTCTTTCAACCCGTCGGGCGTTGGCCAGTCGTTCAGCGCGCGGCGTTGATTGGTGGCCTTGCGCGCGTCCCGGAACCAGATGCCGCTCTCGGTTTCGATCTGCTTCAGGTAGGGGCGGCCATTGCTGGCGAAGAGAAAGGGGACGCGGAAGGCGTCCCACGGGCCGCCGGCTGCTTCCGCAGCCTTGAACGAAAAGCCCCGCGAATAGCGGTCGGCTTGATCGATCGCGGCCGAGACGTTCTTGCGTTTCCGTTTGGCCTCGATCACGCCAACGCAGGTCAACCCGACGAATAGGGCATAGTCGGCCGGTCCGTTCTCGGTCGGCCATTCGGCAATCGCCATGGCGCGTCCTTTAGCGGGCCGCGCGCCAGCGGCATAGGTGAGCTGCTCGGTATCCGCGTCCCAGCCGCGCGCCCGCAGCTGCTGGTCGATGAGTTGCCGCGTCGCGCTCTCGTCGAGGTCGATCTTTTGCGCGGCCGACTCCGCTTTCGCGATGAGCTGCGGAATATTGACGGGCCTGGCTTCGGCGACGCGCTGGAAGGCGTTGAGGCGTTCGCGGAGCGCCTGCTTTTGCTGTTCGGCTTCCTGCGCCAGCTGTTCCCAGGTTACGCGTTCTTCGGCTTCCTGGCGGGCGCGTTCTTCGGCGGTCTGGCGAGCGCGGGCATGCTCTTCGGCCGCGAACCGCGCCTGTTCGGCTTCGGATTGGCTCGCCAGCAAATCCTTCTTCAACCGCTCTAGCTCGGCGCGGATGGGGGCGGCGGCGTCAGCCGGGGCGGTTGGCGGTTGGAAAGGGCCGGCAACAAAGGACGGATCATCGCCAAAGGTGCGGTGAAACCAGATGGCGGCTTGTCGGGCGTATTTCAGAGCATTTAGTGCATCGGCAAGCGTTCCTTCCGTGCCGTGTGCAGCTTTGTTGCCGAAGATACGGAGGCTATGGAAAAGGTCGGCGACCTCCGAGGGCATGACACGTTCGAAACGAAGCCGGCGAAGCAAATCCGACTGCGCTTCTTCGCGGCCTTGCACCTGGTAGAGGCCGGTCTTGGCGGCAATGAGCTGCGCGAGCAACTCGCCGAACTGGCGAAGCTTGATCAGACAGGTGTTCGGATCATCATGGAAATAGCGTTCGGCAAGGGCTCCCAGCCGCACGAGCTGAGCGTCGTGCGCTTTCAAGAAGCCAAAATTGCCGGATTGGATTTTCATGGCGATAACACAGGCCTCACGTCGGCTGTGGCGTGAACCGGCGCACAACCACCTTCCCTTCGTGCTCGCGCACCTGGGCAAGGTCGTAGGCGGCCTGCATTGTGAGCCATGCTTCGGCCGTGCTGCCGAGGGCCTTTTCGAGGCGAATGGCCATTTCTGGCGAAATGGCGCTCTGACAATTGATGACTCTGTAGAGCTGCTGGCGCGTCACCCCTAGACCTTCAGCCGCTTGCGCGACCGTAAGGCCAAGTCCGTCGATGTTCTCTTTGACGAGACGGCCGGGGTGAGGCGGATTCTTCATAACCATGCCAGGAATGTAAATTGTTAAGTTACGCGTGTCAAAACCAAAGCTTTGCAGAAACTTAGTGCAACATAAAGGACGTTATGTAGTGCAGACTAATCGTAGCGGCGCTGACTTAGGGGTGGCCCATAGCATTATGAAGATTGCGCATTATCTCAATGGCTCTTTTGGTCTTTTTATATAGGTTACCTTCCGCCAACTTATTCCCAAACACTTCTTTCAGCTCCGTCCGATAGACCACCCACCTCGATTCCGGTAGCTCTACTGTGATCTGACTCGCCTCAGTTAACCAAGCGCTGAATTGAGCCTGGGCGTCTTCCTGATAGGACGACGACCACCAACTTAAAAGCCTGTCTCCATGCGACAATAGCTTCGATATTCGTTCTAGCAACTTTGCATCGGCGGCCTCTTGCGGCGACAGGACTTCAGGTAAGTCCCGAACTATACCTGCTTTCGGTTGTTCTAAATTGTCGTCTGCCGCGATAGGACGTTCATGGGGCGGCGGAGACCCGCTTCTTTTTAATCGCAGATACAAATACCCCGAAACAATCCAGCCGGCAGCCAGAAGGAATGCCGGCACCCAGATCGACACAACTTCACTGACGGTTGGACTGGTTATGTGGAACAGGTCGTTACCAATTTTATCGTTGAGCCAGCCCGCCGCAGCATGTTCTAAAAGTAACTTGAAAATCCAAGTTAAGACGGCTAGCCCTATGGTTAACCCCGCGCCTAATCGCCCAGAAATTTGCCAGTCGCGTTGAGAGCCATTTTGATGGTTGTCTGCGCCGGATTGGGAAATCAAAGTCTGATCCTTTCCACTTCGTCCTGCGTGAGCCGTTCCTTCGTCCGATCATAGAGCTTGGTGGTGCGCGGGCTCTCGTGCGCGGCCATTTCCTGAGCGTGCTCCAGCGCGCCGCCATTGGCAAGATAAGCGGTGATGCCGGTCGCGCGAAACGTGTGATTTCCGATCGGCGCGTGAATGCCGGCGGCGACGGCGCGCCGGCGGATCATGCGCCAGGCGTCCGACTGGTTCATCGGCTCTTCGGATAACACCGTGGCGTTGTGCCCGCGCGACGTGCGGAACAGCCAGCCCTTACGGTCCTCGGCGATGCCGGCCGCGGCGATATAGGCGTGCAGCGCCTCGGCGAGGGCGTGATGACAAGGCATGGCGTGATGCTTGCCGCCTTTCTCGTGCAGTCGGAGCCGCCAGCCCGCTCCTTGCGGCCGAAGGTCCTCCACCTTCATTCTCAGCGCGGCCGTGATCCGCGCGAAGGAATAGGTGAGGGTGGCGATCAGCGCCCGGTCGCGCAAGTCGCGCACTGTGCCAGTTGGAATGGAGTCGAGCAGCTTGCGCCACTCGGGGGCGTCGAGCACCGGCGTCTTGCCGGTTTTCACCACATGCTTCGGCCCGCGCACGGCCGACGCCGGGTTTGCCGGCATGACCTGGCCGGTGATCAGCCAATCGAACAGCATGCGCACGGCGGCGAGCTGCTGTTTCACGCACGGTGGCGAACGGGTCCGCTGGAGCAACTCTACATAAGCGGCGACATCGAACGGCCGGATCGTGGGCAGCGTCAGCCCGCGATCCTCGCACCAGGCGAAGAATCGCCGACAGGCCCGCGCGTAAGCCCGGCGCGTATTTTGGTTCCGGATGTTGGCGGTGAAGAATTCGATGTAGCGCCAGGCGGCGGAGTCGCCTTCGTCGGCGATCAGCGCCGGGACTAGGTGACCGTCGACCGGGGTCGCGAGTCGGCTGGGTCTTACGGCAACAGGAAGATGGGAGTCCGAGGTCGTCATAGCTTAGCCTTAGCACAAATCTCACGCATGATAAAGGACGTTATCATGCGTGAGACGACGGCGGGGGACGGGGGTTATACGGCAAAGACAAAGATTGAAAATTCCGGCGCTGTATGCTATTGTCATACACATGACGAACACACCGAACACAACCTCGGTTCTCAGCGTCCGGGTCAATCCCGACGAGCGGGCCATTCTCGAAGCGGCGGCGGCGGAAGCGCACACCAGCCTCAGCGACTTCATGCGTCGCAAGTCCCTCGAAGCCGCCGAAGTCGAAATGCTCAACCGGAGCATTGTCACCATTCCGGCCAAGGACTGGGAAGCGTTCGAAGCATGGGTCGATCGCCCCGCCGAGGCGATACCGGCGCTCGCTGAACTCGCCCGCCGAACCCCGTCTTGGGAGCGATGACAAAGTGGTGGTGACGCCGCCGCGTCCGCTGGCCGAGGACGACGATCGCAATCTTTTCGATTGCGGCAGGGAATCCCTCAACATCTGGTTCCGACGCCATGCGTGGGCCAATCAAGCGAGCGGCGCTTCGCGCGTCAATGTGATCGCCGACGCCGCGTCGGGACGGATCGTCGGCTATGTGACTCTCAGCGCCTCGCAAATCGAGCGCGCGTTCCTTCCCAAGCCGCAGCAACGCAACCGCCCCGATCCCGTGCCCGTCATGCTGCTCGGCCAGCTCGCCGTCGACAAAGATTTTCAGAAACAGGGACACGCCGCCTCCCTGCTGCTGTTCGCGCTCAAATCGGCGCTGCGCGCCTCCGAAATTATCGGCAGCATGGGTGTCACCACGCATCCGCTCGATGACGGCGTGCGCGGCTTCTATGCGCGCTGGGGATTCCAAGACCTGCCGTTTGATCCGCGCCGCGCCATGATGGTGCGCATGGTTGATTTGCAGCTGAGTTTTGCACCTGATTTATGCAACGAAAACACCCAATAAATTCAACGCTATCTGTTTCACTCGAAAGTGTTGATTTATGACGACAATTCGCGCTTTCCTATACTTCCTGCATTGGGGGAAAATATGCGTTGTCCCACGCTTTGCCGTTCGGCGGTCATTACGGACAATGTGCAGCTTGCAGCTCGCATGTCCTGCGCATTAGCCGCGCCCGGTCACTATGTACCGATACTTGAAGGTCCGCGCATGACGCGCGACGATAAAAAGCTAGAGGTAATTCGCATAAACAATGCTGCGGGAAGAGCAAAATCAGAAACAATTTTTTTAGGCGAACTTCCGGCGGACACAACGTCGCTTATTGAGGCTGAGTTTGCGCCGCTGTTACGCTCTCGGTTGAAACATGTTCCAAGTATCGCGGACATTGAACGCGCTGTGAGCCTGCCGCGTAAGGAACCACTGCGATGGGGCCGCGATCACATTGGATTAGGGCTACTCAAAGCGCTCCGCTCGCGCTGCGACATCATTTTTGAGGACGGCCCTTCCCCGACCGAAGCCATACCGGCGAAAGCGCCGCATCTCGTCGTTTGTGAAGACGGGAACGATATGGCGCAAGTAATGGCCGCCAACTACGCCTACGCTTTGGGAGCTGGTCTTTGCTTAAGCCCCCAAGTGGACGAAACCCTACGGGACAATATTCTGGAGCAATTTTACGCGCTCTATGACAATCGCTCGTCGGCTCCGCCTGATATATTAGATCAACTAAGGCGCGAGTTGCGCGAACTTTGCGGCGTGCTGCCCGTTCCAATTGGTGGATCAATCACATTTGTAACGAGCGGCCTGCCTTTCGGCTTCGCCGTCACCAATTGCCCTTCAACTCACATATTTAGCTATCCACATATGGGGGTGTCCGTGGTGAATGGGTTTGCGGCAGAACAGCCAAGTGAACCCGGTATAACGCGCGTCTGCTTAGTAGACCCGAGCATGGACTCTGACGCACGCGAGATCGAGGCCGCTGCAAAATTACTAGCGCCGCGTGGCGCATTTGTTCGAGTCTACAGCAATGATGGCGCAAACGTGCGCGATGTAGGCGAGATGATGGAATGGTTTCCTTATGATCTGCTGTTGATTTCCACGCATTGCGGAGACCCGAACGGTTATCGGTGGACCTATGAATTTAAAGATTCCGAAGGATATGATCGACGATTAGTCATAGATATCGCGCTCAGCGTCGGAAGTACCGATGACCCTAAAATATTGGGAGTTACACAATTCTTTCGGTTCATATCACTTGATGGAGTGGACTGGTCGGATAGAAAGGCGAAAGAGGCCCTTTACGTCGGTACGGCCATAATTGATTTTATGAGGCTAACGAAAGCGAAAGACCCAGACTTAAAGCCGGTAATAAAAGACACCGTGAATCGTGTAGTTGGTGCAGCCGCGTTAAAAATGGCGCGCGGTAATCTGATACTAGTGCCGAAGCCGCTCGCAAACAGCGGTACGCCAATAATTATCAATAATGCGTGCGTATCGTGGCACAGGCTAGCCGAAACATTTACGTTTTGTAACGCGCGATCTTACATTGGTACGATGTTTGAAATAACTGAGTTTGAAGCGGTAGAAGTCGTTACGAAATTACTCGAAAAACATCACGCCAAGCCAATAGCCCACGCGCTCTGGTCGGCTCAGCGCGAAGTTTACGAAGAGGGCGGGCGCTGCCCTTATGTCGTAACGGGGGTATATCCGCAAACCCTGCGAGTGAAACAGCACGACATGACGCGGACGATAAGGCGCTTAGAAAGTGCTTTGCGAGCGCACAAACGAGAGCTTGCCCAAACACCGCCAGAAAACGAGGCTCGCTACAAAGCCGTTGCGGACTGCGTCGCCTACTATGAGAGAGAGGCGGCGCACTTTCGGGAACTGGTTTTAGATAAAGCCCCTCCCGGGCTAGTGAGGCGAAACTACACGAGGCGCGATCTGCGGGGCTAACTGTAGCGGTCTCGTCATAATTCTTGATTTCTGCACAGCTTGCACGCGCTTACAGGGCACGATGGCGTGGTTTAAAAGACCGTGACGCTGAACGCGCCGACCTTCCACGGGCACAGCGCGTCCACTTGGCTCACGAGAAAGGTCAACATGACCAACCGTGTGATTCAAACGAGCAAACAGCTTGCAGCCCAACGGCAGATACACGCTGCCATCACGCATTTTCGAAACAGCGAGTTCGAGTGCGCGATCACGCTATGCAGCGCCGCCGAGGGTCAGATGCCCGAGCCGAGCGAGGCAACCTGCCTCTTTGCGATCCTTAGACGAGCGAGCACCGAAAATCCCCCTCCCGAAGGGCAGAAAGACGACTTCAACTACGTCGCGACATGGATGAAGCACGGGAATGGAGCCGATGAGGTCGAGATTGAAGAATGGGTCGTTACGATGTGGCTGAACCGGGCGATCTCGAAATATCGCGCGGTGTATGGGCGCGGTACGCCCGAGATGAGAGCCCTTTTTCCTTGGGCTGGAGGTCAAGTGGCGTAAGCATGCGCGCATCGTCGCAGCGTGCTGCGGTTCCCTGTTTCGCGCCCCAATCGCCAGTTGTATGATGTGCTCCCTTCGTGAGGAGCCGCAGATGACACCTGACTGTCAATTTTGGTGGGACTGGTGGGTGAAGGCGTTAGCCGCAGCGGGAACCCTCGGGGCAGTAGTGGTCGCGTTGTTCAGAGATTGGATTCGTGGATGGAGTTTCTTGGCACCTCAACTCTCTATCGGATTGAAGAACAGCAAAGGTGAATTCACAGAAAGACAAATAACGGAAGGAGGAGAAATAACGGCACAACACATAGGAAGTCGTTGGTACCATATTGAAGTTAAGAACCAGCGGCGATGGTCTCCTGCTAGCGGCGTTCGGCTGTGCTTGTTACGATTTGAAGAACCCAATGCTGCTGACCAATTTGAAACAACGTGGACCGGCGAGATGCCGTTCCAATGGCGAGACGGACAGCTAGGGGCCCTAATGCCCGATTTAAGCAGGCAAATTGATAGTGACCTTTGCAGCGTAACAAATATGCCAGACGGCCCCATTCTTGAATTGCATCCGATCATACGAAGATTTTCGGTGCCAACAAAATGGCGGCACTGCCGCGTTAAATGCGCCCTGACTTTTCAAGCGGTCAGTCTCCTTGTTGATTCCAACCGGCTCCGCATCGAAATTGCATGGGACGGTCAATGGGCCGACGGCAAGGACGAAATGGCCCGTCACCTCGTAATCACGGCGTCGCCGCAAGTCGCATAACGCCCATTCCGTTAAATCGGAAAAGGCCGCCCCTTTCGGGACGGCCTCGCGCCGGTCAATACTCG
>Ga0182013_10001733_pt1 | contig 29415 bp, 19 predicted proteins | sample 612S2MmetaG_FD_120487 | JGI IMG/M metagenome (GOLD analysis project Ga0182013, IMG submission 120487) | Permafrost microbial communities from Stordalen Mire, Sweden - 612S2M metaG | ecosystem: Environmental > Terrestrial > Soil > Wetlands > Permafrost | place: Sweden: Stordalen | collected... | reverse complement strand
GGATGCCGGGCCAGTGCGTTGCCCACGACCGATCCGGAACCGGAGACGAGATTGAAGACACCCTTAGGCAGCGACGACTGCGCTACTAACCGGGCAAACTCGAAAGCGTTGTTGGGGGTTTCGCTGCTGGGCTTAATGACGATGGTGTTACCCGTGACCAAAGCGGGGGCCATTTTGCGCACGATCAGAAAAAACGGGAAGTTCCAGGGAAGAATGCCCGCAATCACGCCAATCGGCATTTTGAACAGCAGGATGTTTTCGCCGGGACGATCACTCTGTATGATCTCGCCCTCATAGCGACGGGCAAACTCCGCCATGTAATCCAGGTAGTCGGCCGAGAAATCCACCTCGACCTGCGCCAGCGAGCGGATTTTACCCTGCTCTTCCGTAATGATGTCGGCGAGAGATTGGCGATTGGCCCGAACAAGGGTGGCAATCTCGCGCAGGTAGTCCGCCCGGCGGATTGCCGGCAATGCGGCCCATCCCTTTTGTGCCTTCTCCGCGGCCAGCACGGCTCGATCGATGTCATCGGCCATGGCGTTGGGGACTTCGGAGATCACCTGCTCCGTTGAAGGGTTCAAGACTTCGAGCGTCTTTTGCAACGGCACAAACTCGCCGTCGATCAGCATTTCATACCGCTTTATAATTCCTTGCTTCTCAGCCATCGAATTTTTCTATTCTCCCCGATCGGGATTTGAAGCGCCCGATCTTTGTCTTGCACCCACAGCAAGCTCTGCAGAACATGAGAGCAGCCGGTCGCTGGTATGGTCAAGGAGTGCGCGTAAACGCTGGGTCTGCAATCAGGGAATTCCCGCTCCTTGACAGACTCCGCTCCAGCGGGTTAATTATCCGATGATCAGATGTATTTGTCCAGAAGAGTTGCAAGCAATCCAAGCAGGAGATTTTTCGCTGTTTTACGTGAAGCTAACTCGCACTTCATCGAGGGCTGCGATCCGAGCGGCCGGCAGCACCTCCCGAGCCAGCAGCACTGGCGAGTCAAGACCCGCGATAAATGAACGCTACCGGCGTCAAGGTTCATGGAGAAGCCGTTGTAGCCTGCCGAAGTCTCGATCTTAAGGTTTGTGTCGTCTTGCAGGAGAGTAAGAGATGAGTATCGATGAACAACAGGAGATTTTGCCGGATGCTCGAAAGTTTGTAATAGGCTTTTCAGCGGATTTTTGCGGAGAGGATGGTCGCCCGGTCTTTCCCGACATCGGCTTATCTCTGCTCGACCGTGTGCCCGGTGTCGTGCACAACTTTCTACCTGAATATCGAGCGGAGTACTCCCCCAAACAACTGGCTGGTTACGATGTGCTCATTTCCCTCAAGCCGAAGGTCACGGCTCAGTCGCTGGAAGGCATATCGCGGCTATGCGCCGTGGGCCGATGCGGCGTTGGATATGACAATGTAGACCTCAAGGCTTGCACAGAACACGGGATCGCCGTGTTTATCACGCCTGGTGGCGTCGTGAGGCCCGTGGCGGAGTCTATCCTGCTTCTCGTACTGGCACTTTCTCATCGCCTGCTGATCAAGGATCGCCAGGTGCGAAAAGGGCAATGGTCGGAGAGCACGCGTCGCCTCGGCCGCGAGCCACGCGACCGGGTCGTTGGAACCATTGGCATGGGAAACATCGCGACAGAAGCGATTCGCCTGTTGCGACCCTTAGGTGTCCGGCGGTTTCTCGCTTTCGATCCCTTCGCCTCCTTCGAGCGCGCGGCGGAGTTGGCTGTTGAACTGGTGGGTCTTGACGAACTCCTGCGCGACTCAGACTACGTCCTGGTGAACTGCCCCCTCACCCCCGAAACGCGCGGCCTGCTGGGCAAGACACAGTTCGCTCTCATGAAATCCGACGCGGTGCTGATCAACACGGCGCGCGGCCCGGTCGTCGATGAACAGGCGCTCATCGAAGCCCTAGAGACCAATCAGATCGCGGGAGCCGCGCTTGACGTTTTCGCGCAAGAACCTCTCAGCACCGATTCCCCGCTCATCGCAATGGAAAATGTGATCTTGACCTCGCACTCCATATGTTGGACCGAAGAGCTCTTCCGGGACATGGGACGCATTGATTGTGAAGGAGCCCTGGCCATATACCGCGGAGAAATTCCAGCTCACGTGGTCAATCATCAGGTGCTCGACAATCCGTTGTTCCTTGACAAGCTTGCGCGCTTCAAGGCTAACTACATTGCAACAGGGGTCAGGCCATGAGCGGCTTCAGACAGAGACTTCAACAAGGAGATGTATTTCTCGGGCAGATGGTGCTGGAGCTCTTCACCCCCGGTATCGGGCCCATGCTGGCAGCCTGCGATCTCGACTTCGTGATCTTCGATATGGAGCACGGGCGTTGCGACATCGGCCTGCTCGCGGAGATGATTGCCTCCTGCCGCGGAAGCAACATTGTTCCCCTCGCACGAGTTCCCGATATTGAATTCGTTCCGTTGTCCAGAGCCCTTGATCTGGGCGCTCGAGGCGTGATGGTGCCTCGAGTCGAGACCAGGAAGCAAGCCGAAGAGATCGTCAGCCAACTCCGCTATGCACCCGAGGGCAAACGCGGAGTGGCCCTCGGAGTCGCACACGATCTTTATCGCGCCGGCGGCGCGGAATTCTTCGCGAAAGCGAATGAGGAAACCGTAGTCATTCTTCTGCTCGAAACGGCAAAGGCATTTGAGAATCTGGAAGAGATTGTCTCCGTGCCCGGCGTGGACATTGCCTGGGTTGGTCACTACGATCTGACTGTCTCGATGGGAATCCCCACTCAGTTCGACCATCCGCGCTTCCTCGCCGCGATGGACGCACTTGTCTCCTCCTGCCGCCGCCATGGCGTCGCCCCCGGGTTTCTGCCGCCTTCCCCGGAGGCGGCAGTGCATTGGATCGCGAAGGGCTTTCGCGTCATAAGCCTGGGCAGCGATATAGGCGTTTTTCTCGACGGAATCCGCAAGTTTCGAGCGCATGTTTCTCAAGGGGAAGTCGCATCATCCATCAAGAAAGGCGGTGTGATATGAAGTATTCGATTCAGGCGTTCAATGCCGGCACATTCTGGGTTCCCGGCCCCGAGGTCTACTGGATGGATGCTTGGAATCGGAGGGAGGAGATGAACGTCATCATCTACCTGGTTCGCGGCGGTGGCCAGAATATCCTCATCAACACAGGTCCTCCACAGGATCTGGGAATCATCAACAACGCCTGGGTCAATTTCTTCGGGTACCCTGAGGCGCAAATCGTTCGCACGGAGGATCAGTTGCCTCAGAACATGCTTCGATCCCAGGGGCTGACTCCTGAAGACATCTCAATGGTCCTGGTCACTCCATTGCAGGCCTATGCCACGGCCAATATTCACTTATTCCGCAACGCGACCATCGGCATCTCGCGACGGGGCTGGATCGAAGACTTTCAGGCTCCCTTCTACCATCTTCACGTTCCACGCCATCTGCGCATTCCACCCGATGTGAATCACTACCTTCAGAATGAGGGCTGGGACAAAGTGCATCTGCTCGCCGATGAAGAGGAAGTTCAGCCAGGCATCCGCGTCTTCTGGGCCGGCGTGCATCACCGCTCTTCGATTGCCGTTGCAATCGATACGGCAAAAGGCACCGTGATCATTACCGACTGTTTCTTCAAGTACGGCAACATCGAATCCGGTCGCTACCTGGGCGTCATGGAGAGCATGATGGAAGCCGACTCAACCTGGGCGCGCATTCGCAAGCAAGCGGATATTTATGCATCCATCTACGACCCCGAGGTCTTCGTCCGCCATCCGGGTGGAATTCTGGCTTGAATTGCACATCAGCGGAAATCTGCTCGGCACAGTTCTCAAATCCGAAAATCGGGAGATACCTCTGATTCAAAAATCTACGGCGGCGGCTAAGAATCTTGCGAATCGCTCGTATTATGGTTTCATGAGCAGCACGCGTCTGAAGCCGGTCGAGAGAACCACTTTGACCGCAACTATCTGCCAAAAATTGGCGAGTGAACTCATTCGGGGGAATTGGAGCGAAGGCCAAAAGATTCCGACGGAGCGGGAACTCGCAAGCGAATTGGGCGTCGGCCGCGCATCGCTGCGTGAGGCGCTCAAGGCGCTTCAAATCATGGGAATGATCGAGATCAGACTAGGCGACGGAACCTACGTGCGCAAACGATCCGAATTCTTTTCAACCCCGCTGCTCTGGGCCATCGCCAGCAGTCCAGCTGTCGACATCGAGGAATTGGTCGCGGCCAGAAAGTTGATCGAAGTTGAGCTCGCGGGTCTCGCTGCAGAACATGCCAGTCCCGCGCAATTGAAGGAGATCCGCGCGTACCTTGACCGCATGAAACAGGAAAAGGGAAATCCCGACGAGTTCATCCAGGCCGACTTGAATTTCCACCTGGCGATCGGGAATGCAGCATCAAACGGAATCCTCTTGAATGCTCTCCAATTGATACGAAATCTACTGCATGAATGGATGCTGAGAGCCGTGGCGATCAAGGGCGTTTATGAGCAAGCCTACGAGCAGCACGAACGGGTATTGCTTGCGATCAAGAACCGGGATGAACAGGGCGCGCGCAAAGCGATGCGAAACCATCTCGATTGCATGGCGAAATATGTCTCCCCCAGAAAATCGACGTCACGATAAAATGCTCCACCATATTCGATTCTTCTCGAACAGGCAGTGGAGGTCCCTGCTTACTTCCCAAAGGACGTATCCATGTCCCACTTGTCTTTCCAGTACACCGCGAGTGTTTCCGGTCCGGTGAAAGTGATGGGGAGAAAGATATCCAGGGTCTGGTCCAACGGTTCTTTCCAGCGATCGCCGACAAAAATATATGCGTCCTTCCTTCCTCTGACTTTGACAACCTCGGTCACCTGGGTGGAGAACGTGTTCTTCGAATTGGGGCCTTGGGCCAGTAATCCGTGATCGGTCCACTTTCCCAGCATGGAACTGGCGGTGGCATATTTATTATCGTTGAAGCCGAATCCGGAACACTCCGAGCGGAGAAGGAAATAGACGCCGTTGCGCTTGAAGACGGTGGGAGCCTCACACACCAAGCCGGTATCGATGGATCTGCCGCTGGGACGGAGATAGTCGCTGGTCAACTCCGAGATCACCAGGCCATTGTTCTTGTGAGAAGAAAAGATGTGATAGGCCTTTCCATCATCGTCTTTGAAGATGGATTGGTCGCGGTTGTCGTCGTTGTAGGGTCCGCCGCCATCCGGGCCACGATCGTGAAAGATGCCGCTGAGGGAAAACGGGCCGGTAGGCGAGTCCGAGACGAATACGCCAGTGAGCCCCATGTTATATTCCGTGTTCTCGGGGTGCGTCCACATGACGTATTTTCTTGTCCTGTCGTTATATATGACGTGCGGGCGCTCGATCGTAAGGTAAGGGGCCAGCTTTCCCTGATGCAATCCGGGAACCATGTTCCCCCGATACTTCCAATGAAGGAGGTCGGTGCTTGTATAGCACGAGATTTCCGCTGTGGGGAAGGTGCCGTCCTTGAATTCGCCATACCAGTAGTAGATTCCCTTGAAGTAAGAGATTCCGCCGGCAAAGGCCTTGATGGGCTTGCCATCGGTATCGCGAATCACTTGGCCCGGGGTGAATGAGTTGACCTGGCCCTCGCTCGCGTACAGGGAAATCAGAAAGAACACAATGATGCTCGACCAATACAGCAACTTTCGTGCGGTCATGAGTTGCTCCGTTTTGACAATTTGGAATCTTCCGGCTGCGCCAGGAAGACATAGAAAGTATTGCACCTCAGGGCGATCTCGGGTAAGGTAGCACGCTCATGGGATGAAAGTTCTGAGATTGCACCGTGTCCCAATGTTTCACGGGGCCGCCAAGACATCCGCGTCGATGGCCACAATCGAATGCAATTCGACTTCGGGCACGCGAACGCGCCATTTCTCCCCATGCGCAATAACTAGCGACCGCTTCTCGGGCCAGAGCATCTCCGCCGTCCGAGGCCGAAAGCGGTCGGCTCTGCCAACAATCTCCGCACCAAGAATTGGAGATGACTGTCCCTTGCCTGCCCACACAAGGGTGTTTACTAATTGCACAATTATTCTTTTGGGGCCTTGCCGTGAAAATGTCGCGCGGATTTGAGGCGCGCCCAGTATCTGGATCGGCGGGTCGGGCACGAGGCGCGTGATCAGGCCCTGAACCCAATCCGCTATCCAATAAAGGTCCCCATAGTAGCGCCTGAATAATGGAACGCCGCAATAAACAGCCGCCCCCTTCCCATATCGATTGAGAGTTGCGGCCTGCGGGATATGTTCATCACCCGGAGGCGCGGCCGTCCAGCTATCGAAGATATGTTTCTCGAGATCCGGAACGAGATAGGGAGGGCGATAGTCGAGGATGCTCGTGGCACTGCCCTGAACGCGAACATAGGTGCAATAACTCGGATTGGGCAAAACTCCCTTTCCCAGGATACCAACCTCGCCAGGACCAAGGAACGAAGACAGCGGATGGCCGTTCGTCTGCAGATAGATTCCCGGACCGTCTTTACCGGCAAACTTACTAACCTCTTCAACGTAGTGAACACCCAGTGTAATGGCCAACCCAAAGTCTGCGCGGCGCCCGCAGTTAGCATCGATTAAGCCAGGCTTGTAAGTGGCCAGAATCTTGCCTCCGCCCGCGACATACCGGTCAAGCGCAGTGCATTCCTGCTCAGAGAGCGCTTCAGTTTCCGGCAAGACAACGAGATCGTAACTGGACAAGGAATTCTGCAAATCTTCCGAGGGCAACAACTCCACCGGATACTGCGTGCCGGAAAGAATCTCCATGCTTCCCAGAAGGCTGGGTAGAAAGTCGCGGCCAATCATCGATGACTCGAATCTCCGCGTATCCCGCAGGTAATCCCGGGTTGTTTCACTGAACAGGATTCCCAGACTCGGGATGGGCTCGAGATCGCGGATGAGCGGTTCCACCTTCTCCACGTAACTCATCAGGTGCGCGGTCCAATCGAAGAATGATTCCCGCTGCCGGCCGTCCGGCATATTCTGCTCGTCGGTTACAAAACGCGGTCGCGCTCCTTGCATCAAAATTCCGGCGGCGCGATACAAATCCATCTCCAGCGGATCATGGGTGTAGCCACCCCAAAACAGACCCACCTGCGGGCCCCGCGTCTTCCACCCGCGTAGAAGAATTGAGCTCGTCGACAAGCCGGAAGGCGAGGCCAGCGGCTCCAGGTAGAGGCAAGAGGATTTTCGAAGGACCTCGGTCGCCATATCCAATGGATCGCATTGATTGATCCAGATCGGCAAGCCCGGACGGCTGCTGCGAACGATAGCGTATACTTCGTCAAGATATTGCTCCGAGCATTTCTGGAACCACTGCGTGCGGCGGCGATAGACCAGCGGATCATCTGTCGGGGCTTTGAGCGATTCACCGGTCTGCTGCGAATATTTCGCTTCGCACCATCGGCAGCAACAGATGCTATCCCCAAACCAGCGTGGCCACGGCGCCCCGTCGATAAACAGTCCATCGAAGTCGTAGTTCGCGAATATCTCCGCGTACATTCTCTTCGCGTATTCACCGTATGGGGTGTGGTGGCAGCACCAGGGGAATTGCTCTCCAAACCATACTGGCGTTCCGTCTGCGTTCGTTCCCACCCATTCCGGATGCCTCAAGGCCGACTGCACATCGACCTGTCCGCTAAAATAGGCGGCGACCGCAAGGCCGTTGCTGCGGGCTGCATCCAGGAAGCGCGCCACCAGATCGTAACTTAGCCCGGGGTGCCGCACTCCAGCTTTCGTGTCGTAATAGGCATAGCCCCACATGCATTTGGTCTGCACCACGACGCACTCGGCACGCGAAGCCCGGACTTTGCGCATGAAATCTTCCGGATCCAGGTGGTCAAAGTGCGTGGTGGGCCCGTTGTCAAAGCCCTCCTCGAAGGTTCGCAACGTAGAGATGACAATTCGCCGCCGCTCCGCTGAGTTCGGGCTCATCGGAACTGCAGATCTCGTTTCCGACTCTGCAGGGGTTTCTAGGACCCAAGCTTCAATCCCGCCTGCAAGCGCAGCCGCGATGGGAGCACCCAGAAACGCACGCCGGCTCAGGTGGAACATCTCAACGCGATCTTGCATGCTCAAGCTCCGGAAGGTTTTAGGATTGGTGGCTAGCCGTCTTCCTTTCTAGCATCGAAGCTGGTGAATGTATAGCCCCGCATGGCAAAAGTGATCTGGTACTTTCTCTGCGCAAGGCACGAGACGGAATCCATCGTTAGGTGAGCGAGACACGGGGTGCGCTGGCTCATTTATGATTCGGAGCGTGAAATCCGCCGCCTCTTCAATGCGCATGTCCGCATCTCGATGTTCGCATCGGTCGCTCATTGTGGCATCGTTTCGCATGTGCAGCGGCAACTCTCCAACCAGCAACTGAGATCGTAGGTCGAAAGGGAATAACGCATGATGTTTGCACGATGGCGAAAGACTGACTCTTCTTTATTGCGCTTGGGCATGGCGAGAAACTGGGCTGCTTTCCTGGCGGTTGCGCTGGCTGCAACTCATTCCGCGGCCGGTGAGACGGGGAACGATGCGCTCAGGCGAGAGACCCCTTCAATTCGCGTCGTTTTTGACGCGCGCCAGCCGGGGCTGAGCGCTCTAAGCATCGACTCGCTCAAGCACGGCAGCTTCCGAGCCAGTCCGCTGATCGACCCTGGCGTCGAACAGGTTGCATATAAGGTGACCACGCGCGGCGGCTGGGTTCAATACGCGGCGGCCTCAGACCCCGGGTATCCGGTCTGGGAGATGCGGTGCCAAGGCGATACGCTCGAGGTGCGCAGCCTTTTCCATCCCGGCGAGGCCGCGCACGATCTGACCTTGAAATTCGATCCGCACGTGAACCACGCCACGCTTCTGGGGCACGTGACGCCCGCGGGCGACGTTGCGCTGCCTGCAGTGCTGCATCTGCCGGGCATGGGATCCCTGCGAGTCTACGCCAAGGGAAGCGACGCCGCGGCACTCCGCTACGTTGCTCACCGCAACACAAACGGTATGACCCCGGTTGATTTGGCTCAGCCGCTGCCGGATTACGTGACTGTTACGTTCCCCGCTGCCACGGCCGAGCACAGGGAGGTAGAGTACACGCTTCAAACCGCGGCCATCTATCCGGCGATTCCCGGCATGGATCCCACAGACGCACGTTTCGATGGCTTCCGGCGGGATTTTCTGGATATCTTCCAGCTTCATGCGGAGCTGCACGTGCTAGCCAACCACGCCGCCAGCGACCCCTGCGCCTTCACCGTTTATGAATATGCCGACATGGCGCGGTATACGCCGGAGTTGGTGAAAGGGCTGACCGCGCTCGACCTGATTCGCGAGACGCTGGATCGCTACCTGGGCGGGTTCCTCGGCTACGGGATGCCGGGCTATCAGATGTTCGACGCGGCGCCCCAACAAAATCCTCCGGATGCCCATGTATTCACCGACACCTACCCTTCGCTACTGATTTCGGCCTATGACTACGCCGACGGAAGCGGCGACGAGCGGTGGCTACGGCAGAACTACAAAGGGTTGCGCAAGTGGACGGAGACCCTGATGGTGGAGAATGCCGACGGCAGCCCGCTGGAGGAATACCCAGGTACCGGGAACTCCGGTTCGTGGAAAGAAGGTGTCATCAATCCTGCAGCCAACTGGTGGGACACCATCGGCTTCGGCCACCAGGACGCCTATGGGAACGCGCTCAGCTATCGTGCGCTGCGGGGCATTGCGGAGTTGGCCGAGCGCATTGGAGAGAAGGACGACGCAGCCAGGTACCGCGCTCGCGCCGACGCCATTCGCGCTGCCTACGCGGACACATTCCTCGATCCCTCGGCGGGCGTTGTGGCCGGCTGGAAAAGTAGCGACGGGCAATTGCACAACTATTACTTTCCCTACATCAACGGCATTGCGGTGCGCTACGGGTTAATTGACGGCGAGCAGGGACGCCAGGTGATGGACCGCATCCTGGCCAAGATGGATAGCGTGGGATACAGGAACTTTGAGTTGGGTCTTCCCGGCAACCTGGTCCCCATTCGCCACGCCGATTATCTCAATCCGGACCACCGCTGGGGCGGATCAAAGAAAGCGGATGGGAGCGACGGCTTCGAGATCTATGAGAACGGCGGGGCGACGGGCTGCTTTGCCTACTTCACGATGGCCGCACTTTATCATTTGGGTGAAAAGGAGCAGGGCGACAAGATCCTGATGCCTATGCTCGATGCCTTTGCGAAGCAGGGCTTCACTGGCCGCGCCCCGAACGGGTTGACCTATGACTGGAAAGACTGGCATGGCGGCGCGCACGGGTACGAGGGGTTCCTGGTGGACAACTACTACCCGCTGCTGGCCGTTCTCGATCGCGCCGGTCTTGTCAAGATGCCCTGAGGACGGGTAGTGGCCTGATTTCGACGTGCTCTAATCTCAGGATTCCACTTAGGTCTTTCGGTTTGCGTTTTTATCAGGACCATATAAAGGAATCGGCAGGCAGAGCGATGAGATTCGACTTCAGAACTACTTGCTCGAGGGTGCGCGAGGAACCATTGGGCAGGTAGAACATCACGGTCAGATTGGGATGATTTTGCAAATATGCCTGAGTCTGCTTCACGCCGGAGACGAAGAAGGCCGTCGACAATGCGTCGCTCGCCGCGCTGGATGAGGCGATCACGACGGTCATGAGAATGTCTTCCACGGGCTTTCCGTTGCGAGGATCGAGAAGGTGGGTATAGAACTTGCCATCCAGCAAGAATGATTTCTCCTGACTTCCGGAGATAGAGATCGACATGTTCCGCAGTCTCAGGGAACATGCCTGTTTCCTGCGATCGAAAGGATCGCACACGGATATCTCCCAACCGTGCTTGCCAGGAGGTGCGCCGATGGCGTAAATGCTGCTTGTGCCTGCTGAGACGAGCGCCCGCGAAACTCCATCGGCGCGCAAGATCTCAACCACTCTGTCCACAGAGTAGCCCTTCCCGATTGCGCCAAGATCCAATTCAATGCCAGCTTCATCGAACCGCAAGGTGTGTGCCGCGACGTCCAACTTTATATGCCCATAGCCGATCCGCCTCAACGCCTGCTCCAGTTCGCACGGTTCAGGCAGCCGGCCGCGTCCGCGGAAGAATCCCCACGACTTCATCAGCGGTCCAACTGTGATATCGAAGGCGCCGCATGTCTGTTCGCTGAAGCGGACCGAGTCTTCCAGCAGGCGAAAAAGTTCGGGTGTCACAACCACAGGCCGGTGAAAACCTTCGAGATTGATCGTCGAGAGCTCACTCTGGGGTTTGTAGCGGCTCATCAGGATGTCAAGGCGCTCGATCTCCCGGAAAGACCGGGCCACGGAGTCCTGAAGGCGCTCGGAATTGGTTCCGTATGCTGCGATCGAAAAAACTGTTCCCATCGCGGCATGCGAAGCTTCATGCCGGACGAGCGAATCCTCCGCGCCGGCATCCGTGAACGCCTCGCCATGCGCTGGCGAATCGTCTTTGCTGTCCTTCAGGCGCTTCTGGGCCATGCTGCACGGAAGTCAAAACGAGCCTTGGCAATAGGTGTTCCCGCAATATCGACCCGGCTCAAGTCGCGCGTGCCGACTCCCAATTGTTCGGCGAGCCGAAGCGTGCTGTCGCATCTCTCAAACGGCGGAGTGCCGCGATCTGCCATTGGATCGAATCCCATAAGCGCCATGCACGCGGCATCCGTGGAAACGCAATTAGTTCCAGCAATCAGCAGCCCAGGATGAATGGGGACAGTCACGCCTGTGCCCTGGGCCGGTGTTTCCCCGCCAGTCATGGTGTAAATGCCGTCAACGATTGCCAGGTCAATGGGCCGGGCTGCCACCAGGTCCGCAACCACTCGCGGAACCCGATAGCCATCGTCCTTGGGTGCGTTCAGATCCACCGCCGGCGGCGCACTCTTCGGAGGCTGACGCGTGCCGGAATGCAGAAGGTAGCGGCCTCCAGTCGGCATCAGCGCAGGCTCGTCCTCGGGTACGTCCTGACCGTAGATGGTGCAGGGAGTGATACCGAAACAGTTCTTCATCGACAGGGTGACGCCCGCGGTCCGGTGTTCCTTAAGCTTGGCCAGGGAGATAAACACATCGCATTCTCGATAGGCTTGGTTCAGGTCGTAACCGGTGAACAGCAGACCGCCATGCGGGACCATGAACCGCGCGTATGTTTTGCCGCTGCCCAGGTAGTTTGTGTTCTCAAACTCCACCCGGTTCGCCGCCCGTTCAAAGTCGCCTGGTATCCATCCGGCCCCGATCATAAACTGCTGGAGAGGTTCAGTCGTCAGCCATGCGCTCTCCAACAAGCGGATGCGCTGCGCACCAGCCCGGCCCAGCAAATGAACCAGGGCTCCGACAACCTGAGGGTGAGCCCAGGTGGTCATCCCAGGCTGAAGGTACCTGAGCCTCAAAGTCGGCGTTCCGCCCATGTTGATTTTGATCGCCACGGTTTTTCCGCGAACCAGCTTCTCCAATCCACCGAGTTGATCGAACATGGTGGAGAGCACGTCTACAACCTGCCGGTTGTATTCGGAACATGATCCCACGGCAACTCGGCCTGCGGGCGCCTGCTGCGCCGCCAGCATCGAAGGGGGCGCCATGTACGCTCCGGCGGCCAATGTCACGGCGCCAAGAAAATGCCTGCGTGAAGGGTTCATTTTCGCTGTCAAACCATCCTCTCGATCTCAATGGCACAATGCACGGAAAATTCAGGGAGCTCGAAACTGGTTCCATCGCTCTCGCGAATACATTCCAGCGAGTGGGGTATTTTGGAATCAGGACTCCAAAGCCTGGCTCGGTGCGCGTTCAACTTCACCCAGACGGCGAGATAAGTGGAGCTATGGCTTGCATAGTTCACAATCTGGACGATCTCTTTGCGGTGGTCGGCGTCCATGCTGGTAAAGCAGTTTGTGGTGCCAACGTTGAAGAGCCGCGCCAGATCGTTCTCCCTGCCCACCAGCAGATGTGCGTCCCTGGCCAATTGAAAAGGGTCGGAAAAACCTTCAGACGCAACCACGATTCTGCCTTTGCTCACATCGTAAATGTCATAACCGGGCAGCCAATACTCGTGACGCGGAACGACGCCCGCGGGGCCCCAGTATTTTGGAGCGATCGCCAAACCTCCCTGCTCCACAAAGTCGAGTAGATGGCGATGTTGCTCCGAGGTCGGCGGATCTTCGTCCGTCCAAAGAACACCCTTTAGGCCGGTTACCGGACCCGCCAGCGCAAGCCTTCGATCCAGCACCTCGTATTGCACGTGCCGCCGGCTGAGAAGGTTGAGCGTCTCTCCGGACAGGGACGAATTCGACCCCCTGAAATCGGAGACCACCGCCAGAAGCCCCATTGGCTTGTACGCTGCCCATTCCGCGTGCTCTTCAAAAAAGGAGAGCGCCCCGCCGATGCTCTTCCAGGCAGACAGGGCTTGTGGATTCCCGTTCAGCATCCCGGCGCGCATTGCGCCGTCCAGCGATAGAACCCAATGGCTGCCATAGGCTCGCGAATCGGCGATCGCCCGGCTGTAACTCTCCACCGGCAAAGCCTCGGAGGACTTGGGCAGATCGATTTCGAGCCAGACAGATTTATGCGGGACCATTTGACGGGCAAGCAAGGCGAACCAGCCGTTGGAATCCATCCACGGTTCGCCGGTCGGCCCGCCAACTCCCGTGTCTCCTTTCATGGTCGGAAGCACAACTCCGGGCCAGACATTTCCTGTGGTTGAGAAGATGTCCGTGGCCGCGTCCCAATCCATGCTGTCGCGCGGAAATCCGGAGATGACCGGCAAGTCCAGAGAGTGGTTTGCCGGACCATCGATCATGACTGCTTCCAGACCGGCGGCACGGCCGGCTGCGACAAACGCCGCGAGGTTCTCCTTCGTTCCGACTCTTCCTACAAAACTCAGTCCCAGTTCGCGACCGGCTGCGATGAGAGGTTTCAACGCCCTCTGTTGAGATTCATCGTCCGCCGTTCCCGAAGCCCAATCCACCACCAGGCAATTGATAGGCGTTCCCCTAAGCATCTGCAAGGCTTTGGGTTGAGTCCAGCCCTCGATGGTCTTCCCGATGTCGCTGTCGGCAGCCCTCGACTTGGAAATGCGGGCAACCTCGATCGGACCGCACGGCCATCTCATCGGCACCCATCTTGCATTCATGCCCATTCGCCTTTCCCCACTCGCAACTGAGACCTCTTATAGTCCTCGTTTAGGCTGAAACACTGTGGTCTGGATCACATTGAGACATCAACTGGTGGGAGTTCATGCCGAGTGCCATTGTGGCGAAGTCCGAAGCGATTGCGTTCAAGCGCCAGGCACTTCAATCAATGCGAAGGAACGCGGCGACAGTTCAAGATCGAGGGCGGCAGGTAGATCGATGTTTTGGCTCTTCTGTTCGCCGTCAATCCAGAGCGAGACGTTCTTCTTGCCGTTGCCCTGCAACATCACGCGGGGCGCTTCGCCAAGATCGCTGAAATTTGCGAGGACGAGACCGATGCGTCCGTCGGCGGCCTGCCATGTGCCGGACTGGACCATGGCCTCCTTGCCCCAACCGAAGTCGCGCAGGGTTACATTGCTGACTGTCCACGGGCGCAGCATCCTGCCAAAAATCAGATAGTCTCTGGCCGGGCCGGCGCGCATTTTGTGGGCGCGATTGGTCCAGTCAAGAATGGCGGCCTGGTCAGGAATGGCGCGCGTCCAGGGCTGATCCCAGTCATATTCAATGAGGCCTTTGTCGCGCAGGGTGAAGGTGCTCATATAGCCGGCGACCAGGGCTCTCGCGACCGAGAGGCGCAGTGTCTCATCGCTGATGCGATTGGTGTAAAATCCCTGATGCCCGTTGCAGTATTCGTGATAGATGAACGAGTAAAGCGGGCAGGTGCGAATGCGTCCATCCCAGATGTGGAAGTCGCCCAGAAATGTTTCGGGAATAGCGGCCTCGCAGCACATCGCGACATCTTTATTCGTTCCTTGCGCGACCTGCGTGTCTTTGCTCAGGAGGTTTTTGAAAGCAGAGATCATCCACGGACCGGGAACAGGCGGATGACCGTGTTGGTCGGAATAGCATGCCTTGGGGCCGGGTCCCTGGTCGAACATCTGAACCAGCAGGGGGCCGAACTCAGCCATGCGCCGGGTCATGTCCAGGACCATCTCATTGCCGCGAGGGGTTGCCACGCAGACGCTGAAGCTGGTTCGCCACGCGCCGACCCCGGCATCCTCTAAAGGCGAGCCGTTCCAGTTGAGAGACACGGCTGCCTCACCGCCGTGAGCGTTAAAATACGGCATGCCATCGTAACCGGTATTTATCTGCGATGTGACCCAGTTCAGGCCGTCTCCGTAAATGCCCGGACTCCAACCTTTCGCTTTGGATGTCGCCATGAATTCCTTCATGGCCGCCTCGCCGCCCACAGGCGGATAAGAGTCCGGCTGCACCCACGGCCCAGCGTGTTCCCAATTGAATATCAGGGGCATCAGCGGGGCATCGAGCCCGGCGGCGATCTTTTCAAGATAGGGGATGGCATTCGAGGCCGGCGTGAATTCTGGATTTTCCGTGACTGGGCCGTCCCAGTCGCACTGGCCGCGCATGGGGAAGGCGATGCCGACCGGTGAACCTATGACCCATTTGGGCACATCTTTGCGATCGGCCAGCTTTCGAGGGCAGAAGGATTGTTTGGAAGCCCAGTCACGGTAGATCTCCGCAGCCGCGTACCAATCCCCGTGAAAAGTGCCAAGCACAACGTGATATGGAAGCTGGTAAGTACTCGGGCCCTTCGCGCCGGGATAGTGCCCGATGCCCAGAGTCACACCCTCGTCCTCCATCAACGGGTCAATAAACTTGGGCAGCCCTGAGTTGTCGTCACAGGCCAGGTAGAGTCCGCCGAGATCGTTGTAGCAGGCCATGAGCTGCGTTGAAGCCCACTGGCCCGGATAGTTATTGAATCGCCATACTTCAGGCGTGTTGCGCTGACTTCGATACCAACCTCCCACTTGCATGGATGGCGTGACCGGCCCCGTGAGCCCGCCGTCGCCGATCGACCAGAGGATATTCCCGGGATGTTTTCCATCGGCGTCGTCAAAAGGCACTTGTATGTTGGGAAACTGGATATGCCCGATCCATGAATCAGTTCCATTCTTCAGATCGAAACTCCAATAGGTGAGCGCGCTCTGCCGGGGGCATCTCACATGAACGGTTGCGTCCACCGGAAGACCGCCCATGTTGCGAAACTGGATGACCACCGTTCGCTCGCCGTCTTCGGAATCATCATGGACCTCGACCGCTTTCGCTTGCGAGGAATCAATTGTGTGGAATTCTCCCTTTTCGTTTCGGAGTTCGATCGTCAGCAGCGGAAGTGCGGCATGTCGTGGAATAAGCAGATCTCGGATCTCGCCATAGACCGACTGAAACGCCGAGATCGAGCCGGACTGCCGATCAATCAACAATCGATAACCTGGATTCTCGACGAGCAACGGCGGAGGAGTGTCCACTATACCGGAGCGCCTGATGCGGGTGAATTGTGCATCCGCGTCGCCCGTGGATCCCGCCAAAGCCATGCCCGCGGCAGTTGATGCGGCCGTGGTCAGAAACCGCCGGCGGGACAAGCCCTTTTCAGATTTCTTCTTCTCGTCATTTTGCTTCATGGTCTGGCTGCTCCAGGGTCAAAGATCCATGCCAAGAGGAACTGAATGACAAGTCATCCGTCCTTTCGTTGCATGCGCTACTAAATCTGCAGCGTTACGAAATCACCGTGATGAGATAACATAACGAAGCGTGAGCGCTTAAGCGATCAATGCGGCAAAAGAGTATCACCTTCGCCTGGCAAGGGGCAATCCCAAACCATCGCATGGATTTGGACGCTGGAAAGGAAAGCAAGATGGACAGGAGAACGTTTCACAAGGTACTCGGATTGGGAGTGATGGGATCGGTCACCGGCGGAGCGTCGTTCGGGAGCCAGAAGCTGGTAGAAGGCCCCGCATCTGACGCGTTGGAGATCGGCACACCGGAGGGCTTTGCGAGTATCCCCGAGCGCAAAACGGCGTGGCCTTCGCAAACCTACCGTCGGCTCCTGATTGATACCCATGTGCCCGACTGGGACCGCCTGCTCAGCGAGTTCAATGCCGCGGAGTATGTTTCGGCCATCGCCAAGGCGGGTTTCCAATCGCTTGAACAATACGCAAATTCTCACGTAGGGCTATGCCTGTGGCGCACCAGGCTGGGGCAGATGCACAGAGGCATGAACGGGCGCGATTATTTTGGCGAGGTGATGGAAGAATGCCGACGCCACGGCCTGCATCGCGTGGCCTACTACAGCCTGATCTTTGATGACTGGGCCTATCAGGCGCATCCGGATTGGCGAATCCTCCCCGAAGACGGTTACGACTCGGAGCTTTTCAGCCGCACCGGCATGGTCTGCCCCAATTCTCCCTATCGTGACCATGCCTTCGCCTGTGTGCAGGAACTCGTGGCCAACTACGACTTCGAATGCATCTTCTTAGACCAGCCCTTCTGGCCGACGATCTGTTATTGCCCTTATTGCTCGGCTCGCTTCTGGCGCGAGCAAAACAACGAGTTGCCGCGGATTGTCGATTGGAAGGATCCAGTCTGGCGCAATTTTCAGCGATCGCGGCAGAAGTGGCTGGAGGAGTTCATGATGACGGTGCGCGAGACCGCCAAGAAGACTCGCCCCCTCACCGTCTACTTCAATTTCGCGTCGATCTTCGCCCCCTGGCAGCAGGGAACCTCGCTCGAGCAGGGAAGAGCTTCCGACTTCTGCGGCGGAGACTTCTATGGAGGCCCCACCGAGAGTTCCCTGGTCTGCAAGGCCTATGCGGGACTGACCCTGAGCCAGCCTTTCGAAGTGATGACATCGCGCGCCAGCCCCAGCCTGATCGATTTCGAGAACACCAAGCCCTTCGAGGAACTGGTGCTGGAAACCATGGTTCCGGCCCTGCACTCGGCGGCCTATATGCTGATCGATGCCATCAAGCCGATGGGGACGCTGAACGAGCAGTTCTATGAATTCGTCTCTCATGTCAATGCGCAGCATGATGCCTACGAGCCCTTTCTCGGCGGCGAGTTGCAGGCAGATGTCGCAATCTACTACGACAAGACGTCGATGTACGACCCCGATCTGAACGGAGTGCCGGCCTCTCAACTTTCGCCGAACCTTGCCTCCAGCCACTCCGGCCCGCGCAATCTGGGAATACCGGCCGCGCCCGCCACCAAAGTAAATTTGCCGCACCTTGAAGCGGTAATTGGCACGGCGCGCATCCTGCGCGAGGGGCACATCCCTTACGGCGTAGTAACGAATATCACGCTGGACCAGTTGAGCCGCTTCCGCGCGGTCTTTCTGCCCAACGTGCTCGAGATGACCCAGGAACAGGCGAATCACTTTCGCGAGTTTGTGCGCAATGGAGGCGTCCTCTACGCCAGTGGGCCTTCTTCTCTGAGCGCCCCGGAACTGGGCGATCCCCGCTTCCTGCTGGAGGACGTTCTGGGCGTGCGCTACCTGGGCGGATTTGGCGAGTCGGTCACCTATCTATCCCCCGCCAGCCCTGAAATTGCCAAGGTCATCTGGCCGCAAGAAAATGTAACGCTCCCGTGGTCGATGGTGCGGGCGCAGAGTCTGCCGGGCGCTCAGGTGCTGGCCACGACGACCCTGCCCTTCGTGGCTCCCAATGCCGGATACGCCATTGGAGCGCACTTTGCGCAGATCTGGAGCAATCCTCCCGCGGCCAAACCAGGCAGCGATCCCGGCATTGTTGTGAATTCGTTTGGAAAAGGTAAAGCGATCTGGATCGCCGGCCGCGTCGAAGCGCTCACCGAACCCGTAGGGCACAACCTGGTGAAACAGCTTCTTCGCAATGCACTGCCAGGACCCTATCGTTTCGAGGCAGAAACCAATCGGGTCGTCGAGGTGACTGTCTTTGATCAACCGGCGCAGCATCGGCTGCTGATAGGACTCATCAATCTGCAGGAGCATGTGCCCACCATCCCGGTGGGGGCCACCGTTCGAATTCTTCCACCTTCCGGCCGCAAAGTACGCCGGCTATTGCAACTGCCTGAGCAGAAGCCGGTGAGTTTTGAAAACTCTGGAGCGTATATCCAGTTTCAGGTTGAGCCCTTCAAGTTGGCCTTCCTGGCAGTGGCAGAGTACGAGTGAGGCCGCATGCCCAGGAGAGCGTCTTTGGCGGCAAGGCAGTCGATCAAAGGAATCCACCCGGATAACTGGCAAGCAGACCCAATTCGCGCTGCAGCGGGTGATCGACTGCCTTCCCGCTCGGCAGGTCATAGACCATCGTTGACCGCGCGGCAAGAGTGTACGCCGGCCATTTTGGTAAACCTTTCCCGTTCGGAGTGCCAGTTCGCGCGAATCCGGCCCATGCGCCCGCAAGCTGGCGAGAGAGAGCTTCGGTCTCTGGAAATTCCACCAGCCGCAACTCAAGCGGCAAGTCGGCGGTGTGGAATGCGCGAAGCTCTCCCCCGCGCAGTGGCGTGTTCCACTCAAAGCTGTACATGTAGACACCACCGGCGTTCTGTGCGGCCTTCATCTCTGCCTGGGCAATTGCATTCCTTCGCGCGCCGCGATCGGCCTGGATCCGGAAGTAAAGATCGCTCGCCGATGCGTGGGGAAAGTCTTGCCTGTACGCATCGACCACGTCTTTGACCCCTGCAGCCGGGATGCCCGGAGCCTCCAGCGTCCCCGGTTTTGTGAGCCAGGATTGCAGCGACTCCCAGTCGAGATTGAAGAGAGCCGGGTTCTTGATCGCGAAGATCGTGCCCTCATCCTTGCAACTGCCGACAATGATGTCGACCCCTTCCGCATCCTCCGGTGCGCTCCCCTTCCATGGCTGCACTGGCAATGAACGACCGTCGACAACGGGCCCTCCTAGTCCTGAAAGAGTCGCTGCCTCCGCCGCAAGAAGTTTATCCGCGGGCAAATGAACCAGAGCGGACACATCCGTTGGGCTCAATCCGAGATTGCTCATCAATTTCCTTGCAGCTTCTGTGGCCTCGTCTTGCGTTCTCGCCCCAATGAGAGAACCGCTCTGGATGATGGCGCGATGGAAGAGGCCTTTGGCCTCGGGCATTGCAAGCAAAACACTGACTTTTCCTCCTCCGCCGGATTGGCCGAAGATGGTCACGTTATTTGCATCTCCCCCAAATTGCGCGATGTTCTGGCGCACCCACTTCAATGCCGCGATCAGGTCGAGTTGGCCGGCGTTTCCCGATTCCGCATACCTTGGGTCCAGTCCGCCCAGGTACAAATAGCCAAAGGCGTTCAGACGATGGTTAACCCCGACCAGAACAACGTCGTTCTCTCTTACGAAGCGTTCGCACAGCAGAGTGAGGGCTCCGGAGCCAGAGGAGTAACCTCCACCGTGTATGAAGACCATGACCGGTCGATGGCCGGTGATGCCGCTCGTCAATACGTTGAGATTGAGGCAGTCTTCGCTCATGGCCTCGCTCGTGACCTGCAAAGCATCCGTTCGGCGCCCGCGGAAATAGGCGCCGTAGTCCGGGTTTTCGAATAGGCTTCCAGGAGCTTGCACCTCTTCCGGTCCGGCTTGGGTGACATCCCGCACGCCAGTCCAGGGTTTCGGAGGTTCCGGAGGCAGGAAGCGCTTTGCGCCGCTCGCCTCGCCTCCGTAAGGAATGCCGCGGAAGGAATTCACATCGAGAGACCGCATGCCTCGAACTTTGCCTGCCGTGGTTTCGACAATGGGTGACGCCTCCTGTCCGAAGGCGCAATGCGACAGCAGGGGTGACATCGCAAATGCGCCGCTGACACCAAGAAAAGCTCGGCGGGTCACTGCAAATTTTTGTTGTCTGATGCATTCGTTACGCATGATCCATCTCCTTAGCCGATTTGTGTAATTATGTTACGGTAATCTGGGGTTGTAAGCTTCCAGGAGAAAGCATGAGCAAGCGTTTCAAAGCCGTCATCACCGACTTGATTGTCGACTCACTCGAACCGGAACGCGCAGTGCTCGGCGATCTGGCGGAGGTAGTGGCTCTCGACGTCCATGACGAGCGGGAACTGGCCGGACGCATCGAAGATGCCGACGCCGTGATGCTGTACCATACTCTCGGCCTCTCCAGGCGGACCATCGAAGCTTTGACCTGCTGCCGCGCCATTGTTCGCTGCGGAGTGGGGTACGACAACGTAGATTGTGAGGCAGCGCTCAAGTGCGGCATTCCAGTCATGAACGTGCCGGACTACGGCACCGAGGAAGTGGCGGACTCTGCGATCGGCATGATGCTGGCGCTTACGCGCGGAATAGCCCCGGTGAACACTCGCCTGCGTGGCGGAGACCGGCCCTGGCACTACACTGAAGCGGCGCCGCTGTACAGATTGCGCGATCGTGTTTTCGCAATTGTCGGTCTGGGCCGAATCGGCACCGCAGCTGCCATCCGCGCCAAAGCTTTTGGCATGGAGGTTTGGTTTTACGATCCCTACAAGCCCGACGGATACGATAAAGCGCTGGGAGCGCGGCGCGCGGATTCTTTGGACGGGTTGCTGGCGCGTGCCCATGTGCTGAGCCTGCATTGCCCCCTGACCCCCGAAACCGAACACATGATAAGCGCATCCGCAATAGACGCCATGCAGGCGGGCTCCTACCTTGTGAATACAGCGCGCGGCGGCCTGGTGGAGACTGCCGCGATTCCGGATGCGATCGCGTCGGGGCGCCTGGCGGGCGCCGGAATTGACTTGTTGGAGACAGACCCGCCCTCAGATCTGGATCCGTTGCTCCGAGCCTGGAGAGATGCGAAACATCCGGCATATGAGCGGGTGCTCATCAGCCCGCACTCCGCGTTCTATTGCGAGGAGGGAGTCATAGAGATGCGGCGCAAAGGAGCCGAGGCATGCCGCCGGGCGCTGCTTGGCATGCCGCTGCGCAACGTAGTCAATGATTTTGGACTTAGTCCTCGCGGTCTGATTTCGGCTTCATAGCACCCGGCCGCAGGCTGGGCCGGTGATTCAAGGCAAAGGTAGGGATCGGAACTTGCGGCACGCAATTGCAGATCGTTTCAGCGGGAAAGTCGCCATCGTCACTGGCGGAGCGTCCGGCATTGGGCGGGCCACGGTAGAAGAATTGTGCAAAGAGGGAGCCGCGGTCGCATTCACAGGCATAAGCGCGGCGGGCGAAGCAACGGCCCGAACCATGATAGATGCCGGGTTCGACGTGCTTTTCTGCCAGGGCGACATGGCCGATGAGGCGTTTTGCCGCGCGGTGGTGGAGCAGACCGGGTCGCGGTGGGGACGAATCGACTACCTGGTCAATAACGCATTCTCTTTTACCGCCAAAGGCCTCGATGCGACCCGCGAGAACTGGGAGCGCGTGATGCAGGTGGGTCCCGTGGCGTACGCCTCCATGACGCAGCTCGTAGTTCCATGGATGCAGCGAAACGGTGGCGGCTCGATTGTGAATATGTCCAGTATCTCGGCGTTCATCGCCCAGCCCAACCGCTGGACTTACAACGCCGCGAAAGGGGCTGTCCACACCCTCACCAAGTGCATGGCGCTCGATCTGGCGCCGTACAATATCCGCGTAAACAGTGTGAGCCCCGGCTGGATCTGGACGCGGGAAGTGGACGCCGCCGCGGGTGGCGATCGAGCCAGGTGGGAGCCGGTGTGGGGCCAGTTCCACATGCTCGAGCGCTGCGGCGAACCGGTGGAGTGCGCCCGGCCCATCCTCTTTCTGCTGAGCGACGATGCATCCTTCATAACCGCCGCCGACCTGCCGATCGACGGAGGTTATCAGGGGATGGGAAGCGAGGGAACAGGAAAGGCGAGCAAGTTTGCGGGATCTGAGACTGGACCGCGCGGTTGATCTTCCTGGACTGTTATCGAGTTCGCCGGACCATTTCGACGAGCACTTCGCGCGCTGCCTGCGAGGTACTGATCTCGCGAATGAAGTTAATTCGCGCACCTTTGAATCCATCGTTTGTTTTCACACGAAGCGAAAAGCCTAATCGGTCGACTGAGGTCATCGTCGCATCTGTTGCTTCGAGTTGAGCATATTTTCGCGCAAGCAGAATCATCGAATCGACGTGGTCAGCATTCATGTGCGCGAGGATGCCGGGAGCCAGTTCGGCCAGCGGGTCAGGAGCAGCTCGCGCGTATTCCTCTGCTTCTACCCACCCCATGACGCCGAAACCGCCCACATAGTAAAGATCGATCGGTTGCAGCACGAAAAAGCTGAAGTCTGAGAAGTCGACCCAGTAGCGGCTGTTCTCGTGGCGGGCAAGGTACGTCTCTCTCGCGGAGGCTAGTTCGGACTCTTTTACCGGTTCAGCATGGCCGACAATGGTCGCCCTCGAAGCGCCGAGCGGGTCGCCATCTGTAAGTGCTTGTCCGACAAAGAGGCTGCACCGTGGATCAGCCTTAAGGTTCTGCGTATGCATGGCCATATTGCTGATCAGGAAAATCGGCCGACCCGCGGCGTCCAATGCATATGGCATCAAGGAGCCGAAGGGAAATCCCTCATGTTTCCTTGAGAGAGTCGACAGCGTGCCAACGGACGCCAATGAGAACAGGGTCCGTGCACGCTCTGCGTGGGTTGGCTCCGGAAGTTGCGGAAGCTGTGGCCCGGTGGAGGCGTGTTGGCGCGATGTAGTTTGTTTATTTATTGACATCGATTCCTCTTAACTCAAGGATGCCAACGATCTCAGTTGCGTTGACTGGAGAACCGATCGAACAAGCGGTTCGTGTGAATTCTGCTCTACTGAACCGCGTGGACTCCCCTAAGACATTCCTCGGACACTCGGCACCGCTGCGAGCAGCGTGAGGTAGCTATCGACCAGGAGCCCTTCATAGCCGTTGGGGTTGCCCTTCCAGTCGGTCCAGTCATAGCTTTCGCCGTTCGCGCCATGCCCTTGGAAGCCGCCCTTGCTGAAGCTATCGAGCATCGGAAACAGGATCGCATCCGCCTGCGCATTGCGGCCGAGGATGCGTAGAGCCTGAATCGTGAAGTAGGCGAAGCAGGCCGATGCGCCGCCGTTCTCGAATACCTGAAAACCATCGGAGCCGTCTTCCTTGGTTGGGCCGCCATAGCGCGGATTCAGGTCCACATAGTCTTCGCGGCGAATGGGAATCAGGTTACCCGGCAATCCAAGATCGAAGCGGCGGTAGCCGACTTCATCCATTTTGGCCCACAACTTATCCCAGATTCGATTTCCCTGTTCAGCCGCGACCAGCCCGTAGGTGACGGCCATTCCATTCACGAAGAGAAAGTAATAGTCGTGCAACTTGCCGTCGGCGCTGCGCCATCCGGCCAGCACTCCGGTTTGAGGATTGTAAAAGGTATCGTAGTAGACTGCCTTTAACTTCTCTGCGCGCTGCTGATAGACCGTCGAATCGGCGTCGCGCCCGGCCACGGTTGCCAATGCAGCCATGCCCTGAAAACCGGGATAGGCGAGCGCGTTCGAATAGGCGTCTTTGTGTCCAAAGCCGATCGTATCCCACCAGTTTGAAGGCCGCACCGAGAGTTCCACGGGCCAGGAGCCCGAGTTGCCGCTCAACGGATACTCCATCAGCCCATCGCCGTCGCGGTCGAACTCGATCATCTTGTCTGCCCAGTTTTTTAACATGGAGTAATTGCGGAGACACCACTGCGTATCGCCGCTGACCCGCACGTATGCGGCTGCCGCGATCATTAGCGATGGGTAGACGTCGAGAAAGTCATACTTCACACGAGGGGGCAGAAGATAGCCGGGCATGCCGTACCCGGTCATTCCGCCGATGTAACGCTCCAGTGTCTGTCGCATCAGATCGAATGCAGTGAGGTCCGGGGCCAGCGGAGGTAGATACTCGGCCATCATCGCGTATTCGAAGACCGTGATGGGCGTGGCATCGCTGGCGGAGTTGTTCGCGAGCGCTCGCCGGCGCGGACTGAGTTGGAAGATGCTGAGAAAGTCGCGCCGATAGCCGTCGTAACGCGGGTCGTTGTCAATACCATCGCCCTGCGGATAGATGGAGACGACTTCAATCCGGTACTCGATCTCGCGGTGCCAGGTCCAGGTGGAAGGCGGTAACGTCACGCGGACGAAATTATCGCCATGATCTCGGGAAGCGTCATAGCCGGCGATCGCGTCCCTGGCCGTGCCGGTAATGCGAAATGTTCCGCGCGCGGGGAAATGGAGCAGTCCCGGCAGCCGGATATCGCCCTCGTCGCTGACCAAGCCGAGCAGCGTGGGATGCGTGCTGGCCGCATCGAAGCCGAGCACAATCGGTTCGCCTGGCCGATTCCCGGAGGTGGTCGAGTGCAGAACAATCGCGTTCTCGCTGAAAGCCAGGCTCCATGCGGGTCTTTCGTCCTCTGCGCGTGCGCGGTATTCGACAGTATCGCCTCGGCGCGAGACGTGGTATCGAGTATCGGTCGCAGGAAGAGGAAGCATCACGTTGACATCGAGCTGATTTGTCCCCAGAGAGTCGACGGCGAAGAAGATGAAGTTGGGCCGATCCGGAGCCAGTTGCACCTTGAAAAACCTTGACCGGTACTCGAGATTCGGAGAGACCGTGGGAACAGCCTGGCTGACGTTCTGCCCCTGCAAGGTCTGCCCACCCGATGCGGCGACCGCGCCGGCAAGTTTCATAAATTCCCGCCTCGTTGTGTCCACATTCGCTCCATTTCCTGATTGTTGAATCCACTTCTTTGCTCATGGTTGCAGGGCCCTGGGTGCGGCAACCGGGGGCGCGCTGTTCGATTGAGCCGGCTCGTCAATTGTGATCTGTTTATCGCCGGGAACATTGAGCATGACTTGCTGGATTCCGCTGGGCCAACGAATCTCGATCCTTTTGACCGCTTTCTCCGCGCCCAGGCCGAAGTGCAGTCGAGGGTCGCTTGACGAGAGGTATCCGCTCGAAGTCGTGACGGTGCCCCATTGGTCGAGTGCGGTCGACACTTTCACCTGTGCTCCTATCGCATCGCGATTGCTCTTGTGTCCGATTAGCCGCAGCGTGATCCAGTGATTGGAGGTCTCTGTTTCGTTGCGCAGGATATGGGGCGGACCGCCGTTTGTCGAGACGACGGCATCGATGCGCCCGTCGTTATCGATATCGCCGATCGCCATACCGCGACCCACCCAGGCATCGTGAAAAATTTCAGAGCTGACGCCGGATACGTCGACGAACTTGCCTCCGGTGTTGCGTAACAGCATCATGGGTTCCCGATAGCGAAGCAAGGGATAGGTTTTCTCGATGGTGTCGAGATCGTGCCCTTGCGCAACCAGCAGGTCTTTCCGTCCGTCATTGTCGTAATCGATAAATCGCAGGCTCCATCCGGAGTGGAGCAGAGTCGCATCGCCGATTCCTGCGGTTGAAGTGACGTAATTGAAGGTTCCATCTCCGGCATTCTCATACAGTGCGTAGCGCTGATTGGCTAAATCGGTAATCGCCAGGTCGGGCCAGCCGTCGTTGTTATAGTCGGCAAGATCGATGCCCATGCCCGCATAGGTTTGCCCTTCTTCGTTCATACCAACGCCGGCCTCCAGTCCGATTTCCTCGAATGTTCCATCGTTCTTCTGGTGGAAGAGAAACTCCTGCATCGAGTCATTGGCGACAACGATATCGATGCGTCCATCCTGGTCGAAGTCGCCAATCGCTATTCCGAGAGCCTTGGCCGGTTTATCGAGACCCAGCTTGTGTGCGACCTCGGTAAAATGGCCGTTGCCGTCGTTGTGATAGACGAGCATGGTGATTGGCTGAAAGACATCGGGATGGCAATATCCCCGATAACCCTCGATATGCTGTCCGCACCACACGTCATTCCAGTCCCACGTTACATAGCGGTCGACAACCAGGTCCAGCAGACCATCGTTGTCCAGATCAACCCAGGCTGCTGAAGTCGACCAGCCGCTGCCGCCAACGCCGGCCTTGTCGGTGACGTCGGTGAAGGTGCAATTGCCATTATTGTGATACAGACGGTTGCCGCCGTAACCGGTGACGTACAGGTCTTCATTGCCATCGTTGTCGTAGTCTCCCACGGCCACGCCCATGCCGTATCCGATGCCTTCGAGGCCCGCCTTTTCCGTAATATCTTCGAAGGTGCCGTCGGGTTTCTGATGAAACAACCGGTTCCAGTATTCGGGGCCGGTTTTCCGGGGGATGAAGCCTTTGGGCGTGGGGTCGGGATACGGTGCTCCGTTGACAAGAAAAATGTCGAGACGTCCGTCGTTATCGCAGTCGAAGAGCGCGACGCCGGACCCCATGGTTTCGATCAGGTACTTTCGCGAGGTGTGAGGCGCCTGGTGGAGGAATTTCACGCCGGATTGCGCGGTAATATCGACAAAGCGGCCAGGAACCAGCGCTGCTGCGTCAACCTCTGCGGCCTTGGCTTTCGTGCCGGCCCCTTGTGCCGCGGTTGGGATGGTGGCCGCGAGCACCAGCAAAGACGCAATCCAATGTGCCGCTCGCCTTGCGATGCTTCGATCGAATGACAACGAATCGCTCCTCCGCGCTGGTGCTTTTTCTTTCTCAAAGCATAACTTGCCGCAGACCGGTGCGCTGAAATCGGCCAATGGGCTCGCCATGAACATCTGTCTCCATTGCGAACAGGCTGCCGGATAGACGTTGGTTCGAACGGGCGCTGGTGATGAACAGAGTGCGCAGATCGGGACCGCCAAAAGCGCATGTAGTGGGATTGGAGACGGGAAGGGGAACGGTGTGGTCGATGCTTCCGTCGGGGCGAACGCGGACAAGACAGCCGGCGTGTGGGCGGGTGACCCAGAGGCAGCCCTCGGCATCCATGGCCGAGCCATCCGGCAGGCCTTCGTAACCGGAGAAAAACTTCCTACGCGCGGAGATGGCTCCGTTGAGAGGATCGAATGCGAAGGAGTAGATGGTGTTGGCGATGGTGTCGCCGAAGTAGAAGGTCGACTGGTCCGGGCTCCAGGCGAGCGTGTTGGAGATGCCGATACCATGCATCCACTCGGAGACCGACCCATCCGGATCGATTCGATAGAGAACGCCATCGCTGAATTCAAGGTCGAGGTCCTCGCCGTCGGGGCCTACGTTGTTGCGCATTGTGCCCACCCACAACGAGCCCCGGGGATCGACCTTGGCGTCGTTGAAGCGCATGGCTGGAGCTGTGGGCAGAGAGTAGACGGCCGCAAGCTTCGGATGAGTGTCGGGCGACCAGAACGCAATGCGCGTGGCGAGAACGAGCAGCAGTTGGCCGGGAATTATGGTGAGATTCACGGAGACGACCGGCTCGTCGAATAGCCATGACTCGGTGGCGTTGTCGGCGGGCAGGTAACGATGCACGAGGAAGCGGTTGATATCGGCCCAGTAGAGTGCGCCTTGTTCGTTCTCCCACACAGCGCCTTCGCCGCAGATGTCTCCCGCTGGAACAGCGCATCGAATTTCAGATTGCATCTTGCCTCTCGCGCCTCTCAATAGTCACTACCCGTCCTGCGGGGGATTTCCGCCAGCTATGATTCTCTCACCTTCGCATAGTCTGGACGGAAGGCCTGTCCGCACAGGGACGCGAAGGCCGCCGGTTGCGGAAGCAGGCGCTCAGGCTCTATGGTGGCTCGGTGACGATAAGAAAAGTGGCGCCCGGTGAGGGAGCGATGTTGATGGAGCGGCGAAGTGTACTGCGGGCCGCTGGCGCACTGGGCTTGGGAATGCTCGGCGGATGGCGGCGCGTGATAGCGCAAGCCGCACTCGTGACAGCTCCGGTTGCGAGGCCGATTCGATTTGTGGAAGGCGCGCGGGCGGCTGGACTGGACTTCGTGCTGCGCAATGGAGCGATGGGGCGCAAGTTCCAGGTCGAGACGCTTCCCGGCGGGCTGGGGGTGATAGATTTCGATGGCGATGGCTGGCCAGACCTTTTTTGTACCAACGGGGCGCAGCTGCCGGACCTGGTGAAGAGCGGGCCTGAGCATTGGAACCGGCTCTACCGCAACAATCGCGATGGCACGTTCTCCGATGTGACGGCGCGGGCGGGCTTGCAGGGCGACGGCTACTCGATGGGCGTGGCCGTGGGCGATTATAACAACGATGGCCATGAAGATTTGTTCGTAACCTGCGTGCACGGCAATCATCTGTATCGCAACAACGGAGACGGCACATTCAGCGACGTGACGCGCGCCGCGGGGCTCGCCGGGCCGGGCTCGCTGGGCAGGCCCGTGTGGTCCGTGGCGGCGTGCTGGACCGATTACGACAACGATGGACGGCTGGATTTATTTGTTTCGAATTATTGCGATTGGGAGCCAGGCATCGACCCCATCTGCGGCGGTTTGGGGGCGCAGGAGCGCGCCTATTGTCATCCCGACAAATACCGTGCCGAGCCAATGCAGCTTTATCACAATAACGGCGACGGCACGTTTACCGAGATCACGCCTAAGACCGGGCTGCCGGACCTGCTGGGCAAGGGAATGGGAGTTGCGATGGCTGATTTTGCCGGCGATGGACGGCCGGGAATTTTTGTAGCCAACGACAATTCGCGGAACCTGCTGCTGCGCAATCG
>Ga0182013_10001730_pt1 | contig 29435 bp, 30 predicted proteins | sample 612S2MmetaG_FD_120487 | JGI IMG/M metagenome (GOLD analysis project Ga0182013, IMG submission 120487) | Permafrost microbial communities from Stordalen Mire, Sweden - 612S2M metaG | ecosystem: Environmental > Terrestrial > Soil > Wetlands > Permafrost | place: Sweden: Stordalen | collected... | reverse complement strand
GCTAGCGCCCGCGCCAGAGCGGCTCGCGCTTCTCCTTGAACGCGCTCGCGCCCTCGCGGGCGTCCTGCGAGCCGAAGACCGGCCCGGCGATCTCCGCCTGACGGTCCCACATCTCGTCGAGAGTCCAGTCCTGCTGGGCCGCGAGAATCCGCTTGCTCGCCGCGAGCGCCAGCGGTCCGTTGCGGGCGATCTGCCCGGCCAGCTCGAGCGCCGCCTCGAGCGCCCCGCCAGCGTCGCAGAGGCGGTTCACGACGCCGAGTTCATGGAAGCGCTCGGCGCTCATCGTCTCGCCGGTCAGCGCCAGCTCCATGACGACGTGGTAGGGCATCCGCCTGGGCAGTCGCAGCAGCGCGCCCGCGGCGGCGACCAGCGAACGCTTGACCTCCGGGATGCCGAGCTTCGCGCCCCGCGCCGCGACGATCAGGTCGCACGCGAGCGCGATCTCGAGGCCGCCCGCGACGGCGAAGCCCTCGACCGCCGCGATCAGCGGCTTGTCGGCGGCGCGGCGCGTGATCCCCGCGAACCCGCGGTCGCCGACGTACGGCGACTGCCCCTCGACGAACGCGCCGAGATCCATGCCGGCGCAGAAGAAGCCGCCGGCACCGGTCAGGACGGCCGCTGCGAGCGCGCCGTCCGCGTCGAGCTGGTCCATCGCCGCGGCGAGCCCCTCGGCGAGCGCGCCGTTGACCGCGTTGCGAACCTCGGGGCGGTTGAGCGTGACGACCAGGACCTGGCCGCGACGCTCGGTGAGAACCACTGGCTCGCTCTCGCTCACGGGGCCCGGAGCCTAGCGGCAGCGCACGCTACGCGGCGAACAGCTGCAGGTCGGGCTCGCGTTCGCCGCGCAGCACCTGCATGTCGACGACGACGCACTCGATTCCGCGCGACTGCGCAAGAACGCGTGCCTGGGGCTTGATCTGCTGGGCGGCGAGCACACCGCGGCAGCCGCCCATCTCCGGCTCCCTGCGGATCCGGTCGAGGTAGCGGGTGAGCTGCTCGACCGCGTCGATCGTGCCGATCCGCTTGATCTCCACGGCGACCCAGGCATCCTCGGTGTCCAGGCACATCAGGTCGACGGGGCCGATGTCGGTCGCCCACTCGCGGCGCACGAGCCGCAGGCCCTCGCCGCACGACGTGGGGCTCTCGGCGAGCAGCTCCTGCAGTTCCCGCTCGACGCCCTCCTTGCTGAGCGCGTCGGCGATCTCCAGCGCGTGCTCCTGCTCGCTGAGCACCTCATCGATGCGGATCTCGAGCTCCTCCTCGCCCGCCGGCCGGCGTACCGAGAGCAGCTCCAGCGCACCGTCCACCCCGCGCTGCTCGTCGATCACCGTCGGCGGGATCATCCAGTTCAGCGGCTTGACGTTCGGCCCACCACCGTCGGCCCAGACCATGAATGTGCCGTCGGCCTTGACCATCAGCAGCCGCACGGCGCGCGGCAGCTCGGTCGTCAGGCGGCCTCGGTAGGAGACCTCACAGGTCGCGACTATCAGGCGCATCGCCGGACCGTACATCGCCGTCCGGCCGTCCGTCGTGGCCTTCCGAGCCATGCTGGATCGAGTCGCGGAACTCGCGGATGCCTTCCCCGAGGGTCCTGGCCAGTTCCGGGAGTTTCTTCGGCCCGAGCACGATCAGCGCGATCGCGCCGAGCAGCAGCAGGTGAATCGGGTTGTCGATCCCGGAGAGCACAACTACAGGCTAGCCCGCGTGGGCACTCATCGCTCCGGGCCGGAACCTATCTTTGCCCGGTGTCCGCGCTGCCGCCGCCCCGCCCCTACCCGCCGCCGGGCCGCCCGGAACCGAAATGGCCGGCCGAGCTGACGATCGCGCTGGCGATCGTCCTCCAGCTGATCCTGCCCTCGAAACTGACGCCGGGCCCGTTCTGGATCGTCCCCGGGCTCGAGGCGATCCTGGCCCTGGCGCTGATCTACCTCGCCCCGCGCCACGTCGAAGGGAACAGCCAGGCGCGGCGCAAAACCTCGCTCGCGCTGATCGGGCTGGTCACCGCGGCGAACATCTACGCGCTAGCGCGGCTAAGCGAGCAACTGCTGCACAACAAACTCAACAACGGTCCAGCGCTGATCGGCGCGGGGGTCCTGATCTGGCTGACGAACTTCCTGATCTTCGGGCTCTGGTACTGGGAGCTCGATCGCGGCGGCCCGGGGGTGCGCTCGGCGGGGGACGACCACGCGCCGGACCTGCTCTTCGTGCAGATGAATGACGACCGGATCCAGCCGCCCGACTGGCGGCCGGGCTTCATCGACTACCTCTACGTCTCGCTGACTAACGCGACGGCCTTCTCGCCGACGGACACGATGCCCTTGACGCCGGTCGCCAAGTCGATGATGGGCGCCCAATCGCTGGTCTCGCTTGTCACGCTCGGACTGATCGTGGCCCGCTCGATCAACATCCTCTAGCCATGCCCCGCGAGCTGCTCCCGTTCGCGGGCGTTGTCGTCGTGATGGCGGTCCTGCCCGGACCTGACATGGCGCTCGCGGTCCGCAACGGAATCGCCGGCGGTCCGCGCGCGGCGCTGCTGACGGGCACGGGCTTTGTCGCCGGCCTGCTCGTCTGGGCGGTGGCGACGGTGCTCGGCCTCGCAGCGCTCGTGGCCGCCGTGCCCGGCGCCTTCAAGGCCGTTCAGGTGGCGGGCGCGCTGTATCTGGCGTGGCTCGGGGTCGGCTCGCTGGTCGCGGCGATCCGCGGGACCGACGCCGGGCGCCTCTCGCTCGGCACACCGACGGCGCAGCCCGCGCGCGACGGCGGCTATCTGCGCCAGGGGCTGCTTTCGAACCTGCTGAACCCGAAGATCGCGCTGCTGTTCATCACCCTGCTGCCGCAGTTCGTCGCGAGCGGCGAACCGCGAACCCGCACGACCGCCGAGCTCGCCGCGACGCTCGTCGCGATCTCGCTGGTCTGGTGGGCAGTCTTCGCGCTGGCCGTCGGCAGCCTCTCGCGGGTGCTCGAGCGGCCGGCGGTGCGCCGCTCGGTCGAGGCGGTGGTCGGCGTCGTGCTGATCGCACTGGCGGTGCGAGTCGCAGTCGGCGTCTAGCCGCCCCGGCGAGCCTGCAGCGTGTAGGTCAGCGGCAGCAGCCAGTCGTCGCGCGTCAGGCGCCACTCGCCGTCGTCGCCGAGCTCCATGCAGCCGGGCAGGCTCTGCCACGGCTGGGAGCGGTGCTCGACCAGGCCGGTGAGCGTGAAATCCGCGTCGAGCAGGGCGCCGACGACCTCGCCGAGCCCGTGGTTCCAGTCGATGCACTTCTCCTGGAAGGAGGCGTCGGTCGTGACGTAGGTTTCGTCCTCTTCCCAGACGTTGCCCTGCTCGCGCTCGAAGTACGCGTAGCGCAGCGCGAGCGTGCCGTCGAGCTTGGCGCGCTCGTCGTCGATCGTCCACATCATCGGGTGGCCCTCACGGACGAACAGGCGTCCCCCGGGCTCGAGCAGCTCGGCGACGACCTGTGCCCAGCGACGGATGTCCGGCAGCCAGCAGAGCGCGCCGATCCCCGTGTAGAGCAGCTCAAAGGTGCGTCCGCCGAGCGCCTGCGGTGCGCTGTAGACGTCGGACTCGACGTAGTCGATCGCGTGCCCGGCCGCGGCGGCGATCCGCCGCGCCTGCTCGAGCGAGGAGCCCGACAGGTCGAGCCCGCTCATCTGCGCGCCGAGCCGCGAGAGCGAGAGCGTGTCGGTCCCGATGTGGCATTGCAGGTGCAGGGCCCGCAGGCCCGCGATGTCGCCGAGCAGCGGTTCGTCGAAGGCCACGACGTCCGAGACGCGGCGCTCGCCGCTGATCAGCCGCGCAACGTCGTACTCGGGCGAGGCGGCGTGCGGCGCGGCGCGCTCGTCCCAGTGGGCGCGGTTTACCGCCAGGTAGTCCTCCTGCACGTCAGCGAGTATCCAGCGCGAGCGCCTGTTCGGCAAGGACCTGGGCCTCGGGCCCGGCGCCGAGCGACAGCGCGCGGCGCAGCGCGGCGAGCGCCGCCTCGCGGTCGGCGAGCGCCAGGCGCAGGCGGCCGAGCCGTTCCCATGCACTCGGGTCGCTCGGCCCGCGCTGGGCCGAGCGTTCGGCAGCCTCGGCGGCGAGGTCCAGCGCGCCCATGTCCTCGTAGATCCGGGCCGCGAAGCGCTCCGGCGCCGGGCCCCGCTCGACGCGCGCCCAGTCGCGCACCGCGCGCGCGGCGGCCTCGAGCCGCTCGGCCTGCCAGAAGGCGATCGTCATCAGCCTCAGCACCTGGGGGTCCGACGGCGAGGCGTCGCGGGCGTAGATCAGGCGTTGGGCCGCGAGCTCGTAGTCGCCTTCGGCGATGGCGTGCTGCGCGGCGAGCATGAAGCGCTGCATCCGGTCCGCGGCAGCGTCCGGGCGCGAGAAGTCGACGAACTGCAGGCTGCCGGCGGGAACGGTCCGCACGCCGTGGCCGAAGCGCACCCGCGCCCACTGCTGCACCTCATCGCCGTCCTCGGAGGTCGAGAAGTAGATCCCGGCGACCGTGCCGACGCCCCACTCGGGATAGGAGACGCAGCGCGCATAGCGGTGCACCACCGAGTGGTCCGGGACGCGCGCGCCGAACGGGTCGTGCTCGGCCTTGTCTGCTGCGTGTTCGCGAGCCCGCTGCTCGGCTTCCCAGGCCTGCCGGCCGGCCTCCTCGCGCGCCTTGCGGGCCGCGGCGGCGCTGGCCCTGACGGCGTTCGCGCTGACACTCCCGCCGCGCGAGCCCTCCGCCAGGCGCTCGAGCTGGTCGGCGGCCTCGTTGATTGCCTTCAGGTGGCGCTCGTGTTCGAGCTGTCGTCCCGGCGGCGCAAGGTCGGGATGCCAGCGCTTGGCCATCCGCCGGCGCGCGAGCTGGACGTCCCGCTTGTCGAACGGGGCATCGAGCTCGAGCAGCAGCAGGTGGCGCTCGACGTCAAGGATCACCGTGGGCATCAGAGATCTACCGTAGCGCCCGCCCGAAGGGCATATTCTGGGCTGCGATGTCCTCGCAATACATCTTCACGATGCACCAGCTGACGAAGACGCACCCGCCGGACAAGACCGTGCTGCAGGACGTCACGCTGTCGTTCTACCCGGGCGCGAAGATCGGCGTGCTCGGCTACAACGGCGCGGGCAAGTCGACGCTGCTGCGGATCATGGCCGGCCGCGACGAGGATTACCGCGGTGAGGCGCAGCTCGCGCCCGGCGCCAGCGTCGGCATGCTCGAGCAGGAGCCCGGGCTCGATGACAGCAAGGACGTGCGCGGCAACGTCGAGGATGGCGTCGCCGAGAAGAAGGCGCTGCTCGACCGCTTCAACCAGCTGGCCGGTGAATACAGCGATCAGAACGCCGACGAGTTCGCGCGCCTGCAGGCCGAGATCGAAGCGGCCGACGCCTGGAACCTCGACACACAGCTCGACTACGCGATGGACGCGCTGCGCCTGCCGCCGCCCGACGCGGACGTCGCGAAACTCTCCGGCGGCGAGCGCCGGCGCGTCGCGCTGTGCCGCCTGCTGCTGCGGGCACCGGACCTGCTGCTGCTCGACGAGCCCACGAACCACCTCGATGCCGAGTCGGTCGCCTGGCTCGAGCAGCACCTCGCGGAGTACAAGGGAACGATCGTCGCGGTCACCCACGACCGCTACTTCCTGGACAACGTCGCCGGCTGGATCCTCGAGCTCGACCGCGGCCGGGGGATCCCCTACGAGGGCAACTATTCCGCCTGGCTGGAGCAGAAGCAGCTGCGCCTGACGCAGGAAGAGCGCACCGAAAAGGCGCGCCAGCGGACAATTGCGGCCGAGCTGGACTGGGTCCGCACGAACCCCAAGGGGCGGCGCACGAAGTCCAAGGCGCGGCTCGCGCGCTACGACGAGCTCGTCGCTGAAGAGCGCAACGTCAAGCTCGACGAGGTCCAGATCCACATCCCCCCCGGGCCGCGGCTCGGCGACAAGGTGCTGACGGCGACGAACGTCGCGAAGGGATTCGGCGAGCGGCTGCTGATCGAGGACCTCTCTTTCAACCTGCCGCGTGCCGGCATCGTCGGCGTGATCGGCGCCAACGGAGCGGGCAAGACGACGCTGTTCCGGATGATCACCGGCGAGGAGAAGCCCGATTCGGGCACGCTGGAGGTCGGCGAGACGGTGCAACTGGCGTACGTCGACCAGTCGCGTGACGCGCTCGACCCGAAGAAGACCGTCTGGGAGGAGATCTCCGAAGGCCTCGACCAGCTGAAAGTCGGTGACCGGGTCGTCAACTCGCGCCAGTACACGGCCGGCTTCAACTTCAAGGGGTCTGGTCAGCAGGCCCGCATCGGCGACCTCTCCGGCGGCGAGCGCAACCGCGTGCACCTCGCCAAGCTGCTGCGCAGCGGCGGCAACCTGCTGCTGCTCGACGAGCCCACGAACGACCTCGACGTCGACACGCTGCGCGCGCTGGAGAACGCGCTGCTCGCGTTCCCGGGCTGCGCCGTAGTGATCTCGCACGACCGCTGGTTCCTGGATCGCGTCGCGACGCACGTGCTGGCCTTCGAGGGCGACTCGCAGGTCACATGGTTCGAGGGCAACTTCGACGCCTACGAGGAACACCGCCACGAGCTGCTCGGCGACGCGGCCGACCGTCCGCACCGCCTGACCTACAAGCGCCTGGTCCGTGGCTGACAGTGCGCTCGCGCGCGACAGCGCCGTAACGCCCGCCGGCGACGACGGCACAACCGCGCACTTCGACGCCCGGATCGCCGACGGCTGGCGCGCCGGGATGGGCCCGCACGGCGGCTACCTCGCGGCAATCCTGATGCGTGCGCTGATCGCGGCGGTCGACGATCCGGCGCGCACGCCGCGCTCGCTGACGATCCACTACCTGTCCGCCCCGGCGCTCGCGCCGATCCAGGTCAGCGTGCGTCGCGAGCGGCAGGGCCGCTCGCTGACCTCGCTGTCTGCGCGGATCGAACAGGACGGCAAGCCGACCGCGCTCGCGCTCGCCGCGTTCTCGGGTGCCTGGCCGGGACCGGACATCGTCCAGCTGCCGATGCCCGAGGTCGCCCCGCCCGACGCCGAACGCGGCGCGGGAACGCTCTTCGAGCTCGGCGCGCCGCCGTTCACGCGCAACATCACGGTGCAGCACCGGCTCGGCGAGCTGCCGTTCAGCGGGCCGTCGGCGCGGATGAGGACCGGCGGGTGGCTCGGCCTCGCCGAGGCCGAGCCGATCGACTACCCGACGCTCGCCTTCTTCACCGACGCGCTGCTCCCCGCGCCCTTCATGACGATCGAGGAGCCCGCGCCGGCGCCGACGATCGATTTGACAATCCACTTCCGCGCCGCCCTCGCGGAGCTGCCGCCGTTCGACCTCTGCCTCGCGCTGACCGAGGCCCGCCTGGTCAGCGAAGGATTCTTCGAGGAGGACGTGACGATCTGGTCGCCTGCGGGCAGCGTGCTCGCCCACTCCCGTCAGCTCGCGATCCTGCTGCCGCGGCGAAACGGTTAGTCTGCGCAAGGTGAGCGACTACACGGCCAAGCGAATCGATGAGATGCAGGCGAGCTCCGGCGGCGGATTCGTGAAGGCCCGCGCTGAGCTGGGCGTGACCGCGTTCGGCGTCCAGGTGATTCGGCTCGGCCCCGAGGAGACCCGCTACCCGGAACACGACCACTCGCACGACGGGCAGGAGGAGCTCTACGCCGTGCTCTCGGGTGACGGGCGCATCGAGATCGACGGCGAGAGCACGCCGCTCGACAGCCGCGTTCTGGTTCGGGTCGCGCCCGAGGCCCGCCGAAAGGTCTACTCCGGCGCAAACGGCATCGAGCTGCTCGTTGTCGGCGGCGCACCGGGCGAGGCCTACGCGGTCTCGCCGTTCAGCGAACTCGATTAGCGGCGCGGGGCCCGGATCGCCGGGCGAGGACGGTGCTCTAGGGCGCGAGCGTCGTGGTTCGTTTCAGCCGCAGCGCCGCAGCGCCGACGAGCTTCGCCGAGTTCGTGACGTCCTCGACGTCGACAAGCTCGGCCGCCGAGTGCATGTAGCGCAGCGGGATCGAGACGAGACCCGTCGGAACCCCGCCGCGGCTCTTGTGGATCGCGTCGGCGTCTGTCCCCGTCTCGCGGCCGTGGCCTTCGAGCGTGTAAGGCGTTTTCGCCGCATCGCCGGCGGCAGCGATCACCTCGAATAGCTGCTCGTTCAGTGTCGAGCCGCGCGCGATGACCGGCCCCGAGCCGAGGTCGTGGCTGCCCTCCTGGCGGACGTCGATGTTCGGCGCGTCGGTCGCGTGCGTGACGTCGATCACGATCGCGGCGTCGGGGGCGAGCGAGAACGCGCTCGTCTCCGAGCCGCCGAAGGTCGTCTCCTCCTGGACCGCGGCGATCGCGACGACCTCCCACTGCCCGCCGCCGGCCTCGGCGACGATCCGCGCCGCTTCGAGGGAGACGAACGAACCGAGCCGGTTGTCGAGCGCACGGGAGACCAGGCGCCCGTTGGGCAGCTCGAGCGGCGCCGCGTCGATCACGGCGACGTCGCCGACGCGCAGCATCTGCTTGGCATCATCGGCGTCCCGTGCGCCGATGTCGACATGCAGCTCGCGAAGCTCGGGGACCTTTTTGCGCTCCTCGCCGCGCAGCAGGTGGATCGGCTTGCGGCCAACGACGCCGCGCACCTGGCCGCGCCTGGTCTTGAAGACCACGCGCTGGCCGACGAGGATCTGCGGGTCCCAGCCGCCGACGCCGGCGAACCAGACGAAGCCCTTCTCGTCGATGTGCGTCGCGATCAAGCCGATCTCGTCGATGTGGCCAACGACGATCAGGCGCCGTTTCGGACCCCGTCCCCGCGCCGGGACCGTGACCCGCGGCGTACCGATCGCATCGACCTCGGCCTTGCCGAAAGCGGACGCCGCCTCGATCCAGACGGCGGTTGCCTCGCTCTCGCGCCCCGATGGCCCGTGCGCCGCGAGCAGGTCGAGAAGCAGCTTCGGTGCGCGTGCTTTACGCACGCGACGTGATGCAGGGCTCATGATGCCTCCAGGAGGTTACGCAGCACGAACGGCAGGATGCCGCCGTGGCGAAGGTACTCGGCCTCACGCGGGGTGTCGATCCTCACGCGGGCAGTGAACTCGAGGCGCTCGCCTCCGGGGCGTTCGGCGAGCACGGAAACGCTCGTCGGCGGGGACCCGCCGGAGGCCATTGCCTGCGCGACGCCGTCGACGCTGATCAGCTCCTCGCCGGTGAGACCCAGGGAGGCCACGTTCTCACCACCCTCGAACTGCAGCGGCAGGACGCCCATGCCGACGAGGTTCGAGCGGTGGATGCGCTCGTAGCTCTCCGCGATCACGGCCCGCACGCCGAGCAGACTGGTGCCCTTGGCGGCCCAGTCACGCGAGGATCCCGACCCGTACTCCTTGCCGGCGAGCACGACGAGCGGCACGTCTTCGGCCGCGTAGCGCACCGCCGCGTCGTAGATCCACTCCTGGGACGGGCCCTCAGCACCGAAGTGGCGTGTCCAGCCGCCTTCGGGCAGGGCGTCCCCGCCGCCGATCAGGTTGTGCAGGCGAATGTTCGCGAACGTCCCGCGGACCATCACCTCGTGGTTTCCTCGCCGCGCGCCGTAGGTGTTGAACTGCCCCGGCTCGACGCCGTGCTCCATCAGATAGCCGGCCGCCGGGCCGTCGCGGCGGATCGCGCCGGCGGGCGAGATGTGGTCGGTCGTCACCGAATCCCCGAGCACCGCGAGCACGCGTGCGCGGGTGACGGGCTCGACCGCCGCGGGCTCGCGTGGCATGCCCTCGAAGTAGGGCGGCTGGCGCACGTACGTCGAGTCCGTGCTCCACGCGAAGCGCTCGCCGGCCGGGACGTCGAGCCCCTGCCAGTTCTCGTCTCCCGTGAACACGTCGCCGTAGCTGTCGCGGAACATCTGCGAGCGGACCGCCTCGCCGACGGTCTGCGCGACCTCTCCGGCCGACGGCCAGATGTCGCGCAGGAAGACCTCGACCCCTTCGCGGTCGACGCCGATCGGCTCGCTCGCGAAATCGATGTTCATCGTCCCGGCGATCGCGTACGCCACGACCAGCGGCGGCGAGGCCAGATAGTTCATCTTGACGTCCGGGTTGATCCGGCCCTCGAAGTTGCGGTTGCCCGAGAGCACCGCGGCGACCGCCAGGTCGCCCTGCGCGACGGCGGCCGAGATCTCTGCCGGCAGCGGGCCGGAGTTGCCGATGCAGGTCGTGCAGCCGTAACCGACGAGGTTGAAGCCGAGCGCGTCGAGCGACTCCGTGAGCGCCGCGCGGTCGAGGTATTCGGTAACGACCTTCGAGCCCGGGGCCAGCGACGTCTTGACCCACGGGCGGCGGCTGAGCCCGCGTTCGGCGGCCTTTCTCGCGAGCAGGCCGGCGCCGACCATCACCGACGGGTTGGAGGTGTTCGTGCAGCTGGTGATCGCAGCAATCACGACGTCGCCGTCGTTGAGCTCGAACTGCGCGCCGTCGAGCTCGACGGCGACCTTCGTCTGCACGCCGCCGCGTCCGTCCGTGTAGGCCGGGAGCGCCTCGCTGAAGGCCTCGCGAGCTCGTTTGAGCGGGATCCGGTCCTGCGGCCGCCGGGGACCGGCGAGGCTTGGTTCCACGCTCTGCAGGTCGAGCTCGAGCGTCGAGCTGAAACGCGGCTCGACGGCGGGGTCGTGCCAAAGGCCCTGCTCGCGGGCATAGGCCTCGACGAGCGCGATCTGCTCCTCGGAGCGGCCGGAGAGGCGAAGGTAGGAGATCGTCTCCGCATCGATCGGGAAGATCGCGCAGGTCGAGCCGAACTCCGGCGACATGTTCCCGATCGTCGCGCGGTCGGCAATCGGCAGCGCCGCGACGCCCGCACCGTAGAACTCGACGAACTTGCCGACGACGCCGTGGGCGCGCAGCAGCTCGGTGATCGTCAGCACGAGGTCGGTCGCGGTGGTGCCCTCCGGCAGCTCGCCGTGAAGGCGCATGCCGATCACCTGCGGGATCAGCATCGACACCGGCTGGCCGAGCATCGCGGCCTCGGCCTCGATTCCCCCGACGCCCCAGCCGAGCACGCCGAGGCCGTTGACCATCGGGGTGTGCGAATCGGTCCCGACGAGCGTGTCGGGATAGGCCCGCCCGGACTTCGCGTCATGGAAGACCACGCGCGAGAGGTACTCCAGGTTGACCTGGTGGACGATGCCGGTGTCCGGCGGCACGACGGCGAAGCCGTCGAAGGCCTGCTGGCCCCAGCGCAGGAACTCGTAGCGCTCACGGTTGCGGTCGAACTCGAGCGCCGCGTTGACCGAGAACGCCTGGCGCGTGCCGAAGGCGTCGACCTGGACCGAGTGGTCGATCACCAGCTCCGCCGGCGCGAGCGGGTTGATCTGGTCCGGGCTGCCCCCCATCTGCGCCATCGCGTCGCGCATCGCGGCGAGGTCGACGACCGCCGGCACTCCCGTCAGGTCCTGCATCAGCACGCGCGCCGGGGCGAACGCAATCTCGCGGCTCGGCTCGGCCGCCGGGTCCCAGCCGGCCAGGGCGCGCACGTCGTCCGCGTCGACCGTTCCGCTGCCCTCGTGGCGCAGGAGGTTCTCGAGCAGGATCTTCAGCGAGAACGGCAGCGTGTCGACCGGGAACTGCTCGCGCAGCGCGCCGAGCCGGAAGATCTCGTACTCGCGGCCGTCGACCTCGAGCGCGCCCTTCGCAGCGAAGCTGTCCTGCGTCATGAAACCTCCTTCGTGGGAGCCGCGGAACGCGGCGCTGCGCATTCTCGCAGAGCGCAGACGGCGTTAGAGCGCCGCGGTCTGCTCGCTCGTGACGCGTCCCTTGCCAGCGCGCTTGGAGCTGAGCAACGCTTCGTCGCATGTCGCGAGCAGCGTGTCGGCGTCCATCCCTGAACGCCACTGGGCGGCGCCAATCGATGCGGCGACCCCGCCCGTGTCACCGACCCGGCCGACCTGCGCGAGGCGCTCGAGCGCCCGCGCGCCAGCGGCCGAGGCGCTGCGCACGTCGGCGTTGGGCAGGATCACCACGAACTCGTCGCCACCGTAACGGGCGACACGGTCGAACGAGCGAAACTCTCCGATCAGGGCCTGCACGACGCCGCGCAGCATCGCGTCGCCGGCCGGGTGGCCGTGAACGTCGTTCACCCGCTTGAAGTCGTCCAGGTCGACCAGCAGGCACGAAAGCGGGCCGCCGGTGCGCCCGGCACGCCCGATCTCCTCCTCGAGCCGGCGGTGCATCGCGCGGCGGTTCATCGCTCCTGTCACGGGGTCGGTGCCCGCCTCCGCGCGCGCCGCGCACAGCGCGAGCGCGGTCGAGGCCTGTTCGACGATCGCCGCGCAGTACTCGGCGTCGCCGGCCTCGAACGGCTGGCCGCCGGCGCGTACCAGCACGATGACCGCCGCCGTCTCCCCACGCTCGCTCATCGGAATCATCAGCGCGTGGTCGGCTTCGCCGGTCAACCGCAGGCGCGGCATCCGCGACTCGACCTCCGCCTGGCCGCTGGCGATCACAGGCTCGCCGGTGCGCGCCGCCACCTCGACTCCGGGGGGCCGGTCCTGCAGGTCAAAGATGTAACTGAGCCTCGCGCCGGCCCCGTAGAGGTACACGTCCACGTGCTCGAGGCCGTCCCCGGCCTCGGCGAGCGTGTGCACGTGGATCTCGTCGGCGCCGGGAGCGTCGAGCAGGTCGGCCGCCAGCGAGCGCACGACTGTCTCGGAGTCGACGGCGGTCTGGGCGATCGCGGCCATCCGCCGGATACCGGCGACCAGCCGCTCGAAATCGCTCGCGCGGCGTGTCTGTGCATCGATCCCCTCAAGCATCGCCAAACCCAAAGTTACATTGCCGGCGCGGCGGCGGCGACGGCGATAGACGAATTGCGGCGTCTACTCGCCTCTAGCCGGCCGTCGGGGCGTCCGCCGCGGGCTCGGCCGGCCCGAAGCTGACCGTCAGCTCGGCGCCGCCGCCGGCAGCGTTCGCCGCCTGGACCCAGCCGCCGCCGGCCTCGGCGGCCTGGCGGACGATCGCCAGGCCGAGCCCTGAGCCGGGCATCGCGCGTGCGCTCGGGGCCCGGTAGAAGCGGTCGAAGATGTGCGGGACGTCCGCGGGCTCGAAGCCCGGGCCATGGTCGCGCACGGTGAGTACGCCGTCATGCAGCGTGAGCTCGACAGTCCCGTCGGCGGGACTCCACTTGCGCGCGTTGTCGACGAGGTTTGAGACCGCCCGGGCGATCCGGTCGGGCCGACCGCGGACCACCGTCGGCGCAAGCTCGGCCGCGTAGCTGATCTCGCCGCGCCGCCGCGCACTCGCGACGGCACCGAGCACCACCTCGTCGAGCCGCACGTCCTCGCCGGCGCTGTCGGGCTCCGAGCCGCGCGCCAGCTCGACGACGTCGGCAACGAGCGCCGTCAGCTCATCGAGCTCGTCGACGATGTCGCGCCGCAGCGCGACCTGCTCGCCGGCCGGCAGGCGCTCCGCGTCGGCGAGTACCTGGATGTTGGCGCGCAGCGAGGCGATCGGCGTGCGCAGCTCGTGGCTTGCATCGGCGACGAGCTGCCGCTGCGCGTCGATCGCGCGCTCTAGGGCGTCGAGCGTTTCGTTGTATGCCTTGGCCAGGCGACCGAGCTCGTCGCGGCGCCCATCCTCGTCGATCCGCGCCGAGAGGTCCACGTGATCGCTCAACGCCTCGGTACGTCGGGTGAAGCGGTCGATCGGCGCGAGCGCGGTGCGCGCAACGAAGGCGCCGAGCAGCGCCGCGAGCACGATTCCGCCCCCGGCGATCAGGGCGAGCGTGACGAGCAGTTGCGAGAGCTGATTTTCGAGTGAGGTCAACGGCAGCGCGATCATCACCGCACCGAAGCCGGGAACGCCGCGCGTCAGCACGCGCAGGCGGGTGTCGGCGACGGTTCGTTCGCTCAGCGCTTCGCCGCCGGCGTCGGCGATCGCCCGGTCGGTCTCCGTGACCGGCAGGGCGCGCGGCGCGGCCCCCTGGCCGCCGGGGACCACGACGGCGCCGCTGACCGCGACCGCCTGGACAAACCCCGAGGCGCCGCCGAACGGCGCCGGCTGGACCTGGTTGGGGACGTGCCCGGGCCCGAGCTGGTCACCGTGGTCGTGGTAGCCGTTCGCGGGCTGCCCCGGTCCTTGGCCGCCGCCTTCCTGCGGTGGCGAGGCGAGCGCGCTCGCGCGGGCGCGCAGGTCGCCGTCGAGTTCGCCGTAGAGGTGCGAGCGCACCGACAGGTAGGTGGTCGCAGCAGCGACGAGCACGACCACCGCCACCGCGGCACCGGCTGCCGCGGCAATCCGCAGCCTCAGCGACATCTCAGGCCTCGCGCAGCGCGTAGCCGACGCCGCGCACCGTGTGAATCAGGTCGGGCGCGCCCGCCTCCTCGAGCTTGCGGCGCAGGTATCCGACGTAGACGCGCAGCGCGTTCGATGTCGGACCGAAGTCGTAGCCCCACACGCGGTCGTAGATGGTGCTGTGCGTCAGCACGGTCCGCGGGTTCATCAGGAACAACTCGAGCAGCTGATACTCGGTGCGGGTGAGCTCGACGAAATTCTCTTCCCAGGTCGCGCCGTGACGCGCACGATCGAGCTTCAGGGCGCCGAACGCAAGCCGTTGATCCGGTTCGGCCTCGGAGGTGCGTCGCATCAGCGCACGCAGCCGGGCCTTCAGCTCGCCGACGTCGAACGGCTTGACCATGTAGTCGTCGGCGCCTGCGTCCAGTCCCTCGATCCGGTCGTCGACCGCATCGCGTGCGGTGAGAATCAGGATCGGCACGCGGCTGCCGGCCCGGCGCAGGCGGCGGCAGACCTCCAGGCCGTCGATTCCCGGCAAGCCGACGTCGAGGACCACGGCATCGGGATCGGCGACCGAAAGCTCGTCGATCGCGCGCTCGCCGTCCTCGGCGACCTGGACGTCGTAGTCGGCGAGCGTCAGCGCGCGCCGCAGGGCGTCGCGCACGGCGCGGTCGTCGTCCACGACAAGGATCTTCATCGACCTATTCTCGCGCGAGCGCTGCAAGTTGGGCGGCGCGGCCCTGGCAGTCGTAGAGCGTTCCGGCGGATCCGGTCGAGACGCTGACCTTGACACAGGCTTTTGCGACAGCGTCGAACGCCGTTCGCGAACCAGTTCGCGTGTCACCCGGAAGCCCGCCCCCGGCGCCCGGGCCGGCGGCCCGCGCCGACTGGCCGGAGCCGAAGAGGTTCAGGCCCGCGAGCGGCGACGCGGATGCCGCGGCTGCAGTGCCGGCGGAGCGCGATTCAGCGAGCACCCAGCGCAGCGAGCCCGACCTGACGCGCTGGGCGAGCCAGGCGACGCTGACCGTGCTCTCGCGACCCGAGAAGCCGCCGAGGCCCGCGACCTCCGCGCCGTTTTCGATGATCGAGCTGGCGGCCTGCGATTGGCTCTCGACGCCGATCGTCCCGCCGCCGTGCGAATCGGCGTATTTCGTGACCGCCTTCAGCGAGGCGCCGCCGAACCCGCCGCCTGCACCGGGGCCGCCGGCAGCGCCCGCGAAGCCGAAGCCAAAGTGCCCGGAGCGGGCACCGCCGAAGCCCGCCGGGGGTCCGCCGGCCGGTCCTGATCCCGAACCGGCCCCGAACAGCGCGCGCGGCGCAGCGCCGGAGGAGCCGCCCGGCGCCCCGGCGCCAAAGCCGCCCGGGCCACCGAAGGCGCCGCCGCGCCGGCCTTGACCACCGGCCCCTCCGGGGCCGAATGCGGCCTGCGTGGCCGGCCCGCCGGCCGGGAAGGTGCCGCTCGTGGCGTGCCCGAGCGTCTCGAACGCCCAGATCCCCGGGGCGACGAGCAGCGCGCCGACGATCAGCGAGATCGCGATCGTGCGCATCCGGGCGGAGCCGGACATCGCTGCGAGGACCGCGCCCGCACCGGCAGCTGCGATCAGCACAGCCGGCAGCAAGGACAGTTCACCGGGATAGTCGCCGAGCACGACCAGCTCAACGATCACGCCGAGCACCGCGCCCGCGACGGCGAACCAGCGCATCGAACGACCGCCCGAGCGCATCGTCGCGGCGCCGGCGCCGACGAGCGCGGCCGTGAAAGGCGCAAGAAGCGAGACGTAATAGGGGTGGAAGATCCCGGATGCGAAGGAGAAGAGGACCGCCGCGGTGGCGAACGAGCCGCCGACCGCCACCAGCCACGCACTTCGGGGGTCTGTGCGTCGCAGGCGCGTCGCCCAGAGAACCGCGACAAGCGCGACGAGGGCGAAGCCCAGGAGCCACCCATCCTGGCCTCCGAGGGCAGAGTTGAGCAGCCGGCCGACCCCTGGCGTGCCGCCGAACATCGTGCCGCCGACGCCGCCCGGCCCGCCGGTCTGCCCGTTGACTCGGCCCAAGCCGTTGTATTCGAAGATCAGCGACCAGATCGTGTTGCTCGAGGTCCCGGAGATCCAGGGGCGCTGCCCGGCGGGCGTCAGTTCGACGAGCGCCGGCCACGCGCCGCCCACCAGCAGCGCCGCGAGAGCGCCCCACAGCAGCGCACGCAGCGATGCGAGCGTGCGCCCAGCGACCGGCCGCGCCCACAGCCAGGCGGCTGCGATGCCGGGCACGACGACGAGCGCGACGAGCATCTTCGTCTCGAACGCGAGGCCCACGGAGACACCGGCGAGCACGATCCAGCGCGTGCGTCCGTCCTCCATCCCGCGAACCGCAAACCAGAGCGCCGCGACGCAGCACAGGACGAGCAGCGCGTCGGGGTTGTTGTGGCGCGAGATCGCGACCGAGATCGGCGTGAGCGCGAGTGCGAGTCCTGCGACCGCGCCACCGAAGCGGCCGAAACGCCGCCGGACCAGGTCATACGCCAGGACAACCGTCGCGACGCCCATCAGCGCCTGAGGCACGAGGATCGCCAGAGAGTTGAAGCCGAAGACGCGCACCGAGAGCGCCTGCACCCAGAGTGCGAGCGGGGGCTTGTCGACGGTCATCAGCCCCGCTTTGTCGAACGAGGCGAAGAGGAAGTCATGCCAGCTGGTCGACATCGAGCGAACGGCCGCGGAGTAGTAGTCGTTCGCCCAGCCGTTGCGCGAGAGGGCCCAGAGGTTCAGGACCGCGCTCAGCAGCACGAGGCCGACTAGCTCGGGCCGTTTCGCGCGCCGCGTCAGCGACTCGAGCCGTTCACCGCTGCGCGGCGCGGCGACGGGGGCGGATTCGGAGGCGTGTGCGTAGCTCATGTCAGGGATCATCGGAGACGCGCGTGAGAGAAACGTGAGAGACGAGTCGGCGTTTCGTCTGACCTTGCGCCGCGCGGCCCGCCGGTTGGTAGCTTGACAACGATGGTGCGTGAACGGGGCCAAGCTGACCGGGGAGTGAGCCGCCGGGCGCTGCTTCAGGGCGGCGCGGCCACGGCCGCCGCGGCGCTTGTCGCCCACCCGGCCCGTGCACTGGCCGGCGAAAAGCGGCCGACCCTTCTGCCCCTCTCCGCCGACGTCTGGGCGACCTCGGTCGCGGTCTCCGGGACGCCGGCGACGGCGACGCTGTCGGTGAACGAATCTCCCGTCGCCACCGTCCCGGGGAGCGGCGGCTTCTCGGCGACGGTGCCGCTGACGCCCGGCCCGAACGACCTCACGGCGCGCTCGGCGGGCGGGCTCACGACATCGGCGACGTTCAACGCCCGGCCGGCCGACCGCCCGACCGCGCGCATCGAAGCGGCCGCGCTGCCGGGCAGGGTCACGTTCAACGGCGTCGGCTCGATCGCGAGCCCGTACAGCGCAGCGCCGATCACCGGCTACCGCTGGCGGTTGCGCGGCGGCGCGGTACTCGGCGAAGAAGCGACGCTCGTGCTGGCGAGCTCTCAGCTCTCCTCCGGAGAGAACTACATCGAGCTGACCGCCACCGACGCAAGCGGGGCGTCCGACACCGCGACCTGCGCGGTGCTCGTCATGGCCGGCGAAGCGACGCTGCCGGCGGCGGGCTGGCGGCCGGAATGGATCGAATCGGCGGTGCTCTATGGCGTCGTGCCGTGGCTCTTCGGCCAGCCTGCGCTGGCCGCCGTCACCGCCGCCCTGGACCGCCTCGCCTCACTCGGCGTCAGCGCGCTTTGGCTCTCGCCGATCTTCGACGCGGCCCCGGGCGACTATGGCTACGCCGTCACCGACCACTTTTCCGTGCGGCCCGAACTTGGCGACTTGGAATCGCTGCGCGCCCTCGTGACGGCGAGCCACGAACGCGGGCTGCGCGTGATTCTCGACATGCCGCTCAACGACACCTCGAACAAGCACCCCTACTTCCTGCAGGCGCTCGACTACAAGCAGCAGTCGCGCTACTGGGGCTTCTACGAGCGGACCGCGAAGGGCGCTCCGGTCACCTACTTCAACTGGAAGGACCTGCCGAACCTCGAATACGCCGACGGCGAGGTACAGAGCCTCGCGATCGAAGCTGCGCTGTTCTGGCTGCGTGAAGCGGATGTCGACGGGTTCCGGCTCGACGCCGCGTGGGGCGTCCAGCAGCGGGCGCCCGCCTTCTGGCGGACCTGGACCTCGGAAGTACTGCGCGTCAAGCCCGATGCGCTCCTGCTCGCCGAGGCCAGCGCGCTCGAAGCGCTCTGGGGCCAGCAGGGCTTCAGCGTGGCCTACGACTGGGGGACGAACATCGGCGAATGGGCGTGGTCCGGAGCGTTCTCCAAGCATGCGGTCGCCACGGCGCCGCTCGAGTCGGCGCTCGCGGCGACGGCCCTGACGCCACCGCTGCGCTTCATGGAAGACAACGACACGGGCAAGCGCTTCATCTCCTCCTACGGCCTGAACGCGACGCGTGCGGCCGCGGCGATGCTCGCCGCGCTGCCCGGGATGCCGCTGCTCTTCAGTGGCCAGGAGATCGGCGCCGAATACGAGCCCTACAAGCAGCAGGCTGCGCTCGACTGGGCCAGCGACCCCCACGGCCTTCAGGCGTACTACACGCAGCTGCTCACGGCGCGCAGGCAGGCCGGGGTGCGCACCGCCGGTGCGCTCGAAGTGCTCACCGCGCAGCCCGCGGGGGTGCTGGCGTTCTCATCCGAAGGTCGCGTCACGGCCGTCAACTTCACCGCCACCGAAGTGAGCGCCAGGATCGCGGCACCGGGCGGCGACGTGACGCTTGCCGTGCCCGCCTGGGAGGCCACGACAGCAGCTCTCTGACCCCGGCGCTCAGCCTTTCAGCACGTCGGATAGCGTCAGCAGGAAGAAGAACGCGATCACGATCTCGCTGACGATCCACGAGTTGCCGGTCATCCAGTCGCGGACCCGCGGCAGGATCTGCGCCGCACGGCGACCGAGCAGCAGCGAGAGCAGCGCCGGGAGCGCGAGCAGGACGATCGTCAGCGCGACGAACGGGGCCAGATCGAGCAGCGTGCCCCCCTCGCGCACGACGCGCGCCGCACAGATCATCGTCGCGAAGATGTCGCCGGGGAACAGCAGGAACAGCAGCAGTCCGAGCGTGAACGCAAAACCTGGCTTCGCATCGGTGAGTGCTCCCATCCACTTCGGCGGTTCGCTCTGGCCGCGGCGACGGTAGACCGAGATCGCGAGGATCACGAGGATCACGAGCATCCCGATGTCGACGTCCCGGTCCGTCCCGGTGTGGGCATGCCCCGAGGTGTGGACCTGCCGGATCAACAGGTAGGCCACGGTGGCCAGCGCGCAGACTGCGATCAGCGCCGCGCCGATGTAGGCCGCGCTGTTCGCACGCCAGCGCGCGCTGACGGCGAAGAACACCGCACTGACGATCTGCGGGCCACTGATCATCACCACCGCCATCGGCAGCAGCTCGGGGAAGCTCACAGGCGCGCTAGCCCCGCGCGGCGTGAGAGAGCGATTCTCTGCACGGCTTCGAACCTAGCGGGGCGCGCCGGCCCGCGACGCCACGGCAGCCGCGTCCGCTGGTAGGTTCCGCGCTGTGGAAAGCGAGATCATCGGGACGACGCTGCCGCTCCTCGAGATCCGTCTCGCGCAGGGCGAGAACCTGATCTCCGAGGCCGGCGAAGCAGCCTGGTTCGACCACAACGTCAACATCCGCACCGCCGCGACCGGCATCGGCGGAGCGCGCGCCGGGCTGCGTGGCGCTCTCGACGTCGCCAAGCGGGCAGTCGGCGGCTCGAGCATCTTCATGAGCGAGTACACGGCCGACGACGGTCCGGGCACGATCTCATTCGGCACAAAGGTGCCCGGCGAGATCCTGCCGATGACCGCCGAGGACGGCAAGGCCCACCTCGTCCACAGCTACGGCTTCATCGCCGGCGAGGACAGCGTCTCGCTGAGCGTCGGCTTCCAGAAGAAACTCGGCGCAGGCGTGTTCGGTGGCGCCGGCGTGATCCTGCAGAAGGTCTCCGGCAGCGGCCAGTGGTGGTGCGAGATGTCGGGCGTGGTCAAGGAAATCGACCTGCAGCCCGGCTATCACCTGCGCGTCCACCCCGGCCACCTCGGGATGTTCGAGGAGTCTGTCGAGTTCAAACTGACGACGATCAGCGGCGTCAAGAACAAGATCTTCGGTCAGGGGCTGTTCTTCGCCGAACTGACCGGTCCCGGCAAGGTCTGGCTGCAGAGCATTTCGCTCGCCTCGCTCGCAGGGGCACTAGCGCCCTACCTCGTCAAGGACGAGAGCAGCGGCAACAGCGCGGGCTTCATCGAGAACATCATCGGCAGCTGAGCGCCGCGCGCTCGTCCGCGAGCAGCGCACGCTTGCGCTGGGCGCCCCAGCGGTAGTCACCCGGCTCGCCGTCGGCGCGCACGACGCGGTGGCACGGAATGACCAGCGCCAGGCGGTTGCTCGCGCACGCCCGACCGACGGCGCGCGCCGCGCCGGGCACGCCGACCTCCTGAGCGATTTCGCCGTAGGTCCGCGTCTGGCCGGGAACTATCGCCTGCAACGCGCGCCACACGCGCCACTGGAAGGCGCTAGCGGCGACGTCGAGTGGGATCGCGTCGGCGTCGCTCACGCCATCCGCGATCCGCACGACGCGTTCGAGCAGGGCCTCGAGCTCGCCGCCGCCGCGGCCGACCGTCGCGTCCGGGTACTCCGCGAGCACGTCGGCTTCGAGTGCCGCGTCGGTGTCGCCGATGCTGACCGCGCAGACACCGCGCGCCGTCGCGGCAACGAGCAGACGGCCGTAGCGGCACGGGCCGGTGACGTAGGCGACGCGGACCCCGCGGGCGCCCGCGCGGTACTCGGCCGGCGTCATCCCGAGATGGCGCGCGGCCTGCGCGTGCGCGGCGCTTGCCGAACCGAAGCCGGCGTCGTAGCCCGCGCGGGCGACCGCTTCGCCGCCGCGCAGCTCGACCTTCAGCCGCCGGACCCGCAGCGCTCCCGCGTACTCGTTGGGTGAGACGCCGGTCTGCCGCTTGAAAATGCGTTGAAGGTGCGAGGGGCTCATGCGGACGGCGTCGCCCAGGCGTCGGAGCGAGACGCGTTCGTCGAGGTGCTCCTCGAGGTAGCGGCAGGCGCGCTGAACGACTTCCCGCGAGTCGGCGGCGCGCGCATCGCCGCAGCGCTTGCAGGGCCGGAATCCCGCCGCCAGTGCCTGCTCGGGAGAGGTGAAGAAGCGCACGTTGCCTCGCCTCGGAGTGCGCGACGGGCAACCGGGGCGGCAGAACACGTTCGTCGTGACGACGCCGTAGACGAAGTTGGCCGAGGCCTCACGCGCGAGCAGCGCCCGCCAGGCGCGCTCCTCGTCAAACTGCGGCCCGGGCGCTCCGGACACCGGTGTGGGGGTTGGAGTCACCATCACGATCACGGTACGCGCCGGGGGGCGTGAATGCCTCCGGATTCTTGCGCTCTCATTCGCGGGCCGCGGCGCGCTAGGCCTCCCCGGACGCGAGCGCCCCCGGCGGGCGCACACGGAGTGCGAAGGGCAGTCCGAACAACGCCACGGCTGCCATCGCAAGGAACGCGGGAAGCGGGTGGTGCACAAGCGACTGGACGACCAGGGCGACCAGGAGTCCGCCGAGGTTTCCGGCCATCCAGATGATCGCGCCGGCGGTCCCGGCGGCGGGGCCCGCGAGGCGCTCGGCATCGGTCAGGATCACGGGCAACGCGGGCAGCAGCACGATTCCCATCAGCACCACGACGATCGCGCGCGCCCACATCGTGTTCACCACGCCGAGCAGCACGCAGCCAACACACGCGACGAGCACCGCGAGCTCCATGAAGCCGCGCTGGGCGCCGCGGCGGTCGACGATCGGCGGGATCACCGCACAGGCGATCACGCCGGCGAGCACCATCCCGACGAGCAGCGCCCCCGCAGCCTGTTCGCTGACGCCGGCCGGGGCGAGCAGCTGCTGCAGCCACGTCGCGATCGCGACGAACAGCCCGAAACCGACGAAGACGAGCGCCAGCAGCAGTTTCATGGGCTTCATCGCCCAGAGCGCGCGGACCGCGTTGCCCTCGATCGCGGCGTGCTCTTCGCTGTGGCCGGGCGGCGTGAACAGCAGCGCCATCAGGACGATCGCAGGGATCACGCCGATCACGGCCTCGACGAGCAGCAGCCGTTCGATCTGGCCGTGCGCCCCGACGGTGGGGCCGAGGGTCAGCGCGATGACCATCCCCGCGAAACTGCCGGCGGAGCCGACGGCAATGCCGGTTGCGCGGTGGCGTTGCGGCAGGTACTCGCCCGAAAGCTTGGAGACCGCGCTGAGGACCAGCGGCTGGGCGACCGCGACGAGCGCCTGGCCCGCCAGCGCCCAGGCGAAGGTGTTGCCGCCTAGTCGCACGAGACCCCCGGCGGCTACGAGCGCGGCGCCGGCGCCGAGCGACGGCCGAAACCACTTGTCGAGCAACCATCCCGCCGGCACCGCCAGGACGACGTAGAGCAACGGGAAGATCTCCGCGAGCCAGCCGATCGCGCTGACCGAGACCCCGTAGAACTTCGACGACTCGGTCGTGATCGGCGCGAACGTGAGCCAGAGCACCTGGGTCGCCGCGCAGACCGAGGCATAGGCCGCGATCACCGCCCAGCTTGTGCGCGCGACGGACGCCTCGCCTTCACCGTGCCGCGTGTCCGAAGGCACGCCGCCGTTCGCTGAGCCGCCGTCGACGAACGCGCGCAGCGGCGCGAGGGCCAGCGAGGCGAGCACGACGGTCTTGGTGACGCGGCTCGACGTCGACGAGGAGCCTGGCGGAAGCGTTGGGGTTCTGGCCATCTGGCCCGCGAAGACTATCCCGCGGCGCCGCTGTGGCCGCGCAACCGGCTGCTCCGCACGGACCGTCACGCGATCGTCACGGCCAGCGCCGAAATCGTGATGCGCCGGAAACGGCGCGCCAGCGATCCTCGATTTGCGATGAACCGTCGGCGCGTGGAGCAGATCCCGGCCACCGAAGAGCTGCTGCGGGGCCTGTTCGGCCGTCTACGCGAGCGGGCCACCCCTCACGCGATCGACCGCGACCTCGCCGCCGGCCGGCCGGCCGGCGCGGCGATGCGCATTCGGGCACGCCGTCTCGAGGGTCCCGCTCACCGGGCAGTGCTGGCACGTTCGCTCCGCGAGGTTGTTCGGAGCGCAGATGCCGGCCGCCAGCGGACTGGCATCGGGCCCCCGATCGCGATTCGCGAGATCCGCCAGGCGGCGATGAGTCTGCTCGCGCTGGCGAGCGAGCTCGAGGCCGACGAGCCCGTCGACGCCCGCGGCGTTGCGCTTACGCAGCTCCTGGTGACCGACGGGTGCGGGCCGCTCTACGTCTCGTCGGGGACGGCGACACTCGAAGGGGCAGTCAACCGCGCCCCGAGCCGACCCGCCGGCGCGGGCAGCGGTCGCCGCTGGCGTCGGTCCGTCAGCCTGCCGCCGCGTATCGCGGGCGCCCCGCGGGCCGGTACACGCGGAGCATCGTGCCGCCGGGGAAGGCCCGCGAGTCGATCAGGTCCAGGGCGAGATCGGGGCCCGGGTCGGCGAACAGCCGTGTCCCCTGGCCCACGACCACAGGGACCGTGAGCAGGTTCATCTCGTCGACAAACCCGTTGTCGAGGAGCCAGCGGATCAGCTTGCCGCTGCCGTGCACCTGCAGTTCGCCGCCCGGCGCGTCCTTGAGCAGCTGGACCTGCGCGCGCAAGTCACCGGCAAGGACGGTGGTGTCCGCCCACTGTGGCTCGCTGAGACCCGTCGTGGCCACGTACTTGGGGCGGCTGTTGAGCGCCGCCGCGATCGGGGTGCTGTCTCCCCGCACGCCCCAGTAGCCCGCAAAGAGCTCGTAGGTCCGGCGTCCGAACAAGAACGCGTCGGCTCGGTGAAAGTGCTCATTCAGGAACCCCAGGACCTTGCTGTCGAAGTGCCCCATGGCCCATCCGCCGCGTTCAAATCCGCCGCGGCGGTCCTCGCCGGAACCGCCCGGTCCCTGCATCACCCCATCGACCGACACCTGCGTCGTCGTCGTCAGCTTCACCGTGCCATTTTCGGGTGTCGGCCTTCGTACGTCCAGTGGCTCACCGCGAAGAGACGTGTGGGGATCGAGAGCCCGCCCTCTTCGACTCGCGCGTAAACGAGAATCAGTCTCAATACTATGTTAGTCTCTGGCGCGCCCGATCGGAGATTCGCCGCCCACGCCATCTCATTGAGTACGACCATGCCAACGATTGCTCCAAGCCGACTGCGCCGGGTCACCGTCCCGGTTGTGCTCGCCCTATTACTGGCCGCGCTCCTGCTCTCAGGCTGCGGCGGCTCCCTTGCCGCGTCGACTGGCGCGTCCGCGAACGGCAAGATCGCGGCGGTGGCTGCCGAGAATCAGTACGCGAACGTGCTCGAACAGATCGGCGGCAAGTACGTCAAGGTCACCGCGATCGAGAGCAACCCGAACACCGACCCGCACACCTACGAGGCCAGCCCGAGTACGGCGCAGGCCGTCGCAAGCGCGAACCTGCTGATCGAAAACGGCGTCGGCTACGACACGTTCATGGAAAAGATCGAGTCTGCGTCGCCGGACCCGGCACGCAAGGTGATCAACGTGCAGAAGCTGCTGGGACTGCCGGAATCGACCCCCAACCCGCACCTTTGGTACAAGCCGACGACGATGCCCGCCGTCGCAAAGGCGATCGTCGGCGATCTGGCGGCCCTTCAGCCGGCGCACGCGGCGTACTTCCAGGCGAATGCCAACAACTTCGAAGCATCTCTGCAGCCATGGCGGACCGCGCTGGCGCAGTTCGCACGCCGCTACCCGAACACGACGGTCGCGACTACCGAGCCGGTCGCTGACTACATGCTCGAAGCAGCCAGAATCAAGAACCTGACGCCGTTCAGCATGCAGGCAGACATCATGAACGGCACCGACCCCGCGCCCCAGGCGGTGACCCTCCAGAACAGCCTCTTCGCGGGCCACAAGGTCAAGGTCTTCGTCCACAACCAGCAGGTCAGCAGCCCGACGACCGAAGCGTTCGTCGCCGAAGCCAAGCGCCACGGGATCCCCGTGGTCGGTGTGTACGAGACGATGCCGACCCCCGGCTACGACTACCAGTCGTGGATGCTCGCCGAGGTCAAGGCTCTCGAAAAGGCGGTCTCCGAACACGTCTCGACGGAACACCTGTGACATCGGCGCCGGCAGAGAGCAGCCCACCGGTACTCGACGTCCGGGACGTGGATGTACGGCTATCCGGGCGCACGATCCTCGACCGGGTCAGCTTCAGCATCGGGGCGGGCGAATTCACCGGCCTGATCGGCTCCAACGGAGCAGGCAAGACGACCCTGTTCCGGGTGATCCTCGGCCTGCAGCCGACGAACGCGGGAGACGTTCTCGTCGAAGGACGGCCGCGCACAAAACGCGGCCAGCCAATCGGCTTCGTCCCCCAAAAGTTTCTCCTCGACCCCGACCTGCCGCTCCGCGCAAGGGACCTCGTGGGACTCGGCCTCGACGCGCAACGCCTCGGCGCGCCACGGCCCTCCCGGGCGCGACACGCGCTCGTTGATGAGATGCTCGAGGCAGTCGACGCTCGGCGATTTGCCGATACCCGCGTCGGAAGACTCTCGGGCGGCGAGCAACAGCGGATCCTCATCGCCCACGCACTGATCGCGCGCCCCCGGCTGCTGCTACTGGACGAGCCGTTGGCGAACCTCGACCTGCGCAGTGCCCACGAAGTCGTCGAGCTGCTGGCCCGGATCACCCGCGAGCAGGACATAGCGGTGCTGATCTCGGCGCACGAGATCAACCCGCTGCTCGGAGTGATGGACCGGGTCGTCTACCTTGCCGAAGGCCGCGCCGCGACCGGAACCACCGATGAGGTCGTGCGCGCAGACGTCCTCAGCAATCTCTACGGGCACCACGTCGACGTCCTGAACGTCCACGGACGCGTGCTGATCGTCGCGGGCGCCGGCGAGGACACAGACCTCGCCGGACACGAGGTCGCGTTCCCGACCAGCGAGATCAAGAGGGAGAGCGCACCGTGAGCTTCGTGCTGGGCGCGATTTTCGCTCCGGGATTCTTTACCAGCGAACCGGTGCACATCGCGCTCGCCATCGGAGCGGTCGCCGCGATCGTGACAGGAACCGTCGGCGTGTTCACCGTCGCGCGAGGCCAATCCTTCGCGGGCGAGGCATTCGGGGACATCGGCACAACCGGGGGCTCGGGTGCCTTCCTGATCGGCGTCGGACCGCTGTGGGGCTTTGTGATCGGCAACCTGCTGGCAGCCGGCGCGATGGAGGCGATCGGCATACAGCGCGCCCGCGGGCGTGACCTTGCGACCGGCGTCGTGCTCGGCGCGTCGATCGGACTGGCCGCGCTGTTTCTCTACCTCGCCACGACCGAGCAGAGCACCACCGGGGCGACCGTCACGATCCTGTTCGGTTCAGTGTTCACGATCGCGAGCTCAACGATCCCGCTCGTGCTCGCCCTCAGCGCCGTCGTGCTCGGCCTGATGTTCACGCTGTACCGACCGCTGCTGCTGGCGACGGTGAGCCCCGAGATGGCGGCAGCGCGCGGCATTCCCGTGCGCCTCGTGGGCGCCCTGTACCTGGTCGCGCTCGCACTCGGCGCCGCGCTGGCGGCAATCACGATCGGCTCGCTGCTCGGGACCGCGCTGCTCGTCGGCCCCGCGGCGAGCGCTCTGCGCCTCACCAAGCGCCCGTTGCTGGCGATGGCGACCGCGGCAGGCATCGGGATCGCAGCCATGTGGCTTGGCGTCGTCCTGGCCTACGACAGCTACGAATGGCCGCCCGTGGGACACGGCTGGCCGGTCAGCTTCTTCGTCGTGACGATCGTCTTCATCGGCTACCTGGCCTCCGGCCTGCCCGGGAGGCGGCGCGGAGGTCGTGACCAGACCCCCGCGGCGGCAACTCCTGCGCCTCGGCTTCCCGCGGGCGACTAGGGATGTTCTCGGGCTTCATGCTCAACGCCTGGGAGGTCGCGAGCATCGTCGCGGTCGTCGCCGGTGTCGTCGGGTTCTTCACGGTCATGCGCGGCTCGGCGTTCGCGGCGCACGCTATCCCCAACGGCGCCTTCGCCGGCGCCTCCGGCGCGACCCTGATCGGCGCCAGCACACTCCTGGGCCTCGGCGTGTTCGCGCTGTTCGGCGCGCTCGCGATCGGCCTGCTCGGCCGTCGTGGCCGCCAGGACGTTGCGACCGCCCTCGCGCTAGTGATGATGCTCGGTCTCGGCGCGCTGTTCCTGAGCTTCAGCGACCAGTACGCACCCGCGGTGTACTCGCTGCTGTTCGGCGAGGTTCTCGGGATCTCCTCGAACGAGATCGTCCCCACGGCGGTGCTCGGCGTGGTGTGCATCGCGGCGATCGCGGCCATCTACCGGCCGCTGATGCTCTCCTCGGTCCTGCCCGAGGTGGGCGAAGCCCACGGGATCGGCCGCTTTCGCATGGAGATGCTGTTCCTGATTATCCTCGCGCTGGCGACCGCGATGACGGTGCCCGTCGTCGGGACGCTGCTGATCTTCAGCCTGATGGTCGGCGCCCCCGCCGCGGCCCGCTCGTTCACCGACCGCCCGCTGCTCGCAATGGCCCTGTCAGTGGCGTTCGCGCTGGCGATCGTATGGATTGCGATCGCCGCTTCTTACGAAACGAACTACCCGGTCGGGTTCTACGTGGGGACCGCCAGTGCTGTCGCGTACACGATCGGACGTCTTTGGGCGTGGTGGCGGAACAAGACGCCGGCCGACAGGACGCCCATGCGGCCCTCTCAGCTCCCAACTGCGCGATGAGAACGAGGCCTAGAATTATCCCATGACGGCCAGCAGCGACGCCCAGAATTGGACTGACTCGGCACTGAAGCAACTTTCCGACGCGGGGTACCGCCGCGGCGGCGCCCGACGGGAGCTGCTGACGCTGATGGGAGAGCAAAGTTGCGCGCTGACGGCGATCGAGCTTGAACGAGCGCTCGCCGACGGCGGCCGCCGGGTATCGCGCGCGAGCATCTACCGGATCCTCGAGGAGCTCGACGAGATCGGGGTCGTCCAGCGCGTGGACGTCGGTGGTGGCATGGCTCGCTTCGAGCCCGTGCGGCCAGGCCGAGGGCACCATCATCACCTCGTCTGTGACCGCTGCGGGCGCCTCGAGCCGTTCTCTGACGAGGGCCTCGAGCTCGCAATCAAGCGGGTGTCGGAGCGAGTCCCGCTTGACGTTTCAGAGCACGAGGTCGTCCTGCACGGCGAGTGCCAGACCTGCCGCCCCTGAGCGGGTCGCGGCGGTCACGGAACGCGCGGACCACGGATTCCGGCGTCACCTGCTGCGAGGGTCCGATGGTCTTCCCCTGCACGCTGCGCGTGGTTGTGGATGTCACGCGCGTCGAGGCCGCTATTATATCGCTGTGCGATACACCACTCTGCGACGTACCGACCCCGGCCTGCTGGTCCTGGCGAGCCTCGCGGGGGGTCCCAAGCACGGCTACGCGATCACTCAGGACGTCGAGCAAATGGCTGACGTGCGCCTGGGGCCGGGGACGCTGTACGGTGCCTTGGCGCGGCTAGAGGACAACGGATTGATCGCGGCGCTTCCTGCTCAGGACCGAAAGCGCCCATACGAGCTGACCGAGCGTGGTCGCGATGCGCTCGCTGAACAGCTGAAGGTGCTCGGCCGAGTTGCAAGTGCCGGCCTCGACCGACTGCGCGTCGCTGGGGCGCCAACTTGAAGCGCCGCTTCGCACTGCTCTTCCTCGCCGCGTACCCGCGGTGGTTTCGCGGCCGCTACGGAGACGAGATGCGGGCACTGCTCGAAGAACATCCCGTCTCGGCCGCCACGCTCGTCGACCTTCTCCGCGGAGCCACGGCGGCGCACCTTGAGGCCGGCCGCAGACGCGCTGCGCGCACGGTCCCGACTTCGTCAGAAAGGAACAGTCGCATGAGAGTCCTGCTTGCCATCTCGCTGCTGATCGGCTTCTTGGCCGTGGACGCGATGTTCTTCCATGACGTCTTCAAGGCGGGCGAAACCACGACGATTCCGCAGTACATGACAGGGATCCTGAGTATCCCCGTCATCGCCATGTCACTCGGTTGGCTCGCTCGCCGCGCGCGTCGCAACACCAATTGGCCGCCCAGCCGCGGTTGACGTCCGGTCGTGATGGATCGCAGGCGACGGCCCGTCCGTCCAGGCGGCCAACCGTGACCGG
>Ga0182013_10001724_pt1 | contig 29526 bp, 28 predicted proteins | sample 612S2MmetaG_FD_120487 | JGI IMG/M metagenome (GOLD analysis project Ga0182013, IMG submission 120487) | Permafrost microbial communities from Stordalen Mire, Sweden - 612S2M metaG | ecosystem: Environmental > Terrestrial > Soil > Wetlands > Permafrost | place: Sweden: Stordalen | collected... | reverse complement strand
GGTGACGCTTAAACGCGATCAGTCTTCACTTGGCGTACCACAACTTCGTCAAGGTCCATAAGACGCTACCCATGACTCGCGGGGTCGGAGAAGGGTCAACGGCGCTCGCCGGAACGCTCAGGCTTGAAATTATAGTCATCATGACCATAATGGTCACTTGCTATCGGAGTGGCCGCCATGGACGATCCCGCTTGGACAGTGGCCGAAGCCAAGGCGAAGTTCAGCCAGGTCATCGAACGCGCGCAGTCCGAAGGCCCACAGACGATCACCCGCAACGGACGCGTCGCCGCCGTGCTCGTCTCGGCCGAGGAGTGGTCGCGCAAGGTCCGGCGCATTGGCAGCTTGGCGGATTTCCTGGCCGCATCGCCCCTCAAGGACTCCGGGCTTGACGTCCGACGCGCCCTGGACACGCCGCGCAATATCGACCTGTGAGCTTCCTGTTGGACACCAATGTCCTGTCCGAATGGATCAAACCCTTGCCCGATCCTGGTCTGATCGCGTGGCTGGGGGACGTGGACGAGGATCGCGTGTTCATAAGCGCCATCACCCTGGCGGAGCTGAGCCACGGCGTGGAACGCCTGGCGCAAGGCCAGCGTCGGTCACGCCTGGAGGCCTGGCTGCGCGAGGACCTGCCGCTGCGCTTCGAAGGCCGCATCCTGCCGGTGGATGAGGCCGTCGCGCGGACTTGGGGAGCCATCACCGCCCGCCGCGCCGCGATCGGCCGCCCGATCGGCGCGATGGACGGCTTCATCGCCGCGACGGCCGAGATTCACGACCTGGCGCTCGTCACGCGCAACGTCCCGGATTTCGAGGCGTCAGCGCGGACGCTCCTGAACCCTTGGACCGGAAAATCGAAATGACCGGCTCAAGCGATCCGCGCGCTCTAGATTCAAAAATGTAGAGCCGGATTCAGACTTCGAGAGACGTCATCCGGCTCTAGTCTTCCCACAAATCCTGCACCGCGCCCTTGCGGTTGAGGACGCGCGTCACCCGCTTGATCACCGTGAGCAGACGTTGGGCGCGCTCGTCCGCCTCATAGGTGAGGCTGGCGCGAGCCAGGCCTTCCAGCATGAAGCGGGCGATATCGCGGCTGGTCTGGAAGCGAGCGTCGGCGCCGGCCTGGAGCATGCCCGACAGCTGTTCGCCTACCTGAGCCCGATCGAAGGCCGCCTGGGCGGAGGCGATCCGCGCGGCGAGCGCCGGATCGGTGCGCGCGGCGGTCTCCAGTTCGGTGAAGGCGCGAAAGGGCGACGTCTGCAACATGGTCCAGTAGGCGTCGATGGCCTGATCCGACAGGTCCTCGCCTGGCAAGGCGTCGCGGGCGGCCTCGGCCAGGGCCTGGTCGCGACAATCCTGGATGTGCTCGATCGAAGCCTCCACCAGATCGTCGCGGGTGCGGAAATGATAGAGCATGGCCCCGCGCGTCAGGCCGGCGGCCTGGGCCACGTCCGCATTGGAGCAGCCGTGATAGCCGCGCTCGGCGAACAGCTCCATGGCCGCATCCAGGATACGGCGGCGCGTACGGAGCGACTTGGGCGTGTCCTTGGCCGCTGACCGCGCGGGGTGGGGCGGAGCAGCCTTGGGCGGAACGTGAGCGACTGAAGGAGGCATCTGAAAGCACTGAGTTTGGCGCCCATACTTAGCGCCGGCCGCCGCCGCCCGCCACCTTCAAGGCCGATTTCACAAAAGCGACATGCAATCAGCCTAACGGCTGATCGTGCGACGGCCCTATCGCCTGCCCCGTCGGCAACCCATTTTCAGGACGGCCCGCCGCCCATGAGCACCGGATTCCCCACCCAAAACGTTCGCACCGCCTTCATTTCGGACGTGCACCTGGGCACCCGCGGCTGCCAGGCCGAACTTTTGCTGGATTTCATTCGGCATCTGGAATGCGACACCCTCTACCTTGTGGGTGACATCATCGACGGCTGGAAGCTGAAGGGCGGCTGGTACTGGCCCCAGGCGCACAACGACGTGATGCAGAAGGTCCTGCGCCTGGCGCGCAAAGGCGTGAACGTCATCTATGTGCCGGGCAATCACGACGAGGTGGCGCGCGACTACTGCGGGGTGCACTTCGGCGGCGTGGTGATCGTCCGTGACGCCATCCACGAAACCGCCGACGGCCGCCGCTTCCTGGTGACCCACGGGGACGAGTTCGACGGCGTCATCCAGCACGCCAAGTGGCTCGCGTTCCTCGGCGATTGGTCCTATAGAACCATCCTTATGCTGAATACCTTGTTCAATCTGGCCCGGCGCCGGATGGGGTTCGGCTATTGGAGCCTGTCGGCCTTTCTGAAGGTGAAAGTGAAGAACGCCCTGCAGTTCATCGAAGCCTATGAGTCCGCCGTCGCCGATGAAGCGCGTCGGCGCGGCGTGGACGGCGTGATCTGCGGGCATATCCACAAGGCCGAGATGCGTGAGATCGAAGGCGTCGAATACATCAACGACGGCGACTGGGTGGAAAGCTGCACGGCCATCGTCGAGCACCATGACGGCAGCCTGGAGCTCCTGGAATGGGCCAAGCTGCGGTCGTGGTCGATGATTGACCGCAAGGCCAGCCTTGACGCTGGCCCCCTGGGGGACAAGGCCGCGGCCTAGAGCGGGTTGGGAAAAAGTGGATTCGGTTTTTCGCCCGCAACCCGTTCTAAATATTGGATTTAGAGCACGATTCAACAGTCAGGCGATGTCGCCTGGCCGCGTCGTGTTCTGATGCGGATTCTTCTGGCCACCGACGCCTGGGAGCCCCAGGTCAATGGCGTCGTGCGCACCCTGACCCGGACCGTGGCCGAGATGCGCCAGATGGGCCACGAGGTCGAGGTGATCTCGCCGGACCAGTTCAAGACCTTCCCCCTGCCCACCTATCCCGAGATCAAGCTGGCCATGGGCGCCTACGAGCCTGTGCAGGAGAAGTTCAAGTCCTTCGAGCCGGAGGCGATCCATATCGCCACCGAAGGCCCCATCGGCTTGGCCGCGCGGCGCATCTGCGTGGAATGGAAGCTGCCCTTCACCACCAGCTACCACACCAAATTCCCCGAGTACGTCTCCGCCCGCCTGCCGGTGCCCCTGTCGGCCGGCTACGCCTATATGCGCTGGTTCCACAAGCCGTCGGGCAGGCTGATGGTAGCCACGCCCACCATGCGCGACGAACTGACCAAGCAGGGCTTCCGCAACATCTCGCCCTGGACCCGCGGCGTGGACACCGAGCTGTTCCGCCCGAACATGGAGCCGGTCTACGAGGGCCTGGCCCGGCCGATCTGGCTATCGGTGGGCCGCGTGGCGGTGGAGAAGAACGTCGAAGCCTTCCTGGCCCTGGACCTGCCCGGGACCAAGGTGGTGGTGGGCGACGGGCCCCAGCGCGAGGAGCTGCAGGCCAAGTTTCCCGACGCGGTGTTTCGCGGCGCCCGTTTCAACGAGGAGCTGGCCCGGCATTTCTCGGACGCGGACGTGTTCGTGTTCCCATCCCTGACAGACACCTTCGGCCTGGTGATCCTGGAGGCCATGGCCTGCGGCACGCCGGTGGCGGCCTTCCCCGCGCCGGGGCCGGTGGACATCATTCCCGGATCGGGCGCTGGCGTGCTGGCCAAGAGCCAGACCGAAGGCCTGAAGGAAGCCTGTATGGAGGCCTTGAAGGTGGACCGCGCCGCCGCCCGCGCCTACGCGGAGCGATTCTCATGGCGCGCCTCCGCCGAGGAGTTCGTGCGCAATCTGCAGCCCTATCCAGAGTTGGAGAAGATCCGCTTCTGGCGGCGCCTACGCCGTCTGGCCCGGCTGCGGCGCGGACCCAAGACGGCGCCTAGCGGTTAGCCAGCAGCGAATGCCTGTCGCTGCTTAGGTGTGGCTGGACGGCCTCAGCGCCCCGTGTGGCGGCCACGGATTTCGCGTCTTTCCTTGAGCCAGACCCTGATTTTCCGTGGGACCGGCCACAGAACCCAACCAAAAACGCCGATGGCAAGCAGCAGGACGAGGATCAGCACGCGATTCTCCCGGCGGTTGGTGTAGCCGTTTCCTCGCCCATCTGTTCCCGAAGGTCATACTAGCACGGCTGCGAACCACGCTGTGAATCAAAAAGATTATATAAAATATTAGGTTACCATGATGGCGGCGCGGCTAGATCAGCCGCTGCCTGATCGCCTGGGACAGCAGGTCGATGAGGGTCACGGCGACCACGATCACGACGCAGATGGCCGAGGTCTGGCGGTACTGAAAGCCATTGATGGAGTCGAACAGGGTTTGGCCGATGCCGCCCGCCCCGATCAGACCCAGCACCGTGGCCGAGCGAGCGTTGGATTCGAACCGGTACAGGGCGTAGGAGGTCCAATGCGGCCCGACCTGGGGCAGCACCCCCCAAACCACTTCCTGCAATCGCGTGGCGCCGGTGGCGCGCACCCCTTCCACCGGGCCGGGATCGATCGCCTCGACCGCCTCGGAGAACAGCTTGGCCAGCACGGCGCCGGTGTTGACCGCCAGGGCCATGACGCCCGCGAAGGGGCCCAGTCCCACCGCCACGATGAAGACTATGCCCAGAACGAGATCGGGAATGGAGCGGGCGAGGTCCATCAGCCGGCGCATGGGCTGCTGGATCCAGATCGGCGCGATATTGCGCGCGCACAGCAGGCCGAAGGGAATAGCCAGCAACACGGCCAAGGTCGTGCCCCACAGGGCGATCTGCACCGTCAGCCACATCTGGGCCACGTAGAGCGGCCAAAGGTTGAAATCCGGCCGCAGCAGATCGTGGGAAAACGCCTGGATATTGCTGGAGTTGGTGAACAACAGAGGCAGCTTGCCCATCTCGACCGGGCCAAAGGCCACCAGCAGCAGAACGATCAGGCCGCCCCACACGGCGAGGTCCAGGAGCCGGTCGATCAGCCGGCGGACAGGCGGCTTCAGGACGAGGGAATGCGGATCGCTCACCGGCGGATCACTGAGCCGCCACGGGGACCGATGCGGCGCGGGCGGCGATTTCCGCCTGCAAGGCGTCGAAGGCCTTTTGCGCGTCCGCGATCTTGGCCGGGTCGTGCGAATGGCGGGCCTCGCCCAGATCGTCCGCGGCCTCCATCTGCCGCACAGGGTCCAGATAGGTGTTGTCCGCAGGTTCGAAGCCAGAATAGGTCAGCATCTTGAGCACCTGCCTCTGGTGTTCGCCCTCGGCGCCCGGCGCCGCGCCATAGGACAGGAAGAAGGCGCGGATTTTCTCCTTGATCGCCGGGTCCAGATCCTTGCGGACGACGATCGAGGATTCGGGCAGATCGGGCGAAGTCCAGATCACCTGCACCTTGGCCGCGGCCTCGGGATTTTCGCGGGTGTAGAAAACCATGCCCACCGTATTGTTGGTGGCGACGTCGAGCAGGCCATTGGCTACCGACAGGAAATTGGCCTGATGGCTGGCCGAACGCACGGTCTTGAAACAATCGGCCGGCTCGATGTTGTTCGGGGTGAAGACATAGGCCATCGGCGCCAGGGTTCCGGACGTCGACTTGGGGTCGCCAATGCCGAAGTTGAGCCGTTTGCCGCATTTCAGGACGTCGGCGAGGGTGATTCTCGTTCCCTTTTTCACGATCAGCACCGACCTGTAGGTGCCCGACTGACCATTGGTCAGGATACGCCCGACCACCTGTCCGTCGGCGCGTCGGACCGCTTCCAGAGCCGTCAGGGCCGAAAACCAGCCTAGCTGGGTCTTGTTGAAGCGCATCGCCTCGATCAAGGACGCGTAGTTGGTCGAGTAGAACGGTTTGATGGTCAGGCCGGTGGCCTTGCTCATATCGTCGATGAGCGGCTGCCACACCTTGCTCATCGACTGCTGATCCTCGGCGGACAGGATGGAGAAGGTCACAGTCTGGCCGCTTGAAGGAGCCTGCGCCCTATCGCAGGACGCCAAGGCGAAACCGGCGGCGCAAGCCATGAACAGGCCAGCTAGACGGCGAGCAAGCGCAGCCCTCATGGTTGCTGGCCCTCCACCAGGACGTCCTCGAACTCCGGCCCATAGATTTGCACGAGACAATTGCGGTCAAGGCCCGATGGCGGGCCGTCGTACGCCAGCTTGCCCTCTTGCAGGGCCACGATGCGCGAACAGTAACGCAGGGCGAAATCGACCTGGTGCAGGGTGACCACCACGGTCAGGCCATCCTTGCGGTTCAGATCCTGCAACAATTCCATCACCCTCCGCGCGGAGGCCGGGTCGAGCGAAGCCACGGGCTCGTCGGCCAGCACCGCGTCGGCCTTCTGCACCAGGGCCCGCGCGATGGCGCCGCGCTGCTGCTGGCCGCCCGATAGGGTCGAGGCCCTCTGTCCGGCGTATTCGGCCACCCCCACCCTCTGCAAGGCCGCCATGACCCCCTGCGCCTCGGCCCTGGGCCATAGGCCCAGAACGCCGCGCCACGCCGGAACGCGGCCCAGCAGTCCCAGCGCCGCATTGCTATAAAGGCTCAGGCGGCCGACCAGATTGAACTGCTGGAAGATGAAGCCGATCCGCCCGCGCAGTTGGCGCACGCGGTCGCTGACCCGTTCCTCGCCTTGCACCGGCTCGCCGAAGGCTTCCACCCAGCCTTCGCCCCGGTCGATCCGCACAAGACCATTGAGGGCGCGCAGCAGGGTGGATTTCCCCGAGCCGGACGGTCCGATCAGGGCCAGCATCTCGCCGGCCGCGACGGTCAGGGTGACTCGATCCAGCGCCCGGTGGGCGCCGAACGTCTTGGAGACAGCGTGAAGCTCGAAGGCGGCGTCCGAAGGCATGGCGAAGCGGTTCCTGGCCGATCCTTAACACGACTGAGCGCGAGCTTTGAAAGGGCGCTGCAAACCTTTGATGACATGCGAAGCCCAGAAGGGGGAAATGCCCTTTACAACTCAGATGCTTTTGCCTATTTGCGCTATTCCCGGCGGACCCGAAGTCCACAAACGCTGCTAACGCCGGTCTGGGTCAACAATCAATCGGGGGTTACGTGAATTGCGCACGTACCATACGCCCCTGGACCTGGTCCGCGAGCGGTCCCCGGAACGTCCTGTCGCCCTTGTGCGGCCAGACGTCCTGGCCGTAGCGGCGCGCTGGTTCCAGGCCAACTTCAAGGGCGATATCTTTTACGCCGTGAAGGCCAACCCCTCGGGGTGGGCGATCCGGACTCTGTCTGAACAGGGCGTCCGTTCCTTCGACGTGGCCTCCGTCCCCGAGATCGAGCTGGTGTCCGAGTACGCGCCGGGCTCGCGCATGGCCTTCATGCATCCGGTCAAGAGCAGGCAGGCCATTACCGCAGCCTACTTCGACCATGGCGTGCGCACCTTCTCGCTGGATACCCATGAGGAGCTGGCCAAGATCATCGACGCCACCGGCGGCGCCAAGGACCTGAATCTGATCGTGCGCCTGGCCGCTCCGGCCCAAAGCGGCGCGGTCTACGCCCTGGGCGGCAAGTTCGGGATTGAGCCGCATGAGGCCCCCGCCCTGCTGCTGGCCGCGCGCCGTGCGACCCAAGACCTGATGGGCGTGTCCTTCCACGTGGGTTCGCAATGCATGCGGCCCACCGCCTACCAAGGCGCCATGGCCCAAGCGTCCCGCGCTCTGGTGCGCGCGGGCGTGTTCGCCGACGTGATCGACGTGGGCGGCGGTTTCCCATCGGTCTATCCGGGCATGGTCCCGCCGGCCCTGGGCGATTACATGGACTCTATTCATCGCGGCTTCTCCGAGATGATGGTGCATGAGACGACCGAACTGTGGTGCGAGCCGGGCCGCGCCCTGGTGGCCGAAAGCTCGTCCATCCTGGTCAAGGTCGAGCTGAAGAAGGGCGACGCCCTTTATCTGAACGATGGATCCTACGGCACCTTGTTCGACGCCACCCACTCCAAGTGGCCGTTCCCGGTCAAGCTGGTGCGCGACGGAGACGCGTCCCAGGAGCTCAAGCCTTTCCGCTTCTACGGTCCGACCTGCGATTCCATCGACCATATGCCCGGCCCCTACTGGCTGCCCGCCGACGTGGATGAAGGCGACTACATCGAGATCGGCATGCTGGGGGCCTACGGCGTGGCCATGAACACCCGCTTCAACGGTTTTGGCGACACCGACGCCGCCATCCTCGATGACGCGCCCATGGCCTCGATGTACGGCCTGGCCCCCAAGACCATCCCATCGCCCAAGGCCGAGGATGAGGAAGCCCGCAAGGTCGTCCGCTTCTCGCGTCCCCGCGGCAAGGCGGGACAACGCAAGCGCCGACGGTAAGCCGTAACATTCGCGTCGCAATTGGCGCGCACATACCAGCAGCCCTCCGTCGCTCCGTCCGGAGGGCTGCCTTTTCTTTCGACGGGCGCTCAACTTTCCGGGAAACCTGACCGATGAACGCTCCGACCAACACCAAGGCCGAACTGCTCTCCAAGACCGTCGAGCACGTGGACATCGCCGCCTTTGACGCGCGGCCGGTGATCGACGCCATGCGCAAGATGAGCTTCTCTTCGCGCGACACCGCCCGGGCCGCCGACATCCTGAACATGGCCTTGGAAGACAAGGCTTGCTCGCCCTGGCTGATCCTGGCCGGCTCCACCTCCGCCGGCGGCTGCATGCATGTGTACCGCGACATGGTGAAGTGCGGCATGATCGACGCAGTGGTGGCCACCGGCGCCTCCATCGTCGACATGGATTTCTTCGAGGCGCTCGGCTTCAAGCACTATCAGGCGGCGGGCCCGGTGGACGATAACGTCCTGCGCGGCCATTACATCGACCGCATCTACGACACCTATATCGACGAGGAAGAACTGCAGAACTGCGATCACACCATCTACGAGATCGCCGAAAGCCTGGAGCCGCGCGGCTATTCCTCGCGCGAATTCATCTGGGAAATGGGCAAGTGGCTGGCCAACGGCGGGGCCAAGAAGCCCGGCTCGCTGATCCAAACCGCCTATGAAGAAGGCGTGCCGATCTTCTGTCCCGCGTTCGTGGACTCCTCAGCCGGCTTTGGCCTGGTCAAGCACCAGAAGGAGCGGGCCAAGGCGGGCAAGCCCTACATGATGATCGATGCGGTGGCCGACTTCCGCGAACTGACCGACATCAAGATCGCCGCCGGGGTCACGGGCCTTTTCATGGTCGGCGGCGGGGTGCCCAAGAACTTCGCCCAGGATACCGTGGTGTGCGCAGAGATCCTCGGCGTGGAGGCGGAGATGCACCGCTACGCCGTGCAGATCACCGTGGCCGACGTGCGCGACGGCGCCTGCTCGTCCTCGACCCTGCAGGAGGCCGCGTCCTGGGGCAAGGTGCAGACCACCTATGAGCAGATGGTGTTCGCCGAGGCCACCACCGTGGTGCCCCTGATCGTGTCCGACGCGTATCACCGCGGCGCCTGGCGCGCTCGCGACAAGCGCCGCTGGGCCCAACTGTTCGCCGCGGACTGAGCGGACAACCGGCGGCTACGTCCATGGCCGCTTGCAGACGGACGCTATCGGCTCTACCTCGGGGTGATGGCGTCCCATCCCGCCCATGATCATGCGCTGGACCACCGGCACGAAGCGCTCGGCCTGCGCGGCCAGGCCCTCGTCGTGGAGTTGGACAACGCCCAAGCGCGTTGTCTGGCCGACGGCCAAAAACTCACGCCCGCCCGGCGGCGCGTGCTGCAGCTGCTGATGGAAGCGGGCCAACCGGTGAAGGCCTACGATCTGATCTCCACCTTCGGCCATGCGGGAGAGGGCCCGGCAAAACCACCCACCGTCTATCGCGCCCTGGAGTTCCTGGAGCGACAAGGCCTGGTGCATCGCATCGAGAGCCTGTCCGCCTATGTCGCATGCGGCAAAGGCCAAGGCGGTCACGCGGCGGCCTTCCTCATCTGCGATTGCTGCGGCAAAACCCATGAGATTGAAGCGGCCATAGGCGAGCCTTTGCAGCAGGCCGCCCGAGATACGGGTTTTGTTTTACAATCGGTCGCCATAGAGGCGCATGGCCGTTGCGCCGCTTGTCGCGCTTAGCGCCACCGGAAAGGACCGACATTGGCCACCCGAAGCGGACTGACCGGGAGCCCGGTAATCGGCCTGGAAACCTGGCGCGGGTCGGTGCGCCCCTGGCACATCGACGAAATGGGGCACATGAACGTGCGCTATTACCTGGCGGCCGCAGCGGAGAGCCTGACGGGCCTGGCCGGCGCCCTGGGCATGCCGCGCGCCTTCGCCAAGGACAGCCAGGCCACGCTTCGCCCCCGCGAGCACCATGTGCGTTTCCTGCACGAGGCCCGCCTGCGTGCAACTCTGCACATGGAATGCGCCATATTGGAAATGGGCGAGACCGAAGCGCATATCCTGCAGGTCATGCTTCATTCGGCGACCGGTCTGCCCGCCGCCGCGATCACCTCGCGCGTTGAGCATGTCACCACCCGGGAAATGCGGCCCTTTCCTTTTTCGACGGCCACCCGGCGGTTGGCCGCGGAACTGCAAGCCACTGCGCCTGACTACGCCCTGCCAAGGGGACTGACCGGCCCATCGCGCCTCGGTCCGCCCTCGCTGGCGCGGGCTGACCGGCTGGGCCTGACGCGGACGGCCATGGGCGCCCTGACGCCCGCAGACGCCGATGTGTTCGGCCTGATGCCTCCCGAGCACATGCTCGAACGAATTTCGCAGTCGATGGCCCAGCAACTCGACCGGTCCGATCTGCCGATTGCGGAGCATATGCCCGAGATGATCGATCGCCTTGGCGGGGCCACGGTGGAGCTACGCCAGACCTACCATCGCTGGCCGCGCATCGGAGACCGGCTGGAGCAGCGTTCGGGGATTTCAGCCGTGACGGCCAAGACGGCGCGCCTGTGCCATTGGCTGTTGGACCCGCACACGGGCCAAGCCTGGGCCGAGGCGGATATGCTGGCGGTGAACCTGGACCTTGTGGCGCGCAAGGCGGCGGCCTTGCCGGAACCCCTGCTCGAAATCCTGCGCCGACGGGTGATCCCGACGCTGCAGGACGACGCGACCCAGGCCTAGAGAACTACGGGTTTAAGCAGAATCAGCGGTCGGTGAAGGACTGGATCAGAGCCGCGATGCGGTCGGTCGACTCGGCGGCGACGGCCATCACCTCGCCCGTGGCGCCGGAGGGCGACTGAGACGCCGATAGGGCGGCCTGGGCTGCGGCGACGGCGACTTGTTGGGCGGCGGATTTGGCCGCGCCTTGCGCCTTTTGGTAGATAAAGCCGTAGGTCGGATAGACGGTCGAGCCGAGGTCACGGACCGGGTCGTACCACACCTTCACCTGGGACCAGTCGCCCTTGGGCGAAACATCGACCACGGTGACGTCCTTCTCCACCTTGCCCCGGTTGCCGGCGATAATGGACCAGTTGGCGTGGGTTACTTGAATCACTCGGTCGGTGAGGACCTGGCTGACCACCGCCACATGTCCGAGGCTCATCGCGCCATTTGGCTTGAACACCAGCACCGAACCGGCCTGGGGCGTGGCTCCACGCGAATAGGCCCCGGCGGCTTTGTTCCACCAGGTCCACGCGTCGCCAAAAATCTGGATGCCCGAAAACACCCGGGCGAAGGAGGCGCATTCCCAATAGGTATCGGCGCGCGCGGCGCCCCCGCTGGAGAAAGCCAGCACAAGTGCAACGGCCACGGAACTCAACACAGCTTTGGACCGTTCGCTCATACTCTAGGCAATCCCCGCGCCCCATCTGAGGCGGACCAAACCTGCTTTTAGGGCAAAAGGAAAGCGGAAAACAGTTAAGCCTGCCCACTTTTCCGTGTGTGGGGCCAGGGCGCGCCCAGGCCCCCAGGCTTGGTCATGCGAGGGCTTGTCGCCAATCGATCGGCCAATTCTGACATTATTTTTGGCGTGGCTGTGGGAAATATCCGTTCCAGATACGAAAATTCTAAATCGTTACCCGAGGTATACAGTAACATATATTTAGATAATATCTACACGATATATTATATACCACGTTTGTTCGAATTTATATTTTATATATGAATCATGTTCGGGTGTAATCTAAGCTTAGGCGCTCGCCCCATCGGGGCCGACAAGGTCAAAATCGGGGGTTCGAAAGGGCCTTTGGTAATCCTGTCGGCGGTCCGAAGCTGACCACGACGTGGCCCAAGGCGCCTGAAATTGCGGCGCCGCAACAGGGAGCAAAAGCTCTAGTGTGGCGATTCAGAAATTCGCCTGCGGCTTGTGGAGAGCGCGGAGCGAATTGCTGAATCTCAAGCCGCACTAGAAATGTATGATTCTAGTGTGCTTTTTGGATCTGAAGTTCGCACCTCGGTCATACCCAAAGTGGGGGCGAACTTCATATCCAGCACACTAGGCCGCGCTCGGGCGCTGCTCCTGCACCAGAAGCGCGCGGATGGCGTCAACGCTGCGGGCCTGGCGAAGCTGTTGGCGTAAGTCCGTCTGGCGCAGCGCGCGGGAGACCCGGGCCAGGGCGCGCAGTTGTTCGGAGACGTCGCTCAACGGCGCCAAAAGGGCGAAGATCAAATCCACCGGCTGTTCGTCCACAGCGCCGAAATCGATGGGGTTTTCCAGCCGCAGAAACACCCCGCGCACGCGCTCCAAGCCCCGAAGGCGGCAATGGGGTACGGCCACGCCATGGCCCACGCCCGTGGACCCGAGGCGCTCTCTTTGCAGAAGTTTGGTGAGAATATCCGCAGACTTGAGGTCAAAGGCGCGTGCGCCGATCTCGGAAACAACCGAAAGCGCCTGCCGCTTGGAGCTGGCGTTCACGCGGACGCCTATGGCGGTGCGATCCAGCAGATCACCGATATCCAAGGACTGCTGCTCCTGCCCTGATTCCGCGCCGCCGCGCATGCGGCCGCCTAACCAACCCATCTCCCCCGAAACCGCCGGCCAAGGCGCCTTGCGGGACGGCTTGATCGTCGAGGCGTCAGGCGCTCCCCACGAGGACTTGCGCCTTGGTCCTTTCAGGATCGACCCAACCGATATTCCCGTCGGGTCTGCGGTATACAACCGCCAAGCCGCCATGGGCCGCGTTCCTAAACACAATTGCCTGGGACTCAGTCAAGTCCATCTCCATCACAGCCATGGAAACGGTCATGGTTTTCAGCAGCGCCTGGGTCTCGGCGATAACCACGCCCTTGGGCGGCTCGTGCCGGTTGACCGACTCCTGCTCCGCCTCGTCCCAACCGTCGACCTCGTCCTCGCCCTCGGGCGCGCGCAGCACGGTAATCTGCGCGAACTCGTCGGCGCGGGCTGGATGGTGGTGGTTCTTGAGTCGTCGTTTGTAGCGTCGGATGCGGGCCTCGATCTTGGTCAAGGCGCCGTCGAAGGCGGTGTGGGCGTCCGCGCCCAGAGCGTGGCTCTCCAGCCCCTGCCCCGAGGCGAGCCGCACGGAGCAATCCACGCGGAAAGTATGGCCCGTTCGGCTGACGACCACGTCGGCGTCGCCGCCGCGCTCGAAATATTTGCCGATAGAAGCCACGAGTTCGTCGTTGATACGCGAGCGTAGCGCTTCGCCGAGATCAACGTGTTTGCCGGAAATCTGCACCTTCATGGATCAATGGCACACCCGGACGGACAGGGTGTCAAGCGCCGCGGCGCTCGTTCACAAGGCTATGTTCAGCAGGCCTCGCGCAGTAGCCGGCGACGCTCCACCGAAGAGGGGATGCGCATGGCCTCCCGATACTTGGCCACCGTGCGGCGGGCGATATCCACCCCGGCTTCATTGAGAATCTCGACGATCCGGTCGTCCGACAGCACGGCGTCGACCACCGCCTCCGTTTCGATCAGTTGCTTGATGCGGTGGCGCACGCTTTCGGCTGAATGGGCCTCGCCGCCCTCAGAGGAAGCAATGGCCGAGGTGAAAAAGAACTTCATCTCGAACACCCCGCGCGGGGTGGCCATATATTTGTTGCAGGTCACCCGGCTGACGGTGGATTCGTGCATGCCGATGGCGTCGGCCACGGTCTTCAGATTCAGCGGCCGCAGGTGCTCCACGCCGAAAGCCAGGAAGCCGTCCTGCTGACGCACAATCTCGCTGGCCACCTTGAGGATAGTCTTGGCCCTTTGGTCCAGACTGCGGATCAGCCAGGAGGCGGAGGCCATGCAGTCCGACAGGAAGGTCTTCTCCTGCTCGGTGCGCGCGCCGCCCGCCACCAGGGCGTGGTAACGCTGGTCCACCAGAAGCCTGGGCAGAGCGTCGCTGTTGAGTTCCACGCGCCAAAGCCCGCCCTGACCCTCGCGCACGAACACGTCCGGCGTGACAGGACTGACGGGCTCGGAGCCGAAAGCGGCGCCCGGGCGGGGCGTCAGGGCGCGCAACTCCGCCAGCATGTCGCGCAGGTCTTCATCGTCCACCGCGCAGGCCCGGCGCAGGCCGGCCATGTCCCGCTTGGCCAGCAGCTCCAGATTGTCGAGCAGGGCCGCCATGGCCGGGTCGAAGCGATCGCGCTCCTTGAGTTGCAGCATCAGGCATTCGCGCACGTCGCGGGCGAACACGCCGGTCGGCTCGAAGCCCTGCAGCTTGAAAAGCACCGCCTCGACCCGCTCGATCGGCACGCCCAGCCGATCGGCAAGATCGGCCAGGTCGGCCCTGAGATAGCCGCCCTCATCCACCGCGTCGATCAGCACGGCCGCCACCGCGCTGTCGGCATGGCTGAATCCGGCCAGGGCCGCTTGGTCCACGAGATGCTCGGTCAGGGTCTTGGCCCGGCTCAGCGAGCCTTCCAGATCGTCCGCGCCGTCGAACGAGCCTCCGGACCCGGCGCGCGACCAGTCCACCGTCCCGCCGGCGTCCGCCGCCTTGGCCTGCTCGCCGGATTCTCCGCTCAGCCGCTCGCCCGGCGAGGCGTCGCCGTACAGGTCGCCATCGGCCGCGTCCATTTCCGCCGTCTTATGTTGATCGGACGGCTCGCTATCGCCGGAGTCATCGAACGTCGCTTCAATGGGCCGCTCGTCGGGAGCGACGACTTCAGCCTCGCTCTCCTCGCGCTGAAGCAAGGGATTGCGTTCGAGCTCGGCGTCGACATAGGCCTCCAGTTCCACGCCGGACAGCTGCAGCAGCTTGATGGCCTGCTGCAGCTGAGGCGTGATGACCAGGCTCTGGCCTTGCCTGAGTTCAAGACGCGCCGAGAGCGCCATACGCGGTCAACCTCCGGGAATCACCGTTCATGAAAGGTGATTTTGGCGGCCATTCCTGAAGGGAACCTAAACTTGGAACGTTTTTTGCAGGACGCGCGGTCCCCTGCCTGAGGGCCTAGTCGAACGACCAGCGCCCATCGCGAAAGTCGAACGACCAGACATGGCCGCGCATCAGGTTGGAGCCCAAGATCAGGTCGGGGAAGTTCGGGGTCTCGGCCTTAGGCGCGGACATATCGACGGCGACCACCGGAAGGCTGTCAATGGCGCGGCCGCAAACCGCAAAGGCCTTCATCAGATACAGTCGAGCATGCAGGCCGGAGGAGGTGGAATCGTCGCCGGGCGGCATGTCTTTGATATAGGTGAACAGGCTCGGATGGGCGGCGACATAGGCCGCGTCGGCTACGGTGATGCTCGCTCCCGTGTCCCATCCGACCGTGATCGGCTGACCGGCGAGCGTGGCCGGCAAGCGGATCAGCTCGTCAGCGGCGAACCGGCCTGGGCAAGCTGGGCCCTCCGGCGGGCCACGCAACAGCTCGAACCTGCGGAAATCGAAGATCACCGTCTGAAGACCGCGGAAAAAGCCGAGGCCGAGCGTGGAATAGGCCTGGGGCCGCGAACTGCGCTGAACGTTTGAGACGTCCTTCAGCACGAGTTCGCCGGCGGACAGTGCGCTGACGCGCACCACATCGGATGTCACCACCACGCCCGCGACGCCCATGGCTCGTTTGGTCTGTATGACCGGCAATGCGGCGAAGACCGGCAGGGGCCTCAAGGTGGCCGTGGCGTTATCGCCGGAATCCAGCTGGCAAACCTCGTCCATCCCATCGATTTTGCAGGCGATGACGAAGGCGTTCTTGGAGTCGATCATGAAGGGAGCGGCAAGCGCCGGGACGCCAGTCGAAACAACGAGCGCCCCTGCGATGACCACGGCCCGGACCGTCACCGGTCAGCCGAACCTGTCGCCCAGATAGACCCGGCGCACTTCAGGGTCGGCCAGGATTTCTTCGGCCGAGCCTTCGAACAGGACCTCGCCGCCGTGGATAATCGAGGCGCGGTCGATGATCTCCAACGTCTCGCGCACATTGTGGTCGGTGATGAGGATGCCAATGCCGCGCGTTTTAAGATAGGCGATCACATCACGGATGTCGGTGATGGCCAAAGGATCGATACCGGCAAACGGTTCGTCCAACAGCATGAACGAAGGCTCCGACGCCAAGGCGCGGGCGATCTCCACCCGGCGCCGCTCACCGCCGGACAGAGCCACCGCCGGCGAAGCGCGCAGGTGGGCTATGTGGAGCTCCTCCAGTAGCTCGGTCACCGTTTGCTTGACCTTGGAGCGGTCGCGTTCGTGCAGCTCCACCACCGCGGTGACGTTCTGCTCCACCGTCATGCCGCGGAAGATCGAGGTTTCCTGCGGCAGATAGCCGATGCCCATGCGCGCGCGCTGGTACATGGGCTGGGCCGTCACATCCACGCCGTCCAGATAGATGGAGCCATAGTCGGCGGGGATCAGGCCGGTGATCATGTAGAAGCAGGTGGTCTTGCCCGCGCCGTTGGGACCCAGCAGGCCGGCCACCTCGCCGCGCGCCAGGCGCAGGCTCACGCTCTTGACCACCGCGCGGGCGCCGAAGGATTTTCCGATCGTGTCGACGAACAGGCCGTCGGTCACGACCTCGGGGGATGCAAAGGCCGAATGCTTCATCACGACCCAAATGACCCCGCGCCGCCACGCTTGGCAACTGCGCTGTCGTAGGCGTTTTGTGGCGCTGCGGCGAGCCGGCGAAGCCTCATGGCTTGGCCGGGGCCGGTCTCGGCGGCGGCGCGACGGCTGTGGCGGCGGGAGACGTCCCCTGGGCGGGGGGCGGCGCCGAAGCGCCTGCGGCAGGCGCTGTGGCGGTCTTGGCGTTGTAGAACACGCCGCGCACGCGTTCAGGGTGATTGCGGCCCTGAACGTTGGAGACGACGTTGGCGTGGTTGGTTTTTTCGTCGATCACCAGGGTGTCGCCCTTGACCACGTTCTGCCCCTGAACCAGGACCACGTTGCCGGTCATGGTGATGATGTCCGGCACGGCTTCGTAGACGGCGTGGTCGCCCCGCGCGGTCTGGTCCTTGGAGACGTAGAAGACGTGGCCGTCGGCCACCACCCGTTCAACGTCGCCCCAGTCCGAACCCACGGCTCCGCCGGCCGCGGGAGCCGCCGGCGCACCCGGCGAAGGCTTGCCGGAGAAATAGACGTTGAGCACGTCCGAGACGAGGCGGTTGCCGTCCTGCAAGGCTTCGACATTGCCGCGCCAGATCGCCAGGTGCTGAGCGTCGACCATCTCCAGCTGATCGGCTGTGACGTCCATGGGGCCCTTACCGGAGGCAAGCTGCGCGTGCGCGCCGCCAGCCAGGGCGAAGACCGACAGGCACGTCCAAGCCGCCAGAGGAACTTTCCAAAACCGTCTCATCGGACCCTCTTGCCCCGTCATCGCGGCCCCTTTAGGGCGCCCCCGCCCGATCCGCTCTGGATTATATGCGCCTTCACATGCCCGTAGAAAAAGACATGAGCCCCGTTCTCGTGCACCGCATAGGCGTCTGACGAGACACGGCCAAAGGCGCCGGCTCCATCGATATGCGCCTGGCCCGCCACATCATTGGTGGCGGTGTTGGCCACCGCGTGGGAGGTGACAAAATCATCGGTGGCGTCGCGCAGGTGCACATTGCCGTCCAGCGTCAGCATGTGGGTGTCCTCACGATAGACGCCCCGGTTGGCGTTCGCCTCGGTGCGATCGGAGACGGCCGAGCCCAGCACCGCCGTCGGCTGCTGCAGGTAGATGATCTGCGGCGTCTGGGAATCGCGCACCGCCAGGGACGCGCCGACGAAGAAGGGCTTCCCCCCCTGGTCGCGGCCCATGAATTTAGGATTGACCATGCGGATGGCCATGTTGGCTATGCGCGATGCGGCGGACATGCGCAAAAGCACGGTATTGACCCCCGCCCAGACGGCCAGGCCCAGCACCAACACCACGATGAGCGCCGGCAGGGCCCGCCGCGCGATCCATACCCGGCGCGAATGAAGGCGCCAGCGCTCCAGGCTGCGCGCGCGCCGCTCCGGATCGAACTTGGCCATGGCCGGGCGGTAGACATGCTCAGCTGTGGGCGAAGACATCGATGTCCTCCCAGCCGGCGAGGTCTAGGCCCGCCCGCCACGGAAGGAAATCGAAACAGGCCTTGGCCAGCTCAGCACGGCCCTCGCGGGCCAGCATGTCGTCGAGCTTGGCCTTAAGGGCGTGCAGATGCAGCACGTCGGAGGCGGCGTAGTTGACCTGATCCTGAGTCAGATTGGCGGCGCCCCAATCGGAGGACTGTTGCGCCTTGGACAGGTCCACGCCCAAAAGCTCACGGGTCAGGTCCTTCAGGCCGTGCCTGTCGGTATAGGTGCGCGCCAGCTTGGAAGCGATCTTGGTGCAGTAGACCGGCGCGCACGCCACGCCCAGGTGCAGCCGGACCATGGCGATATCGAAGCGGCCGAAGTGGAAGATCTTCAGCACCGCCGGGTCGGCCAGCAGGCGCTTCAGATTGGGGCAATCGTAGCCGGGGCGGCCAAGGCGGACCACATGAGCATCGCCATCCCCGGCGGACAGTTGCACCACGCACAGCGGATCGCGACCCAGCCTGAGGCCCATGGTCTCGGTATCGACAGCAACCGCGGCGCCGAAAAAGATGTCAGCGGGAAGATCGCCTTCATGCAGGAAGTTGGTCACGGATTCTTGCGACTCCTGCGATCTACTCAGGGCACTGGTGCCCAGGAGAGGACTCGAACCTCCACGGCCGTTAAGCCACTGGCACCTGAAGCCAGCGCGTCTACCAATTCCGCCACCTGGGCCCAATCCTTGCCGGATCGGCGCGAGCGGCCCTGATAGGGCGCCGACCTTCCGCGGTCAATAACCCCTTGCTACGGAGATTGCGCCCATGGGCCGGCTCGTCTATCCCGAATATCGGCGCCGCAGTGCGGCGCGGACGTGTCTGGCGGATGGGACTTGGGTCTATGCAAGGACTAGTGACGGTTTTCGGCGGATCGGGCTTCATCGGCAATCAGGTGACGCGCGCCCTGGCTCGGGCGGGATATCGCATCCGGGTGGCGGTGCGCCGACCGGGCCTGGGCTACAAGTTGCCGCTGATGGGCGACGTGGGCCAGGTCGAAGTGGTTCAGGCCAATCTCCGCAACCCCGCCTCCATCGGCCGCGCCCTGGACGGGGCCGAGGCCTGCGTCAACCTGGTGGGCTTGCTTTACGAGACCGGCCGCCAGCGCTTCGCCGGCCTGCACGCCGAGGGCGCCAAGGAGATCGCGGCGGCCTGCGCAGCGCGCGGGATCACGCGCCTGGTGCAGATGTCGGCCCTGGGCGCGGACCCGAACTCGCTCTCAAAATACGCGCGAACCAAGGCCGAGGGAGAAGCGGCGGTGCGCAAGCTTGCGCCCCAGGCGGTGATCCTGCGCCCGTCGGTGGTGTTCGGCGTGGATGACCAGTTCTTCAACCGTTTCGCGGCCCTGGCCTCGCTCCTGCCGGTCATGCCCTTGCCCGGCGGGGGAGCCACGCGGTTCCAGCCGGTATTCGTGGGCGATTTGGCCGCGGCCGTTGTCGCGGCCGTGCGCGACCCGGCCGCGGCCGGCAAGACCTTCGAAATCGGCGGACCTGAGGTCTATACCTATCGCCAGATCATCGAGATGACCTTGGCGCAGATTCAAAAGTCGCGCCCGCTCCTGTCCCTGCCCTGGCCCCTGGCCAAGCTGGTCGGCCGGGTCGGCGACCTGCAGGCCAAGCTCCTGCCTTTCGCGCCGGTGCTGACCTCCGATCAGGTGGAACTGCTACGGAAGGACAGTGTGGTCGACCCCAAGGCGCCCGGCCTCAAAGCCCTGGGCGTGACCGAGCCGGTCGCGGCCGAGGCGATCATTTCGACCTATCTGTATCGCTATCGCCGCGGCGGTCAGTTCGCCGGGGCGACGGTAGTGTCCGGCTCGGAGGCTTAAACGGCTCTATTCACGAGACTTGGCGCGCCGTTCCTGAAGAATAGCGGGGGGTCCGGCCTCAGCGGAGGAGACCGGCGAACGAGGCGGCGATCAGCGCGATCCCGAGCACGGCCCGATAGATGACAAACGGCCATGACGAGAACCGCTCCAGGACGCGCATAAGAGTCCAGATGGCCAGGAAGGACGACAGCGCGCCGAAGACCAGACCGACCGAAAGCACGGCCCAGCCGTGCCCCGACAGGTGGGCTTTATGCAATTCCCAAACCTCCTTGGCGCCGGCCAGGGCGATGGCCGGCAGACCGAGCAGGAATGAAAAGCGCGCCGCCTCATCCCGCTGAAACCCCAGCCCGAGCGCCGCGGTAAGGGTCGAGCCCGACCGGGACACTCCGGGGATCAAGGCTCCGATTTGCGCGAGGCCGACGACGAGCGCGTCCGGAAGACGGGCTGAGGCCATCGTCCTTCTGTGCCGAGCGGCGACTTCCGCCCAAGCCAAGAGACAAGCCATGACGAGGCAGGCCACCCCGATAGCCGGGAGCGACCGCAGGGGCGAATTGCAGGCGTTGAGGACAGGGGCAAGCAGCATGCCGGCCAACCCAATAGGGATCGTGGCCAGGATGATGAGCCCGCTCATCCGCAAATGCGGATCGTCGAACCGGCGTTGACCTAGGGCGCGCAGCGAGCCGCCAGCAATCTGGGACACGTCCCGCCAGAAATATGTGACGACCGCGAGTAAGGCGGCGGACTGCATTGCGGCCGAGAATGCTGCGCCAGGGTCGGGCCAGCCGAGCAGGGCGGGAACGACGCGCATGTGCGCCGTGGATGAGATTGGCAGCAGTTCAGTGACGCCCTGAACAACCCCCAGGAACGCGACCTTGCCGAACCCAAGTCCGGCGAAGCCGACATCCACTCCACGACAGACGTCCGCCACCATACCCTCCTACTGCTCCGCCTGCTTTTCGTGGAGGAATAGAGCCGTCCAAGCAAGGCGATTTGAGCCAACGCAGCAACTTGATGAAGCCTTCTCCCAAGCCAAGATAATGGCGTTCAGCCAGTCGTCATCGGATGCCTTTCAGCTGCAGGGCATGAACTCGCTCGTTTGGGGTAAACGCCAAATAAATCCACAAAGTGGACTATATCACCCAAGGCAAAGCTCGGGCGATTCAGGAAAACGACCATGGTGTGGATAAACAAGTCCATATCATGGACCATTTGGTTGCAATTATTTCCAAAGCCCTTATACCGCTGGAACATCAAACGCGGTCTCCACTGCCGGGGCGAGGGCCATGGCCGAACGTATGCTCAAATTCGTGTCCGTTGCCCGAAAGACGCCCGAAAAGCGCGAGGCGGAGGTCAGAACGGGCGATTTTCACGAGATTTACGCCGACTTTATCGAAGCCAAGGCCAAGGAGCAGGCCTCGCGCTGCTCTCAATGCGGCATACCGTTCTGCCAGACCCACTGCCCCCTGCATAACAATATCCCCGACTGGCTGAGGATGACGGCCGAGGGCCGGCTGCAGGAAGCCTATGAACTGTCGCAAGCCACCAGCGCCCTACCGGAAGTGTGCGGCCGCATCTGCCCCCAGGACCGGCTTTGCGAGGGCAGCTGCGTGATCGAGCAGTCCGGCCACGGCACAGTCACCATCGGCTCGGTCGAGCGCTATATCAATGACAAGGCGTGGGAGATGGGCTGGGTCAAGCCGCTCGCCCCCCTGCATGAGCGCCCCCAATCAGTGGGGATCATCGGCTCGGGCCCGGCGGGCCTGGCCGCGGCCGACGGCCTGCGCGCGCGCGGATTCCAGGTCACGGTGTACGACAGGCATGACCGGGCCGGCGGACTTCTGATCTACGGCATTCCCGGCTTCAAACTGGAAAAGGAAGTGGTCGAGCGACGCACCCGCCGCCTGGCGGAGGGCGGCGTTGAATTCCGCCTGGACTTCGAGGTCGGCGGCCAAGCCAGCCTGGATGAATTGCGGGCGCGCCATGACGCCATCCTCATCTGCACCGGCGTGTACAAGGCGCGCGAACTGACCGCCCCCGGCGCGGGCTCCAAGGGCGTGGTCAAGGCGCTCGACTATCTGATCGCCTCCAACAAGACGGGCCTGGGCGATGTGGTGCCGGAATTCGAGTCCGGCGAACTGAACGCGACCGACAAGGACGTGGTCGTCATCGGCGGCGGCGACACCGCCATGGACTGCGTGCGCACCGCCGTTCGCCAGGGCGCCCGCTCGGTCACCTGCCTTTATCGCCGCGACAAGGCCAATATGCCCGGGTCCATGCGCGAGGTGAGCAACGCCGAGGAAGAAGGCGTCAAGTTCGAATGGCTTGCCGCGCCCCGCTCGATCCTGGGCGAAGCCGGCGGCGCCGCCGGCGTGCGCGCCGTTCGCATGCGCTTGGGCTCGCCCGACGCCTCGGGCCGCCAGACTCCGGAAGAAACGCCCGGTTCGGATTTCGACATCCCCGCCGACCTGGTGATCAAGGCCCTGGGCTTCGATCCCGAAGACCTGCCCGGCCTGTTCGGCGCACCCGAACTGAAGGTGTCGCGCTGGGGCACCATTCGCGCCGATTTCAAGACCATGATGACCAGCCTGGACGGCGTGTTCGCCGCCGGCGACATCGTGCGCGGCGCTTCGCTGGTGGTGTGGGCGATCCGCGACGGACGCGACGCGGTGGATGCTATCACCGCCTACCTTGAGGCCAAAGCGCCCGCCCTGGCGGCCGCGGAGTGACGCCCATGCCCGAAGCCAACCCGCTCAGCGAAACCGAACGTTACCTTGCCAATCGCCAGAAGCTGATCGAGGCGGGCGCCTACGATCCGGCCTCCGAGCATGACGCCTGCGGCGTGGGCCTGGTGTGCGCCATCGACGGACAGCCTCGCCGCGAAGTGGTGGAACTGGCTATCAAGGCCCTGAAGGCTGTTTGGCATCGCGGAGCGGTGGACGCGGACGGCAAGACCGGCGACGGCGCCGGCATCTCCCTCGGCGTGCCTCAGGACTTCTTCGCCGATCAGGTGCGCCGCACCGGCCACCAACTGCGTCCCGGCCCCATCGCCGTGGGCCAGATCTTCCTGCCGCGTGTGGACCTGGGCGCTCAGGAGACCGCCCGCACCATCGTCGAGAGCGAGGTGCTGCGGTTCGGCTTCTATATCTATGGCTGGCGCCAGGTGCCGGTGAACACCGCAGTGATCGGCGAGAAGGCCAACGCCAGCCGGCCGGAGATCGAGCAGATCATGCTGGCGGCGCCCGCCAGCATGGACGGGGAGGCGCTTGAGCGCGCTCTGTTCCTATGCAGGAAGCGCATCGAAAAGCGCGTTATCGCGGCCGGGCTGCCGGCCTTCTACATCTGCTCGTTATCGGCCAAGTCATTGATCTACAAGGGTATGTTTCTGGCCGAGCATATCGACGAATTCTATCCGGACTTGAAGGACGAGCGCTTCAGCGCCGCTGTGGCCATCTTCCACCAGCGTTATTCCACCAATACCTTCCCAGAATGGCGCCTGGCTCAGCCCTTCCGCATGCTCGCCCACAACGGCGAGATCAACACGCTGAAGGGCAATACCAACTGGATGAAGAGCCATGAGATCCGCATGGCCGCCCAGGCCTTCGGGGATTTCGGCGACGACGTGAAGCCGGTGATCCAGCCGCACAGCTCGGACTCCGCAGCCCTGGACAACACCTTCGAGGTTTTGGTGCGCGCCGGCCGCGACGCGCCCATGGCCAAGGCCCTCCTGCTGCCCGAAGCCTGGTCCCATTCCGAAGCCGTGATGAATCCCGGCCATCAGGCGCTCTACGCCTACTGCAACGCTGTGATGGAGCCGTGGGACGGACCGGCCGCGATCTGCGCGTCCGACGGGCGCTGGGTGGTGGCGGGCAAGGACCGCAACGGCCTGCGCCCTCTGCGCGTGGCCTATACTGAAGACGGCCTGCTGATCATGGGCTCCGAAGCGGGCATGACCGGCGTGGCCGAGGCCCGCATCACGCGCAAGACGCATATCTCGCCCGGCCGGATGATCGCCGTCGATCTGGCCGAAGGTAAGCTGTACGACGAAGACGAGATCATCGATCTGTTGGCCGAGCGCCACCCCTATACAAAGTGGCTCGGCAATATGGTGGCCCTGGACGAGACCATCGGGGCCGGCCCGGAGCCGCGGCTTTATTCGCGTGAGGAGCTGCTGCGCCGCCAGGTGGCCGCAGGGCTGACGCTGGAAGACATGGAGCTGATCCTCGCCCCCATGATCGAGGAGGGCAAGGAAGCCGTCGGCTCCATGGGCGACGACGCCCCCCTAGCGGTGTTGTCGGAAAAGTATCGCCCCCTGTCGCATTTTTTCCGCCAGAACTTCAGTCAGGTGACCAACCCGCCCATCGATCCGTTGCGTGAAGCAAGGGTCATGAGCCTGAAGACGCGGTTCAAGAACCTCGGCAACATTCTGGCCCAGGACGAGACCCAGACCGACGTCTATGTGATGGATAGTCCGGTGCTGACCACGGGGATGTACCGCCGCATCCTGGAGTTCATCGGCCCCAAGAACATCGCCCACATCGACTGCGCCATGCCAATTCCGGTGGAAGAGGCCCGGCCGGGCGACACCCTGCGCGCCGCGCTGGACCGTATCCGGGCCGAGGCCGAGGACGCGGCCCTGCGCGGCTGCGCCACCATCGTGCTGACCGACGAGACCTCGGGCCCCGATCGCGTGGCCATGCCCATGATCCTAGCCACCGCCGGAGTGCATGCGCACCTGGTCAACAAGGGCCTGCGCTCGTACGTGTCGATCATCGTCCGTTCGGCCGAGTGTCTGGACACGCACTATTTCGCGGTGCTGGTCGGCGTGGGCGCCACGGCGGTCAACGCCTATCTGGCCCAGGAGAGCTTCCAGGACCGCATGGAGCGGGGCCTCGCGGGCGCCCTGTCCCTGCGCGACGTGACCCTCAACTTCAAGACGGCCATCGAAGCGGGGCTGCTGAAGATCCTGTCCAAGATGGGCATCTCGGTGATCGCCTCCTATCGCGGCGGCTACAACTTCGAGGCTGTCGGCCTGTCGCGCGCCCTGGTGGCCGAGTTCTTCCCCGGCATGCCTTCGCGCATCTCCGGCATCGGCTTGGCGGGGTTGGAGAAAAAGGCGCTTGAGATTCACCGGCGCGCCTGGCGCGAGGCCGCCGTGGCCCTGCCGGTGGGCGGCTTCTACAAGGCCCGCCGCACGGGCGAGGCTCATGCCTTCGAGGCGCGCCTGATCCATACGCTGCAGCACGCTTGCGACACCGGCGCCTATGACGTTTTCAAGCGCTATTCGGAGGGCATGCGCGGTTCCGCGCCCGTGCAACTGCGCGAGCTGCTCGACTGGCGCTCGGACCGCACGCCCATAGACCTGGACGAGGTCGAAAGCGTCAACGAGATCCGCAAGCGTTTCGTCACCCCAGGCATGTCCCTGGGGGCCCTGGGTCCCGAGGCGCACGGGGTGCTCAACATCGCCATGAACCGCATCGGCGCCAAATCGGTGTCGGGGGAAGGCGGCGAGGATCGCGCGCGCTACAAGCCCCTGCCCAACGGCGACAATCCCAACTCGGCCATCAAGCAGGTGGCGTCGGGCCGTTTCGGCGTGACGGCTGAATACCTGAATCAGTGCCGTGAACTGGAGATCAAGGTCGCCCAGGGGGCCAAACCCGGCGAGGGCGGACAACTTCCCGGCTTTAAAGTCACGGAGATGATTGCGAGACTGCGCCACGCCACGCCCGGCGTGATGCTGATCTCCCCACCTCCGCACCACGACATCTATTCCATCGAAGACCTGGCTCAGCTCATCTACGACCTGAAGCAGATCAACCCGGATGCGCGGGTGACGGTGAAGCTGGTGTCCATGACCGGCATCGGCGCCATCGCCGCCGGCGTGGCGAAAGCCAAGGCCGACACCATCCTCATCTCCGGTCATGTGGGGGGAACGGGCGCCTCCTCGCAGACGTCGATCAAGTACGCCGGCGCGCCCTGGGAGCTGGGACTGTCCGAAGCCCACCAGGTGCTGACCCTCAACGGCCTGCGTCACTTCGTCCGTCTACGGACGGATGGCGGCATCCGCACGGGGCGCGATGTGGTCATCGCCGCGATGTTGGGCGCCGAGGAATTCGGCATCGGCACCGCCAGCCTGATCGCCCTCGGCTGCATCATGGTGCGCCAGTGCCATTCCAACACCTGCCCGGTGGGGGTCTGCACCCAGGACGAGAACCTGCGCAAGAAATTCACTGGCAGCCCGGAGAAGGTGATCAACCTATTCACCTTCATCGCCGAGGAAGTGCGTGAGATTCTCGGCAGCCTTGGCTTCCGCGCCCTGCAGGATGTGATCGGCCGCACCGATCTGCTCGAGCAGGTCTCGCGCGGGGCGGAGCATCTGGACGATCTGGATCTGAACCCCCTGCTGGTGCGGGCCGATCCGGGCCTGAACAAGCCCTACAGCACCATCGAGGGCCGTAACGAGGTGCCCGACACCCTGGACGCCCAGATCGTACGCGACGCCTCGGCCCTGCTCGAACGCGGCGAGAAGATGCAGCTCACCTATACGGTGCGTAACACCGCCCGGGCGATCGGCGCGCGCATCTCCAGCCACATCGTGCGCAAGTACGGCATGGACGGTCTGCCGCCCGGCCACCTGACGGTGCAGATCAAGGGTTCGGCGGGCCAAAGCCTAGGCGCTTTCGCCGTGCAAGGCCTGCGCATCGAACTGACGGGCGAGGCCAACGACTACGTCGGCAAGGGCCTGTCGGGCGCCACCATCGTGATCCGGCCCTCGCCGCACCTGTCCTTCCCCGAGGCCAACGCCCTTCTAGGCAACACCGTGCTCTACGGGGCCACCGCGGGCCGGGTGTTCGCCGCCGGCGTGGCGGGCGAGCGCTTCGGCGTGCGCAACTCCGGCGCCACCGCGGTAATCGAAGGCTGCGGCGCCAATGGCTGCGAGTATATGACCGGCGGGACTGTGGTGGTGCTGGGCGGTGTCGGCGACAACTTCGGCGCGGGCATGACCGGCGGCATGGCCTTCGTGCTTGATCTGCACGAGCGGTTCGAGACCATGGTCAATCCCGAGAACGTGGTGACGCAACGCCTCGCCTCACGTCATTGGGAGCAGGTGCTGATCGACCTCATCACCGAGCACGCCGAGGAAACCGGCTCCAGCTTCGCCCAGGAACTCCTGCGCGACTGGGACCGCGTCCGCGGCGCCTTCTGGCAGGTCTGCCCCAAGGAAATGATCAGTCGCCTGAAGCATCCGCTCTCGGACGAGTTGATCGCGGAGACGGCATAGCGCCGAGCTCGGCGCCCGCACCGGCGCGAAGAGGGCTTGGACAGCGCGCTATTCCACCGTTCGGCTCTCGAGGCTCGCGCCGATCTGATCCAGCAGCCAGCCCGTGCCATGCTCACGGCTGCCGTTGTCGTCATAGCCGTCCAGATAGACGCCGTATTCGGTCAGGGTCAGCTTGGCGCCCGTTCCCTCGGGCCGTATCTCGATGGTGGCTTGCGACACCGAGATGGGAACACCGTCCAGCGCCATGCGGTAGGAATAGACGATCCGCTGGTCCGGCACGATGTCTTGGTAGACGCTGTGGAAGGCCGAAACCATGTTGTCATGGCTGGCGCCATGCTTGCCCACCAACACTTCCTGGCCGCCCACGCGGAAGTCGAATTGCCGCTCATGGGTCTCAAACCCGTCGGGGCCTGAAAACCACTTGGCCTTGGCCTGCTCGTCGGCGAAGGCCTTGAACACCCGCGCCGGGGCGTGAGGGTAAGTCCGCTCAAGGATGAAGGTGGCGTGGACCGCGCAACGCTGAGTCATGACTTGTCTCCCTTGATCTGATCGTCGTCTCGCGTCTGATTGAGATAGTCGCCCAGGCGGTCCAGCCGCCGCTCCCAGCCGGTCCGGCGCTGATGGATCCATCGCTCGGCCTGCGACATGGCTGTGGCGTCAAGCACGCAGGAACGCACGCGGCCGATCTTCTGTGTCTTCACCAGGCCTGAGGCTTCCAGCAGCTGCAGATGCTGCACCACCGCCGGCAGCGACATCGCCAGCGGCGCGGCCAGCTCGCTAACCGAAGCGGGCCCGTGGCTGAGGCGCTCGATCATTCCGCGCCGGCTGGGATCGGCCAGCGCCTGAAACATCAAGGTAAGCTCCGTAGCGCCCATTGAGGCCACGCCAATTAGTTAAGTTAATACTTAACTATCACCCAGCCCTGACCTGGACAAGCGCCTTTTCGTCCCGCTGCGAGTCGTTCTCGCTGCCCCGCCGCGAACACCGTCGCTATATTGTCGTCGTGCCCCACGACGCTCATCACGCCCTGTCGCCAGACGCCGCCGAGCCCGGCTCGACCGAGATCGGTCAGGCCACCGCCCTAACGGCCCATGTCACCACCCTCTCGGTGGCCTGCGCGGCCGTGCTGATCGTGCTGAAGTTCGCCGCCTGGTGGTTCTCCGGCTCGGTGGCCATACTGGCGTCCCTGGCCGACTCGGGCCTGGATCTTCTGGCGGCCCTGCTCACCTTCGGCGCCGTGCGCTATGCGGCCGTTCCGCCGGATTCCGACCACCGCTACGGCCACGGCAAAGCCGAGGCCTTCTCAAGCCTGATTCAATCGGGCTTGGTGTTCGCTTCGGCCGTCCTGATCGGCAAGGAAGCGGTGCAGCGCGTGCTGCATCCCCTCGCCCTGTCGCATCAGGGCGCCGCCATGACCGTGATGTTTGTCTCTCTGGCGCTGACCGGCCTGTTGGTCTGGTCCCAGACCCATCTGTTGAGCCAAACCGCCTCGGTCGCCGTATCGGGAGACCGGACGCATTACATAGCGGACATTGCTTCCAACGTGGCCGCCCTGGCCGGCATCGCCGCTGCGACGCTCCTGAATGCGCCCTGGATCGACGCCCTGGCCGGCCTTGCTGTGGCCGCGTGGCTGTTCGTCGGCGCCGTGGGGGTCTTCCGCAACAGCGCCGATCAGTTGCTGGATCACGAACTGTCGACGCAGGCCCGCGATCGAATCCTTGCCCTGGTCTGCCAGGATCCGGCCATCATGCATGTCCACGAGCTGCGCACCCGCGCCTCGGGGCCCTATGTGCATATCCAGATGCACGCCGAATTGCCGCCTTCCATGACTTTGGAGCGGGCGCACCAGATCATCGTGGCCGCCGAGCGGCGCCTGCTGGAAATTTATCCGGCGGCCGACATCCTGATCCATGCCGACCCCCACGGCCGAGCCGAACCGCATGGCGGGGCCTTCTCCGAGCATTATGAACACCTGGAAACGCCCGAAGAAACCACCGGGTAAACGCGCCGTTAAGAGTGCAGGGGCCGTATTGGGCTGAACCCCTGGGCGGTGAGCTCAAGGGCTATGGCGCAATCATCGGGACCCAATTACTGGGGCGCATGAGCATCGAACGCACCCTCCATCACTTCCCGCTCGATCCCGCCTCGCGCCAGGCCCGTCTGGCCCTGGGCGAAAAGCGCTTGGCCTTCCGCGAGCAGGTC
>Ga0182013_10001723_pt1 | contig 29530 bp, 44 predicted proteins | sample 612S2MmetaG_FD_120487 | JGI IMG/M metagenome (GOLD analysis project Ga0182013, IMG submission 120487) | Permafrost microbial communities from Stordalen Mire, Sweden - 612S2M metaG | ecosystem: Environmental > Terrestrial > Soil > Wetlands > Permafrost | place: Sweden: Stordalen | collected... | reverse complement strand
TACTCGTGTATGGGCCTATAGCTCAGGTGGTTAGAGCGCTTCGCTGATAACGAAGAGGTCGGAGGTTCGAGTCCTCCTAGGCCCACAACCATGTGCCCGTCAGGACGTTGTGTGAGACTCGCAGTGCCGTTGGCAATGATCGCCGCCGCGATCGCCGCGGTGGTGCGGTCCCGACGCGGCGTCGAGGTCTGGCACGTGGCCGCTGATGTAGCTGATATATCCGATGACATACCCGATCCGGACGAGGGGCCTTAGCTCAGTTGGTAGAGCACTGCCTTTGCAAGGCAGGTGTCAGGGGTTCGATTCCCCTAGGCTCCACAAGTTAAAAGCGCTGATCAAGCACCGATTCGTTCCTGTGCTGCCGAGCCGCTATCGGTCCCCGTGACCACATTTTGACCACAATCACGAGTTAATAAGCTGTTGATGGCCACCCCGACGGCCTCCACGTCCGACTCGTACAGGTGGCCGTAGCGGTCCAGCGTCAGGCCCGCGGACTCGTGGCCGAGCATGTTTTGCAGGGCCTTGATGTTCGCGCCGGCCTGGATCGCCAGGGACGCCGCGGTGTGCCTCAGCTCGTGCAGTTTGAACTCATACTCCACACTCGGCTTCCCAGCCGCATCGGTGACGGTCCGGGGGAACAGTTGCGCCGCGGTGACGGCCCGTGACCACCACCGGCGCCGAACGTTCGTGCCGCGCATGTAGCCGCCGGCCGAGTCCGGGAAAACCAGGCCATCCGGATCGGCCGGTTCCAGCAGATCCCCCACCAACGCCGGCAGGCTCACCGTGCGGGCCTTCCCGTTCTTCGGCGACCCGACCACGAACATGCCGTCGACCAACGTCACAGACCGCGCAATCCGCAGCCGCAGATTGTCCAGATCGAGATCCCGCCACCTAAGCTCGGCGACTTCACCAAACCGCAGCCCACACGTCCCCAGCACGTACACCAACGGCCTGTGTGCGCCGGCGGCTGTCGCGAGCCCGTGCAGCCGGTCGAGGCGCAGGAAGCGCTGTTCTATCGCCGTCACGGGCGGCAGCTCGACGCCGTCGACAGGATTCAGCACTAGCCGATTCTCGGCCACCGCCATCGCCAACACCTGACGCAGCACACCGACCGTCTTGTGCACCGACGCCGGCGCCAAGTCGACACTGAGGTCGGCAACCCACTCCCGAACCCAGCGGCGGCTGATATCGCCCAGCGCGACACGCGAATGCTCGGCCAGCGCAGTATCGAGGACGACCTGATACCGCGCTCTCGTCGACGGTTTGAGCTTGTGCTTGGAATCCAGCCACTCGCGTCCGTAGTCGCCCAGCTTCACCCGCCCCGCGGCTGGCGCAACATACGCGCCGCGCCTCTTGTCGACCTCGAGCTGATGCGACCATGCCTGCGCATCCCTCTTGGTCTCGAACCCTCTCTTTGTCGTCTGCCGGTTATCCGGAGTCCGATACCGAACCCGGTAACGCGTTGCCCCCGAGGATGTCTCGTACCTCTCAATCGTCGCCACGCGACGCCTCTTGAGCGATCTGCCGCCGGTCGTGGCGCGCTTTGTTGCCCCTAACATTGCTTGCAATAGCACCCTGAACGCTCGGGTTCGCTTCGCGAAACTGCTTCACCACGCCGGCCTCGATTTCATCCCAGTGGAGCGGGTCGGAATAGCGCAGGAACTCGAGCACGTCATCAGTCGCGAACAGCGGCTGGATACCAGTCGCCCAACGCCATATGCGCTCGGCCGAGTAATTCTCCCCACCAGCCAGCACCGCGGCCCCTTCGGTCGGCAGCAGCAGCGCCAGCGGAGAAACGTTGAGAGCCAGAGCGATTGCCACTAGGTCATCGACATCAACCCGGCGAGTGCCGCTCTCGATTCGGTGAATGCCGAGAGGCGGAATCGGTCTGTGCAGTTCGGTCAGCTTCCCCGACAGCTGCGGTCCGGATATGCCCCGTTTGTCGCGGATCCTGCGGATGTTCTTCCGCACCATATCGCCCGTTTGGCCGAGCGGCCTGCCAGCTGATTTGGATGACTTTGCCGAGGGTTCGTCAGTAGCCACGCCCCGACTGTACGACATCAAAATGGATAACGCACATCACCAGGCTTGACAACAGAGCCAGAGTTATGCAGGCTGATGACTGGTCATATCAATAATGATAATGGCCATTATCGGGAAGGAGAAGGCAATGGCGGACGTGCTCACCCCGGAGGATCTGCCTCCCGTCGCCACCGCAGCGCAGGTGGCCCACGTCGTGCAAACGACGGTCGATGCGCTGGCCCAAGACCGCTATCGGCGTCGTGGCATTCCGCACGTGAAGATCGGCGGCCGAGTCAGATACCTCAGGGCCGACATTCTGAGGTTCTTGGCGGACAACCGAATCGGCGGTGACGCCGCCTAGTGACCGCCCCACACAACGAAGTCCCCCGGCGTGCAGGCCGAGGGACTTCAGAACAAACCCCTCACCAGAAAGGAAGTTCCCAAATGACTCTACCCACTGATGCGGCCCTACGGGAGCGGCATCTGAAGTCCGCCGTCGAGCACGTTCGGCGAGCCATCGTTTACACGGAAGGCTTGGCTGGCCGCGACGGCGCTTACCTGGGCCAGCTCTACGCGCAGCGCTCCGAACTCAAGCATATTGCCGACACCCTCGACAGTATCCTGGGTGACGCGCTGTGAGCGCCGAACGGACCGACTCGAACGGTCGCCCGGCCACAGGTATTCCACCAATCGAGTGCCCGAGCTGGTGCACTGACCCAGGCCATGTCGCGGAACAGAATCGGGAGGACCAGAACTGCTACTCGGCTGACCGGTACGTGATGTGCTCGCTCGAGGACGTCGAGGTCACTCCTCGCGGCGCTGCGGAGTCGATGGTCGGCGCAACTGCCTACCGCGGCTTCAACTGCAATCCGGTCGTCCAGCTCCATGTCTACGGCTTCAAACCGCACATCGACAAGTCGATCGAACTGACAGCGGTCGAGGCAACGCAGCTCGCCGAGGCGCTGTTCGCCGCGTCCGAGATGATCGACGGTGACCAGGCGCCTCGAACTTTCACCGGCGGCCCCTACGAGGTGGACTGCCCGATATGCGGTGCGCCGGCCGGCGGGCAGTGCCGCAACGGCGAACGTCTCGTAGCGAAGGCCCACCCGTACCGAATGAAAGTCGCCGGTGAGGCGAGGCGGCAAGCGGCCGGGATCGGTGGTGCCAAGTGAAGCGTCGCTTCCGCCCATGCGATCGGTGTGGTCGCCGAGCTCGCAGCCTGGCTCGAATGCACGACTGGAATGTAATCGTCGAGTTCGGGATCGTCACGGGCCTGCTCTGCCCGGACTGCCAGACGGCCGAGGAGAACCTTGAGGCGGAGGTCAACCACGCAACCTTGGACTACACGGTGATCGGTGGCCGGCTTGCCGGCAGACCCAAGGGGGTCGGCCGATGACCGGCCTAATCATCGAATCCCAAGCCGTCGACTGGTGGTCGGTTCACCAGCTGGTGCAGCCGCTACTCGAGGAGGTGGGGACCTGGCCGCTCGCCGGGTCTCTCACCTGGGTCCGCCTACCTGACGACCACCTGGCGAAGTGGGCCTCCGTGCTCGACGGAGGACGGCACTGGGCACTCCGAGTCGAAACCGCCCAGCAGGCGCTCGCCGACGCCAGCCGCGCGATCTCTGTGGGAGAGGACTGGCCGGCGGTCGCACGGGAGATCCGCCGCCGCTCAGGCGTTTACATCCCGAGGGAGGTGGCCTAGATGGACGCCTACACCCGCGGATACCGGCGCGCCGCCCGACACCTGCTGGCCGCCGGCCTACTGCCAGCACCCTGCCTACCCGAACTGCAGGAACTGTGGGCCAACAGCCGCGAGGATCGCGCGCTAGTTCAACAGATCGCATCTCGATGGGAGATCGCTGCCTAATGATGACGGAAGGCTTCTGGCAATCCCGCGATTGCCTTAAGCATGTACGGGATGTGGCCCGCGCGAGAGCAGTCGGCCCGTGGGCGCTGTTGGGTGTTGCGCTCGCCCGCGCGATCGCCACCATCCCGCCGGATATTGTCCTGCCCGGCATTGTCGGATCACGGATGAGCCTCAACCTGTTTGTAGCGCCAGTGGGTCCCAGCGGCGGCGGCAAGGGTGCCGCGGAGGCCGCCGCGATCGACTCCTTCAGGTTCGCGAGCTACATCGAAACCGTGCCCCTCGGATCCGGAGAAGGCATTGCCCGAACATTCCGGCCATCCGGCACCAAACCCGACGAACCCAACCCTGTGACGGTAGCAATTTTCAGTGCGGCGGAAATTGACTCCCTCGCCGCCATCGCCAGCCGGCAAGGGTCATCGCTATCAGCCGAGCTTCGCAAGATGTACAGCGGCGAACAGCTCGGATTTGCCAATGCAGGCAAAGAAACCCGCGTGATCGTCCCGGCCGGCTCTTACCGCGCTTGCTTGATCATCGGCGTCCAACCTCTCCGGTCACATGCTCTGCTCGGCGCTGCCGATGGCGGGCTGCCTCAAAGATTCGTATGGCTGCCGACCTCCGACCCCGATGCGCCAGACGAACGGCCAGAAGATCCCGGCGCGCTCAGGGTCAGCCGACCGTCATGGCTTCGCCCCGCCGGCATCACCGTCGAACTCACCATTCCCGATACCGCAATCGACGCAATCCGCGCACACCGACTCGCTGTACTTCGCGAGGAACCCAGTGTTGACCCACTCGACGGACATCTCCACTTGACCCGCCTCAAAGTTGCCGCGGCGATGATGGCACTCGAAGGCCGAACCATCGTCAGCGGCGAGGACTGGAGTCTCGCCGGATTCGTTATGGACGTCTCCAACTACACCCGCGAACGCTGCCAGCGAGCACTTGCCGACCAGTCCCGAACCGCCAATCGGGCCCGCGCCCTGGCATCGGCCGACCGTGAAGAAATCATCTCCGAACGGAAACACCAACGCTGCAAAGACAACATCATGCGATGGGTGCAACGGCTCGGCGAAGGTGAACTAATCTCCCGCACTCAGCTAACTCGCAACCTCAAGTCAGACGTTCGTACTTGCTTCGACGCCGCCATCGGAGAATTGATCGCTGAAAACCGCGTAATCCCAGTTCGCACACCGAAAGGTATCGCCTACTGCGGTCCAACCGTGGACGCAAGTCCAACCCACTCTGAACTGCAAAAACAAGGGCTGGACCACGGTCCACGGTTGGACCCAGGTAACCCCACACCGCGACACCATCCCAACCGCAACAACGAAGCCACCCAGCAAACAACTGACGAAGCCAGCGCATAACCACGCCACCCGCCATCAGGCCGGACCGCTGCCGGCTCACCCCACAACGAGAGGAACCCCGAAATGACCACCAACCCTGATCACCAACTGACTCTGACCGTGAAGGTGCTGAACGGCGAACCGATGATTGATGAGACCGCGCTTTCCTTGTTGTTCGGCGTCGACGAGGAACTCGTGGCCGCGCAGGGGCGCCGCGACACCGCCAACGGATACAGGACCCTTCCGGCTGAGTGGCTACGTGCCGGCCGGCGGCGCGCACGAGAATCTGCCGCTCACACAGGAAGCAACGGCATGGTGTCTTCGCTAACGTACTGGGCACGCAAAGACCGCGGCGCGGAGCTGCAAATCGTATACGAGGGCGGCCAGCCGGCGTGAGGCTGCGTCGTCGAAATTTTCACGCTCGCGTCCGAGTCGTCAACGGCACTCTGCTGCTGAACCTTGGTCTCGTCTGCTTCGAATGCACCGCGCCCGAGGCCATCCGGCTCGCCCTGGACCTCGCCGACGGGGTCGAGCAGCTACAGCGCGGAGGCGAGTCGTCGTGAAACTCAGCGGCGATGACACGATCACCGCGTACAACTGCGTGGCAGCCGTGATGCGCGGTTTCCAGACAGCACCCGCGCCGTGGGCCGTCCAGTCGCTCTATCGCCGCTTGGACGCTGAGGTCCGCGGAGTGTCCCACGCGGGACAGGAATCTGATTGCCCTAGTGAAGAATTAGATCCGTGGATAAGCAATCACTCTGCAGCGCAGGAACTCGGGCTGTCACCACGCCAAACCCGGCGACTCAAACCGGACCTCGGCGGCGAGCTCTTCAATGGGCGCCTAATGTTCCGGTCATCCGCAGTCCGCGAATATGCGGAGGGCCGGTGTGATGGCCGAGCTTGACCCTCAGGTTGAACAGCAGCTTGCTGATTTGTCCGACCAGGACTTTCGCGCCCTCGTCGCGAGGACCCGGCCGCCGACCTCGACGCAACAGCTACGAGAAATAGCGAGCAAAGTGCTCGACGGCGACGCGCTGGACAGCTTCATCGCCGTCGCAGACCCCAAGAAGTTCGCCGCCGAAAACGGCGACGTCGACGAAACCAAGGTGATGGGCGCATTGACAGGGCTTTTCGCCGCTGGACAGCAGCCGCAGCAGCAGAACTGGGGCCAGGGCACCGGCCAGCCAGCAGGCGGCCGCCGCGGCGACAACGCCCGAGCCGAGCTCCAGAAGCGGTTTGGCGGGGGCGCCGACAAGAGCGAACCAAAAGCGAACAGCCACATCCCACGCGGCCGGAGTGCCCGAGAGGAACTCGCCAAAAGATACGGAGACCGAAAATGACCGCACCCTCGCCCGCAGTAATCCGACTGCCCCGCAACAAATTCCTAGCCCCCATCGTTGACGCACTGCCCGGGTATCGCGAAGCACTCGAAGCCGCCCAATCGGCTGACGACTTTCTGCGGAACATGCCGGCTGTAGCGAAGGTGCCCGCTGAACTCGCCGCCGGGCCCGTAAGCGCGCAGTGGCATGCCGCAGAGGATGAGCGTGACGCCGCGATCGCCACGCACGAGAAGCATCGCCAGCGCACGCTGAGCCGCAAGAATGCCGCGATCAGCCAATCTGGGTCGGTACTTCGCGGCGCCGTCGACGTGCTGCTGCGGCAGCTCCACGTAAACCTGCGGGACCTGCTGGCCAAAGCTGCACCCGATGCCGAAGCGCTAATCGCGGCCGGCGTCGGAACTGCCTCCAAGGCAATCCAGTTCGATCGCGTCGCGGAGTGGCGGCGCCTCGAACGGGACATCTGCGCGGATTACGACTTGCTGCGCGATTCGCAAGACGCCATCCACCAGCACGTTGCGCCCGCGCGGTATTGGCGCTCCGCGCGCCCGGCCGTCGATGGCGAAGACTGCGCCAACCTGCTCCACATCAAGAATTTACCCGCGCTTTGGGCGGACTGGCGCCAGCGCGGCCGCACCAACGCGCGCGTCAACCTGGACGGCTCAACCACCAGGCCCGAACCCTGGCCGAAACCGAGCGGGCCTGAATTCCTGCTCTGGGCATTCACCAGCCACGCGGAACTATGGATTCCGACCACCCGAGAATTCGACGCAGAATTCGGACAACGTAACGACACTCCGACAGCCGTCGCAGACGACGCCCAACTAGCAGCCCGCCGAGCGGAATTCGACGCGCTGAACCAACTCCTGATCGGCCCACACCAGGCAAACGTTCAACGACAACGCCACGCAGCCCACCAATAAAACGGCCCAACCAGCCGAGATAGGAGCAACAAAATGAGTGGCGACGTCTTAACCGAGTGGCAGCAAAGCAACTTCAACTCGAGCAGCTTCCCGACTGCCGTCCAAAGCATCTTGGCCACGCAGAATGTCGAGCTCGTGAGCCAGCTCGGGCACTTCGACCCCAACGAGGAGTTCATCCGCGCGCTCGTCAACGCGGTCAACGAAGCCCTTGGCGGCTGACCCCATGATCTCGGCGGCCCGGCGCACCCCGACGAAGGCGGAGGTCCTGAGCTCCGCCCTCGTCGCGCCGCGCCGTCGGCACTTCAGACCATCGCCGGTGCGCGCCGTCCGCCGGCCGCCGGTAGTCGACCACCTTGCCGCGCTCGAGCAGCGGCGCCCGCGGCCTGGAAGTCGACAACCGTGGCCCGCTCATCGGCCGCCCACCTGTGTTTTTAGGTGTTTGCCTAACAACCTCGCTACCAGCGGCTACACCCCCAGGGGGATGGGGGGGACTTCCCCCGCCGGTCACCATCGGACATCGGGACGCACTGACGCTAGCGATTTCCGTATGTATTTCGTAGGTTCCGCCTTGGAGACGTTGGAGGCCGACAATGGCGCGTAGCGCGGCGGCGCGGAAATTGTTGGCGGCCTTGGACGCTGAGCTGGCTGGTGCTTCGGAGCAGCGCGGGCAAAACCTCGTCTGGACGGCTGCAGAATCGGCTGTTTTGGACGATATTGGGGCCACGGTTGACCGGATGGTGGTGCTGCGGCGGGACTGGTCGCGTGCCGATGATCCGAAGCTGCGCGTAAAGCTATCGGCTGAGCTGCGGTTGTTGGAGACGTCGAAGGCGCGGTTGTTGAAGTCGGTGACTCCTGATCTGCCGACGAAAGAATCGGTGCGGACGGTTCGTGCGCGGCGGGCGGTGAACGCCCGTTGGCGACGTGATGGGGGTGCGAGTGCCCAAGGTTGACGCAGGCACCGAGTCAGGGCTGCATGTGGCCGGGGTGTATCAGGCGCTGTTGGATCTCGAGGCGGATCACTGGGCGCAATCCGAGCGGATTGTTGCCAGGATGAAGGCCGAGAACGCCGACGGTTCTTTCATGCGCCGCAACAACGGCTGGCTTCTCGATCGGCTAGAGGCCGGCGAAACGGTTGGGGTGCTCCGCGCGCAGGTCGAATGTGCATTGTGGTTTGTCGACAGGCAGTGGGTGCGGCTGCCGTTGCATCATTCGGCGCGGTATGTGCGGGTGTCGGCGGATGATCGTGTGCTGCCGGTGCCTGATCGGCCGCGTTCCCGGGCAGTGGGCGCGGTCGATCTGGACGACGACGAGGAGCCAGCGCTGTGAAGCTGCCGCTGGCCCATCCGGACCGCTACGGCTGGCGCTTTTGGGGGTTGAATCCTGACGGCGCCCTGGTGTCGCCGTTCCTTGGCGCCTGGGTTGCGTCGGCCACGTTCGAGGCCACCCTGTACAGCGTGCGGCGGTGAGGCGCCGGCGCCGGATTGCGGGTGCGGCGTCCACTACTTGCCTCGCACCGAGGATTTGTTTACGGGCCCGTTCGAAGGCAACGTTCATTCCGTCTGCTCTGGATGGCGTGCGGCCAACTCCTCGGCCCACTTCCACGCGAGGCTCTTGTTTCGTCGAAAGCGAACTCTCTGTGCAGCTTTGGGTATTCGAGTAATGAGGTCCGAAGCCTCGAGGTCACGAATCGGATCTTGAATGCTGCTGAGGTTTTCGAAGCCGAGGTCGTCAACTAGGTCGGCTAGGAAGAACTCCTTGGAGCCGCGGGCTATTCCGACCATCACAGCTAGCCGGTGTGCCTGGCCGAATAGGACCCGCGACAGTCTCCGCAGATCATCGCTATCAGCTACGGACACGCGGCACATATTATTACGTATAACGCGTATCGCGTATTAAGCTACCTTAATGGGCAAGTCGTTACTTACCCCCGGCGCGGTGGTGCTGTTAGCTATTGACGCTGCGAGCGAATACGCTCGTGAGACAGGGCAAGAGTTCAGTCGCCGGACTTGGGTCGGTCAGGCTCTCGTTGAGGATCTTTTGCGCTTGCTCCCGCCGGGAAGGGCTGCGCGTTCGCTGGGGCGCCTTTCGGCGGACGGACGTGGTGTGACCGACTCAGCGGTGGACAGCGCCTTCTTAGACCTGGCTGCCGGCGGCTGGCTCATCCCGAGTGGCTTGCATGCACATTCGGTGTGGGCGGTCGACGCCAGTCGCAGAAGCGAGATTGACGACTTGTGGACGACGATCACGGAGGAAGAGCGGCGAGCCGTACAGGGTGCGGCTCAGCGGGTGGTGGCCGTGTCTGTTGCCTGGTCGAAGAAGTTGCGCACCGGGGTGGAGTCGAGTTCGTCGACATCAAGATCGTCTACGCCATAGCGACGCAAACCGCTGCCGCGGTCGATGCGAGTCGTCAGCCTGAATCCGGCGCTCCTGCGCCGTGTCGCATCGATACGAATCTGCCAGCCAGAGTGATAGGCAAACGGTGCCTCCCAGACCATTTCAGCGGTCTGGACCCAATCCACCATCGTGACTTGGGCTAGTGCATGGTCCATCTCGCTCGCAGTCTGGTACCTGTTCGACGGATGAGACTGCAACGCTTTCTTGAGCACGCGGCGTAGCGAGCGCGAAACCCACACAGGGACGACGCGATCGGAGGTCGATAGAGGTGAAAAGCCACGCATGAGGCGTTCGGCGATGCCCAGGGTCGAGTATGAAGCGTAGTCGAAGCCGCCCCGTAGCAACTCCAATAGGACCAGCCCCATCGCGTAAAGGTCGGTTGCCCTGGTGAGTTGACCGCTTCCGATCAACTCCGGAGGACTGTAGAGCGTGGGATTTCCAAGTGCAGGAACCGTTCCGTCGGATTCCATACGGCCGGCACAGCCTAGGTCAGCTAGTCGTGCGACATGCTCGTCGCCGGTCAAGAGGATATTCCCGCTCTTGATATCACGGTGGGCGATGCCCTTGATCTCGTGCAGGTGGCCAAGGCCGCGCAGTGCGGCTTGCACGATTCGGATCGACTGTATTGGGGTGAATCGGACACCGCGAAGAAAGGCGTCTGTCAGGCTGCCCAGGGGGTAGTACGGCGTCACAATCTCGACGACCCGCATCGGAGCCGGATAACCTTCGACCGTTGGCGCGACCAGTATGGGCACCACATTGTCGTGATCGATCGCCTTGAGAGTGGAGGGTTCAGGCAAGACATTGTCTAGGCTGGAAAGATCGATGCGCTTCCCGACGTGGTCGCAGCCAAGGTTGTCGTCCCACCAGACGCGTACGTCACTTAGGCCGCCAGGCAGCGTCTGAAGGCACTCGAAATCGAGCCGCAAAACGCGATCGCGCTCGGAGGGCTTCGGAACATGGGGCACGCCGGCGGCGGCAGTCATTTGGCCGCCCTGGCGAGTGCAGCAGCAAGTGCGGCAGCGGCAGCAGCGTATGCCTCGGCGAGGCCCGTGGTCCAGTACTTCGGCGGTGACTCAAAACCGAATCGTTCAAACGCCACCTGCTCGAGGTGGTCGGCCGCAACTCCTACCAAACCGCCGATCTCGGACGTTTTGAGGGCTGCGTACGCCGCGCGAATCTCGGTCGATGCCGCCATCACCGCACATATCGCCGTGATGCGGTCGTACGCCTGACGGTAGGTCCAGCCCCCGTGCGCCCGAGTCTCGACAAGTCCGATCGTCTCGACGCGGCCCGTTTGGAGCTCCTGCCGAATTCTGATCTTCAAGTCGTCGAGCCTCTCGGCGCCTTGGAGCCCCTCTCCGGGCGCGATCCTGCAGCGGATACCGCTGACCGGGCTGCCCAGCAGCTCCGCAGCCGGTTCGACAACAGCGACGTGCACCAACCCGCTCTTCACGTTGATCCCGGCGGCACGCACAGCTGGCCATTATCGCAACCGGTAGCAAACGACACAAGGCTCGGCAGAAGGTGCTGGGCTGCACGGCGGATGCGCGTCGGGATCAGCGGATCCGGTACGTCAAGCCGCCAGCCGACGACGATGCGCTGGCCGCGGTGGCGGACATTGCCGACTACCGGGACCTGTGATGGCCGCGGCAACCCGGCTAGCCCGTTGGGGTGTAGGCGCGGGCAGCCTACGTCGCAAGCGCGTGAATTATGCGCGTGGCGGGTAAACGTGTCGGTACGGCGTGTCATACTTGCGCCGTAATCAGCGAGCGGTTGATCCGGGCTGAGGTTGGGAAGGGCAAAAGCCATGGCAAGCGTTCACGATGTAGCGGTTTACATCCTGCAGCGGCAAGGCCGGATGAGCGCGATGAAGCTGCAGAAGCTCGTTTATTACTGCCAAGCGTGGCACCTCGTCTGGGAGGAGCGCCCGCTATTCAAGGAGCGGATCGAAGCCTGGGCCAATGGTCCAGTCGTCCGGGACCTCTATCGCGAGCACCGGCGTAAGTTCGAGGTAACGGTCAGGACGTTCGCCGACGGGCTGCCCGAGCGATTGACTCAGACGGAGATCGAGACGATCGACACCGTACTCGAGAGCTACGGCAAGTTGAAGGCGTTTGAACTCAGTGACATGACGCACCGCGAAACCCCGTGGCGTCAGGCCCGTGGGAGTCTTCCCTCCGGCGCACCGTGTTCCAACGTCATCACTGAGGCAGCGATGGCCGAGTACTACGAGAGCTTGCTCTGAGCCGCCCCAAAAAACGCGTACCGGCGCAGGCGCTCGGGCCTACAGCTGCCAAGAGGGTTGTCCCGAGTCCGCCGGCTCCCGATAAGCGTCTGCGTTTCCGATTCGGGCAACTCGATCATGGTGGCAACTGGGCGTTGTGCAAGATTGAAAAGCGGGACCATGCGCGCCTATTGAAGCGGCTCGGTCATTTCGAGACGATGACGGTCGCGGAGGCCAGGAGCAATAACCTACTGACGCAGTACGACATGACCGACTGCAAGAACAAAGCGGCCAAAACGCGATTGTCGAACCAGTACGACGGGTTGGACTCGATCACCCGTCTCACTATCGAGCCGAACGGTTCGCTCCGACTGCACGGCATCCTCGAAGGGCATGAGTTCCATATCGTTTGGTGGGATCCAAAGCATGAGATCTGGCCCGACGATAAGCAGGTGCGGTAGTCCGCATCCCGATGTTCGACAGCCGGTCCTATTGTTCTGCGATGAACGTCCGAACGCTCTCCGGCCAGCTCCATTGGTACTCCGGTTGGGATTCCCATTTCGTGCCAACGGGTCCTATCGGGCATTCGGTACCGAGTAGCAGCTGGGTTGTTGAAGGTTGCAATTGGTCCTCTTCGGCGGCCTGGGTTAAGGCGGCACGTTGATCGTCCGACAGTCGCTTCCACCATTTCTGCAAGTGCGACTCGAGCGTCATGCGCATCTCCTTATTGGTTCCGTGGTCGACCAGTGATCTGCTCCGCGCGGCCGCGACAGCCGCGATCGATCGACCGGCCTGAAGATCGCCCGGGCCATCATCTGGCGGTGTTCGTGGTCGGCGCGGGCCGCGATAGCCGCGCGCCGGCGCTGCCGCCGGTCCACCCAGAACGCGGCGCCCACGACGAGCAGCGGGACGAAGAACCATGGGTAGGCCAGGATCACCCCGATGATCGTGTACCCGGCCGGCAGTGCGAACAGGACGGTGGCGGCCGGATGTCGGTCGGCCCACCTACCCACGCGAACAGCTCGATGCAAGTCCGCACCGTGGGCATGCGTGGCTCGTCATGGGTCCCCTTCGCCCTTGCCGCGCACCGGCCTATCCTCAGGCGCCAGCTCTTGGGCGATCTCGCGCTCCGCGGCTTCGAGTCGCTCTCCGGCACTGTATCTCCGCTCAACGATCTCTGACGGAATGAACTGCAAGGTTCCTGGGTCGTCGTCGCTAGCACGCCAGTAATAGAAGTCACCGGCCTCGATGTGCAATTGCTCGGCAAGGCGTATGGGCAGCCGTACCTGGAGCTTTGGGCTCACCCGGTGGGGGCCATCCGGCGCGGTCACCGATCGATTCTCCCAGGTGTTTTACTTTTTTTACAATACTGCGTGTTGGTTCTGCCGAGGATTTCGCGTTGCCCTACGATCGACACTATGATTGGGCCTCGTCTGAACGAGACCGACGCGCGGCGCGGGGATGGGCGCTTTGCCTGATCGCCCCATGTCTGGTTCAGGATGTGTCTATTGTTAGAGAAGAGTCCTATGTCTATGGTGCGAACGCGCCCAAGTTCATGGCAAGCGGCGTTTGACCTCGTCAAGAGCCGTGGTTACCAGCGGCGAGACGAGCCTTTCACGCTCGCCAGCGGCCAAATGAGCCACGACTATATCGACGGCAAATTCGCCGTCGATTACGGCGACAATCTCACATTGGTCGCTACGGCGGTCATCGATCTGGCAGCGGTAGAGGGAATTAGGTTCGATGCCGTTGGGGGACTGACTATGGGGGCCGATCCATTAGCGATCGCGATCGCGATCGTGGGGCATAAGCGCTGGTTCTCGGTCCGAAAGCAACGGAAGGAGCGGGGACGAAACCAGTGGATTGAGGGAACCCGCTTCGAGCATGAAGGCGAAACGAGGGTGCTGCTCGTGGACGACGTGGTCAGTACAGGGGCATCCATCATGCAGGCTTACGACCATGTTAGTGACGATGGCGGCATCGTTGCTGGTGTCATTCCTATGGTCGACCGCGGCGACGTCGCGGCGAAGCTATTTGCCGACGCCGGGGTTCCGTACCGTCCGCTCATAACGTATGGAGACCTAGGTATCGATCCAGTAAATGGATCTTGAGGATATTCGCCGGCTCGCAACCGGAGGGATAGGCGCCTTTCCGCCCACTGCGTTGCCCACAGCCGCAGCATGGCTCTGGGATTACGGCGAGGCGACGGGTGATGCCCGCTACTGTTCCCTATCACGGACTATCGAGATGATCACCGCAGCCTTCGATGCGAACTATGAAGGCTTGGGAAATGCCATTTTGAACGAAGTTGATGGCGTCTTAGCGACGAGGATGCCGGACGCGCTCGGTGCCGAGCTTCCGTCGGATGGAAGCACCCTCGCTCGCCTCATGCGCGAAGCTGTATGCCAAGCGCTATCAGGATGATGAAGATGGCAATCGGAGTGTGGATCAATGTTTGCAGCCACCCATTGACCACAATCTGGCCACAGTTACAGATAACTACTGTTAACCACAGTTGTGTATTTTCGCATGTCGGGTCGGCCGTAAACCGTTGACCAGCAGCGTGATTCGCCTTTGCAAGGCAGGTGTCAGGGGTTCGATTCCCCTAGGCTCCACAAATTAATACTGCAGGTCAGGCGCGAATGGCGCCGGTGTCATCCCGCCGCCTGCGGAGCGTTAGACGCCGGTGCCCAGGGCCACCGACCCTCCGGGTGCGAGTGGTCGGGGCCGGAACATTCGGACGGGAATCGTGGTCGGCGTCGCTGCGCGCCGTTGCCTAGCGCCGCACCTACCGCAGTGCGATAGTGGACCACGACCCACCAACCCCGAGCCGCATAGCGACTGGATAACCAAACGCCTACCCCGCACATCACGCCGGCGGGGTGCAGGGAAAGGCAACATCAAAATGGCTGAGATGCTGACGCCGCATTTCGCGGATGTGCAGGCGCACTACGATCTATCCGACGACTTCTTCCGCCTGTTCCTCGACCCCACCCAGACCTACACCTGCGCCTACTTCTTTGGTGACGACATGACTCTGGAAGAGGCGCAGATCGCCAAGATCGACCTCGCGCTGAGCAAGCTGGGCTTGCAGCCAGGCATGACACTGCTTGACATCGGCTGTGGCTGGGGCGCTGCCATGCTGCGAGCCATCGAGAAATGCGACGTCAACGTCATCGGCTTGACGCTGTCCAAGAACCAGGCCGCCCACGTAGAGCAGCTGCTCGCGGCATCGGATAGGCCGCGGACCAAGCGGGTACTGCTCGAGGGCTGGGAGCGGTTTCACGAGCCGGTGGACCGGATCGTGGCGATCGGCCCACTCGAGCACGTCGGCTACGACCGCTACGACCCTTTCTTCGAGAGGGCTTATGAACTGTTGCCGGGCGGCGGCACGATGCTGCTGCACACGATCACCGTCCTCTCGGAGAAGGAAATCATCGAGTCCGGCTTGCCGCTAACGATGGCCATAGTCGAATTCAGCGACTTCATGAAAACCGAAATCTTCCCAGGCGGCTTCCTGCCGACGATCCAGATGGTGAAGGAGTTCTCAGCGAAGGCCGGTTTCAAGCTGAAGCGTCGCCAATCGCTGCAGCGGCATTACGCAAAGACCCTAGACATGTGGGCCGCCGCCCTAGAGGCACACAAAAGCGAGGCCATCGTGATTCAGTCCGAAGAGGTCTACGAGCGGTACATGAAGTACCTCACCGGCTGCGCGAATCTCTTTGGCAAGGGCTACATCGACCTCAACCAATTCACCCTGCGGAAGTAGTGATCGCGCCCTTCCATGAGTTAAAAGCGCAGCTCAGGGACGCGGCTGCACGTCCACGCTGGGTGGCCGTGGCGACGGCTCCGGGCGAGACGAGCGCCGGACGATGCTGAACGCTGCGGCGCCGCCGGCCAACACCGCGACGCCGACTGCCGCGATGACTAACGGGCGCTTGCTGCGGCGTCGCGACCGCCGCGCCCGCGGCAGGTTTGTGACCACTTCCTGCGCGGCGGCCAACTCCTGGGCGATCGTCTCTTGGGCCGCGGCGATGTCGCGTGCCAGTTGTCCCTGTCGGTACCAGCGGCGAAGTTCCGACGCGGTCGTCTGCGCGGAGTGGACTCCGAGCCCGACAACCCCTCGTGTGACGTCGAGCGGTCCCACGGCCGAGTAGGTCAAGCCCCGGGCCAGTCGCTCCCGGGAGGTCAACGGGGATTCCGCCTGCGCTTTCATCTGCCGCCTTTCATGCTGCCCGCCGCCGCTCTGCGCCAGCGCTCTGCCAGCTCTGCGCCAATTCGTGAAACTTACCGACTGCCGGGACTGTGGTCGAGTGACACCGGCTGCGGGCGTACCGGCGCGTGGTGGCAGACTCTCGTGTCGTGACTAACAGCCCCATTCAGACTGCCACCGCCACGCTGCACACCAACCGCGGCGACATCAAGGTCGCCCTGTTCGGAAACCACGCGCCCAAGACCGTTGCCAACTTCGTTGGACTGGCGCAGGGCACCAAGGACTACTCGACCCAGAACGCGTCGGGCGGCCCGTCCGGCCCGTTTTACGATGGCGCGGTTTTTCACCGGGTGATCCAGGGCTTCATGATCCAGGGCGGCGATCCGACGGGTACGGGGCGTGGCGGACCGGGCTACAAGTTCGCCGACGAGTTCCACCCGGAGTTGCAGTTCGACAAGCCCTACCTGCTGGCGATGGCCAACGCTGGGCCGGGCACCAACGGCTCGCAGTTCTTCATCACCGTCGGCCAGACGCCGCACTTGAACCGCCGCCACACCATCTTCGGTGAGGTGACCGACCCGGCGTCACAGAAAGTCGTCGACGCGATCGAATCAACGGCCACCGACGGTAGCGACCGCCCCACCGAAGCGGTCGTTATCGAGTCGATCACGATCACCTAAGCACCCCGGCCGGCCCGGGCCCAGCGCTTCTCAGCGCCCCTTGTGCCCGGCGTAGCCGGCGGCGGTGAGGGCGTCGAGCACGTCCAATGGGTCGGTGCCCAGGTCCCAACGGGAGAAGATCACCAGCGCCCCGTCGACCATTTCGACCTCGAGTAATCGGACCTTGCGGCCAAAGCGCCGGAACTCGGTGATCGTGATGATCTTGATGTCGGGTTCGCGCAATAGTTGCGTCCGGAACCAGCCCCGTAGCGCCAGCCCAGCGGGGGTAATTGCCAGCTTTGGACGCGCGCGCCACGACACGCCGGCAAACAAGATCAGGCCCAGTGCCGCAATGCCGGTCAGAAGACGGCCCGGCGTGTCTGTGACTAGGGTCACAGACGCGATAGCCATCAAAACGCCGACGGCCCCGCAACCAGCGATTCCCACCGCGGGCGGCTCCCAGGTTGTTTGCTGCATCAGTTTCCCGGCCCTTCCACCACTGCCAACGCGGTTATCCACAGACGCTATCAACAGTGGGGATAAATCACACGCGTGTGATTGTGCGGCACCATGGTTGCTGATTGAGTAATGAATCGACCGCGAGATGAATTCATTACTGGCTCCGGGCCAGACCAGTTTGCCGTCAGTGCCAACGCATGGTGAGCAACAAACCGGTGATCATGAAGGCGAACGCGATCGCATAGTTCCACGGACCAAGCTGCGCCATCCAATGCAGCGCGGTGGGAGCCTGACTTCCGACGGCCGCCAGTTGGAACACCATCAGCCAGATGAGCCCGATCAGCATCAGGCCGACGAACAAGCAAACGAACCACATACTCGACGGTCCGACCTTCACTTTCACCGGCGTGCGGCTGACCGCGGTGACGGTGAAGTCGTTCTTCTTGCGAACCTTGGACTTCGGCATGATTTCCTCGGGTTACCTTGGGTCTACTCGGAACAGACCTCAACAACGCGGTGCTAGCTTGGCTACGAGACTAGCTCACCCGGCCCGGTGACCAGGAAACGGAGAGCCGATGAGCGATACACGCCGTTCACCGTGGCGTTTCGGCGTCCCTGTTGTGTGCCTGCTGGCCGGGCTGCTACTGGCCGCCACCCACGGGGTGTCCGGTGGCTCCGAGATCCGCCGCAGTGACGCACCGCGCCTGGTCGACCTCGTCCGTGCGGCGCAGTCGTCGGTCACCCTCCTCAACGCCGAACGCGACGAGCTGGCCAACAAGATCGACTCCGCGCACGGGCGGTCTCCAGATGCAGCTCTGGCGGCGATGCGCAGGCGGTCTGCCGAGCTGGCTGCTGAGGCTGGCATGGATCCGGTCCACGGGCCGGGTCTGGTCGTGACGCTGCAAGACGCGCAACGCGACGCCAACGGCCGCTTCCCGCGCGACGCGTCGCCCGACGACCTGGTGGTGCACCAGCAAGACATCGAGGCCGTCCTCAACGCGTTGTGGAGTTCCGGCGCGGAGGCCATCCAGATGCAGGACCAGCGGATCATCGCAACTTCGGTGCCCCGGTGCGTCGGGAACACCTTGCTACTCAATGGGCGTACGTACAGCCCGCCCTACGCGATTACCGCGATCGGCGATGCCACGGCCATGCAAGCAGCTCTGGCCGTGGCTCCCTTGGTGACCCTTTACAAGCAGTACGTGGTCCGCTTCGGCCTCGGCTACAGCGAAGAGGTCAAGCCCGATGTAGCGCTTGCCGGCCATTCCGAACCGGTTCGCATGCAATACGCAGAGCCCGCGGGGCCGTTGGGGTACTAGGGGTCGGGCGGTAACCTGACACGATGCGGATCCTCGTTGTCGACAACTACGACAGCTTCGTGTTCAACCTGGTGCAGTACCTCGGACAGCTCGGTGTCGAGGCCGAGGTGTGGCGCAATGACGACGCCCGGCTATTCGGTCAGAGCGGTCAGGGCGGTGAGGGCAGTGAGGGGTACGTCGACGAGCGGTTCGACGGTGTACTGCTCAGCCCCGGCCCGGGCACTCCGGAACGCGCGGGGGCGTCGATCAGTCTGGTGCGGGCCTGCGCCGCGACGAGGACCCCACTATTGGGGGTGTGCCTGGGGCACCAGGCTATCGGCGTCGCATTCGGTGCCACCGTGGATCGCGCACCCGAGTTGCTGCACGGCAAGACCAGCAGCGTATTTCACACGAATGTCGGTGTTTTACAGGGGCTCCCGGATCCATTCACGGCAACCCGGTACCACTCGCTGACCATCCTGCCGGAGTCTTTGCCGTCCGTGCTGGAGGTCACGGCCCGCACCCAAAGCGAGGTGATCATGGCCGTGCGTCACACCGACCTGCCGATTCATGGCGTGCAGTTCCATCCGGAGTCGATTCTGACCGAGGGTGGGCACCGGATGCTGGCGAACTGGCTCGGCTACTGCGGATGGGTGCGCGACGACACGCTGGTCCGGCGGCTGGAGAACGAGGTCCGAGCTGCGGTCCGGCCCTATTTCCCCACCGATCCCTCGGCTACTGACCGAACTTCAGCGTGATGATGCCGTCCTTATTGACTCCGCTGCCGGCCGGCGGGTTCTGAAACACGATCTTGTTGTGCTGGGAACCGCCGGCGTCGACGTCGGGACCCTTGTCCAGCAGCCCTGCCCAGCCCAGCGCGTGCAACCGCGGCTCGGCGTCGGTCCAGAACATGCCCGTCACGTCGGGCATCAGGATTTGGTTGCCCTTGGAGACCTGTAGCTCGATCACCTTATCGAGCGGAACCGTCTGGCCCTTAGGAGGATTGGTACCGAGCACCTCGCCGGCCGGCCGAGGGCTGTCCACCGGCGCCTGGCTGAACTTGGTGAAGCCGTTGACGGTCAGGCTCTTTTGCGCGTCGTCGACGTTCTGGCCGGTGACGTCGGGCACCTCTTTGGTCTCCGGTCCGGAGCCGACGATGACGGTGACGACGTTGGTGATCGCCGACGTCTGGTTAGCCGGCGGGTCGGTTGCGATCACCTTGCCCAGCGTCTCCGGGGTTGACGGCGAGTTCGCCTGCTTGAACTTGGTGAATCCGGCGGCCTTCAGCTTGGCGACCGCGTCGGCATAGCTCAGCGAGGAGACGTCGGGTACTTCGCGTTGCTCGGGTCCGGTGGAGACGTTGACGGTGACCTCGTCGCCGGCACTCACCGACGCGTTGGCGCCGGGGTCGGTGCCGATGACGTGGTCGGGCGGAATCGTCGAATCCGGCTTTTGCAGGGTGCGCGGCTTGAAGCCCCGGTTTTGCAGCACGGCGATAGCGTCGGCCGACACCTGGCCGCGCACGTCGGGCACTTGAATGTCGCGGGTATTGCCGCCGAACGTATTGAAGCTGATCACGACGGCGATCGTCAGGACCGCCAGCACGGCGACGGCCACCACCCAGCGGCCAACGGAACCGCCGCGGTCACCGTCGGTGTCCAGGGCCTGGCGAGGTAACGGATCGGTGCGCGGGGCGTTGTGGTTCGACGGCGCGGCCGACATCAGCGAGGTCCGCTCGGCGTCAGTGAGGACCTTGGGCGCTTCGGGTGCCTCACCGTTGTGGACGCGGACCAGGTCGCTGCGCATGTCGGCAGCGGTCTGGTAGCGGTTCTCCGGGTTCTTGGCCAGCGCTTTGAGCACGACGGCGTCGAGGTCGGCCGAGATGCCCGCGTGTCGCTGCGACGGTGGAATCGGGTCTTCCCGAACATGCTGGTAGGCGACTGCTACGGGCGAATCCCCCGTGAAAGGTGGTTCACCGGTAAGCATTTCGTAAAGAACGCAACCCAACGAATAGACGTCGGAGCGGGCGTCCACGGATTCGCCGCGCGCCTGTTCGGGTGACAAGTACTGGGCGGTGCCGATAACGGCTGCGGTCTGGGTGACGCTGTTGCCGCTGTCGGCCAGCGCGCGCGCGATCCCGAAGTCCATCACCTTGACCGCGTCCTTCGTCGTGATCATGATGTTCGCCGGCTTGACATCGCGGTGGATGATGCCGTGCTGATGGCTGAAGTTCAGCGCCTGGCAGGCGTCAGCGATGACTTCGATGGCCCGCCGGGGCGTCATCGGGCCGTCGGTGTGCACGATGTCGCGCAGGGTGACGCCGTCGACGTACTCCATGACGATGTAGGGCAGCGGCCCGGCGGGTGTCTCGGCCTCGCCGGTGTCGTAGACCGCCACGATGGACGGGTGATTGAGAGCGGCGGCGTTTTGCGCCTCGCGCCGGAAGCGCAGGTAGAAGCTCGGGTCGCGGGCCAGGTCGGCGCGCAGCACCTTAACCGCAACGTCTCGGTGTAGGCGGAGGTCGCGAGCCAGATGAACCTCCGACATGCCCCCGAAACCGAGGATCTCGCCTAGTTCATAACGGCCAGACAGGGGCTCCGGGCTGCTCATTTTGGTGTCTCTTGTCGGTGCCTGCCCTGGAGTCCAGGATTTCCTATATCCCCGCGATTGTTCCCGCGATCCGTCCAGTTAAGCCGCAGGTTGTCGCGGATCCCCGAGCCGCTGGGGGTTTTGCTGGGCGGAGGGGGCGGCGCGGCCGGCGGGGTCCCGGTGTCGGTGACCGTCGGTGCGGGCGTCTGCTGTTGGGTCTCACCGCGGGAGTTGATGACGATAAGCACCGCGATGATGATCGCCAGCGCGCCAAGCACACCCGCGGCCCACAGCAGCGCGCGCTGGCCGGATGAGAACGTGCGGCGGGCCGGCGGCGGGCGGTGACCACCCGTTGACGGCCGGGACCGGCGCGGCACTGCGTTGCGGCCGCTGGAGCTCGTGGTGGCCCTGGTCGGCGGGCCCGCCGGCATGATCGCGGCCGGGGAGGCCCGGCCCGCGGGCGGTGACTGGCTGGGTCGCGGCGGCCGGCGGCCGGCCCGCACCGCGGCCACGGCGTCGGCGAACGGTCCCCCGCTGCGGTAGCGCATGCTCGGGTTCTTGACCAGCGTGATCTCGATGAGTTCCCGCACATTGGGCGGTAGCTCGGAGGGCAGCGGCGGCGGCGGCTCCTTGATATGTTTCATCGCAACCGTCAGGGCGCCATCACCGGTGAACGGCCGCTTCCCTGAAAGCACCTCGTACCCAACGACTCCCAGCGCGTAAACGTCACTGGACGGGGTCGCGTCGTGCCCCAGCGCCTGTTCGGGTGCGATGTATTGGGCGGTGCCCATCACCATGCCCGTCTGGGTTACCGGTGCTGCGTCAACGGCCTTGGCGATACCGAAGTCGGTGATCTTCACCTGTCCGGTGGGGGTGATCAAGATGTTGCCCGGCTTGACGTCGCGGTGCACCAGGCCGGCCGCGTGCGCAATTTGAAGGGCACGGCCGGTCTGCTCGAGCATGTCCAGCGCGTGCCGCAGCGACAACCGCCCGGTGCGCTTGAGCACCGAATTCAGCGGCTCGCCGTTGACCAGTTCCATGACCAGATAGGCGGTGCGCCCCTCGCCGTCCATCTGGCTCTCGCCGTAGTCGTGGACGCTGGCGATGCCCGGGTGGTTGAGCATCGCGGAGATGCGCGCCTCAGCGCGGAAGCGCTCGATGAACTCCGGGTCCTGGGAGAACTCTCCCTTGAGCACCTTGACCGCAACGCGCCGGCCCAGCCGGCTGTCCACCGCCTCCCAGACTTGGCCCATGCCGCCGGTGGCGATCAGCCGCTGTAGGCGGTACCGGCCCGACAGCGTCACCCCAACTCGCGGGCTCATGGTCCCCCCTGCAACGCGGCCTCGATCACGGCCCGTCCGATCGGGGCGGCAAGCGCTCCCCCGGTCGCGGACAGTCGGTCGGCACCGTCCTCTACCAGCACCGCCACGGCAACCTTCGGAGATTGCGCAGGCGCAAACGCGATGTACCACGCGTGCGGTGGAGTATGACGCGGGTCGGTGCCATGCTCCGCGGTTCCGGTCTTGGATGCAATCTGCACGCCGGGAATGGCCCCTTTCTGCTGTGCGACCTTCTCGGCGCCGACCATCAGCTCTGTCAGCTTAGCCGCGACCTGCGGCGACACCGCGTGGCGCTGCTGGTAGGGAGCAGTTGTGCTGATGTTGGCCAGGTCTGGTCCCTTGAGGCTGTCGATCAGGTAGGGGTGCATCGTCACCCCGTCATTCGCGATGGTCGCGGCGACCGCGGCGTTCTGCAACGGTGTCAGCGCGACGTCCTTCTGGCCGATGCTCGACATCCCCAGCGCGGCGTCGTCCGGGATTATCCCGACAGTCGATTCTGCGACCTGCAGCGGAATGACGCTCGGAGTGCCGTCCATTCCGAACGAATGGGCCATGCTGCGCAGCGCGTCGGCCCCGGTGGCGATGCCCAACTGGACGAATGCGGTGTTGCACGACAAGGCGAATGCTTGCCGCAGCGACACGGTGGGTTCGTTGCCGCACGGGGACCCGCCGTAGTTCTCCAAAGTGGCCGTGCTGCCGGGCAGCGTGATTTTGGGCGCCGCGGTGAGCTGCTCGTCCTCCGTGGCGCCACCCTGCAGCGCCGCCGCGGTGGTAATCACCTTAAACGTGGAACCAGGCGGGTAAGTCTCGGAGATAGCGCGGTTGGTCATCGGCGAATCGGGGTCGTCGCGAAGCCGCTGCCACGCCTGCTGCTGTAGCGCGGGATCGTGCGACGACAACAGGTTGGGATCAAACGACGGCGACGACACCATGGCCAGAATTTTGCCGGTAGACGGCTCCAGGGCGACGACGGCTCCCTTGCACGGCGGGCCGCCGCAGCCCTGTTGCATGGAGTCCCAGGCGGCTTGCTGGACACGCGGATTGATCGTCGTTTCGACGTTGCCGCCGCGCGGGTCGCGGCCGGTGAAGAAGTCCGCCAACCGGCGTCCGAACAGCCGCTCGTCGGAGCCGTTCAACAAGGCGTCCTCGGCGCGTTCGAGGCCGGTGCTCGAATAGCGCAGCGAGTAGAAGCCGGTAATCGGCGCGTACACAGCCGGATTGGGATATACGCGCAGGAAACGGAAACGGCTGTCGGTGGCTACCGAATAGGCCAGCAGTTGCCCACCCGCGATGATCTGGCCGCGCTGACGTGAATACTCGTCAAGCAGCACGCGCTGATTGCGCGGATCGGCACGCAGGCCGTCCGCGGTGAACACCTGGGTCACCGTGGCGTTGAGCAGCAGCAGCACAATCAGCGCCATCACGGTCACCGAGATCCGGCGGAGGGAGGTGTTCATACCCGCTCGATCACCTCGGTGCCGGCCGCTGCGATCGGCGATGTGTTCGGCGCATGGGTGCGCAATGGACGCCGGGCGCTGTGCGAGATGCGAGCCAGGATGGCCAGCAGCACGTAGTTCGCCAGCAGTGACGACCCGCCGTAGGACATCCAGGGTGTGGTCAATCCGGTCAGCGGAATGAGCTTGGTTACGCCGCCGACGACAATGAACAGCTGGATGGCCAGCGTCGATGCCAGGCCCGCGGCGAGTAGTTTGCCGAAGCTGTCGCGCGTCGCGATCGCGGTGCGCAAGCCGCGGACGATGACGATTGTGAACAGCATCAAGATGCTGGCTAACCCCACCAGCCCGAGCTCTTCGCCGAACGCGGCGATGATGAAATCTGTCGACGCTGCCGGCACCGTGTCGGGTTGACCGTTACCGAGGCCCGTGCCGAAGATCCCGCCGGTGGCAAAGCTGAACAACGATTGCACCATCTGATAGCCGCTGCCGTCGGGGTCGGCGAACGGATCCCACCACGTCTGCACGCGGACCCGGACATGGTCGAAAATGAAATACGCCACAACGCTTCCCGCGGCGAACAGCACCAAGCCGATGACCACCCAACTGAAGCGCTGGGTGGCGAGGTACACCACCACCAGGAACGACGCATACAGCAGCAGCGATGTACCCAGGTCTTTCTCCAAGACCATCACACCGACCGAGATCACCCAGGCAGCCAGCAGCGGCGCGAGGTCTCGCGGCCGGGGCAGCGTCATCCCCATCAAGTGCTTGCCGACGCTGGTGAACAGGCCGCGCTTGGCGACCAACACCGCTGAGAAGAAGATCAGCAGCAGGATCTTAGAGAACTCGGCCGGCTGTATCGAAAAGCCCGGCAAGCGGATCCAGATCTTCGCGCCGTTCTGCTCGGACAGCGAAGCGGGCAACAGCGCGGGAACCGCCAAGAAGATCAGGCCCGCCAGCCCATAGATGTAGCTGTAGCGGGCGAGTTGTCGATGGTCCTTTAAGAACGTCAGCACCAGTGCGAACGTGGCCACCCCGACCAGGGTCCACAGCATCTGCTGGCTCGCGCTGGGGTGATGGCGTCCACTGAACTCGTTGTTGACGAGGTCAAGCCGGTGGATCATCACCAGCCCAAGTCCGTTGAGCAGGGCCACTATCGGAAGCAGCAGGGGGTCGGTGTAGGGGGCAAAGCGCCTGATGGCCAGGTGGGCGCCGCCGAACACGGCCAGAAAGGCCAGCCCGTATCTGGTCAGGTCCCACCGCAGACCCTGCTCCTGGTTGGCCTCCACGATGAGTAGCGCCGCGACGGTGATCAGCGCGGCGAAGCACAACAGCAGCAGTTCGGCGTTGCGGCGGGTAGGCAGCGGAGGTGTCACCGCGACCGCCGGCTGGATTTGGGTTGTCATGCTGAGGCCCGGCAGTCGACGCCCGCCTGCTGTGGGGGTGGCGGGAGCGTGGTCACCGTCTGCGAGGTGGTCGTCGGCGCGGGCGCAGCTGGCGCGATGCTCGTGGCGCTCGGCGGGGTGCCGTTGGGATTAGCGGTGGTGGAGGGCGTGCTGGACGTTGGCAGTGGCGTGGCGTTTGGCTCCGGTGTCGCGCTCGCATCGGACGGCGGAGATGTGGCGCGAGGTGGCGGGCACGGCAATAGAGCCTTGGCGGATAAAGTGCGCAGCTGCGCTTCGGCCTCGTCCAGCGAACCGGCCGGGATCACGCCCTGAACCTGTGCGCGTTCGGGAGGAGGTAGATCCCGCAGCTTCATCACGTGGCAGCTGAGCTGCTCGCCGGATTGGCTGTAATTGATCAGGGACAGTTCGTTGTGGGCGTTGAGGCAGCCCACCAGATAGGGCTCGTTCAGGGTTATGCCCAGCAGCGACCCTTGAATCCCGCGCATCAGGGCGACGATGCCGCTGTACTCGGCGACGTAGTAGTTGCTCCTGATTACCCAGCGCCCGATACCGACGCCCGCCAGCATCACCAGCAGCACCACTGCGAGCATGATAACCATCCGCGATCGCGACCAACGCGGTCGACTGACCGACTCGACCTGCGGTGGAACACGTTTGGCGGTTTCTTTACGGGGGTTGATAGCCGAGGCCCGGCCCGCGGAGGTGTTGGGCAGCGTGGTCAGCTGGTCGTCTTCACCGGATACCGCGCCGGCGAGAATCGGCTGAGTCTGGCCGTAGTCGTAGTCGACGACGTCGGCGACCACGACCGTCACGTTGTCGGGACCGCCGCCGCGGAGCGCCAATTCGATGAGGCGGTAGGCGCTTTCGGCCACATCGGGGATCTGCAGGGCCTCGTGGATGGTTTCGTCGCTGACCGGGTCGGACAGCCCGTCCGAGCAGAGCAGGTAACGGTCCCCGGCGCGGGCTTCTCGCATGGTCAGGAAGGGCTCGACCTCGTGACCGGTCAATGCCCGCATGATCAACGAGCGCTGGGGGTGGCTGTGCGCCTCCTCCGCGGTGATCCGGCCTTCGTCGACCAGGGTCTGGACAAAGGTGTCGTCTTTGGTTATCTGGGTCAGTTCGCCGTCCCGCAGCATGTAACCGCGTGAGTCACCGATGTGCACCAGCCCGAGTCGGTTGCCGGCGAACAGGATTGCGGTGAGCGTGGTCCCCATGCCCTCGAGGTCGGGCTCCATCTCGACCTGGTCCGCGATGGCCGAGTTGCCGGAGCGCACCGCTGCATCGAGCTTGCTGAGCAGGTCGCCGCCGGGCTCGTCGTCATCGAGATGGGCCAGTGCCGCGATGACCAACTGAGATGCGACTTCGCCGGCCGCGTGGCCGCCCATTCCGTCGGCCAGGGCCAGCAACCGTGCGCCGGCGTAGACCGAGTCTTCGTTGTTGGCGCGTACCAGGCCGCGATCGCTGCGGGCGGCATATCGAAGGACCAGCGTCACGGGCGCAGCTCGATCGCCGTTTTGCCGATCCGAACCGGCGTTCCCATCGGAACTCGTACCGCCGTCGTCACCTTCGCCCTGTCAAGGTAAGTACCGTTGGTCGATCCTAGATCCTCGACGTACCATTCGAAGCCCCGCTGGGATAGTCGGGCGTGCCGCGTCGACGCGTAGTCGTCAGTGAGCACCAGGGTGGAGTCGTCCGCGCGTCCGATCAACACCGGCTGGCCGCTCAGGGTGATGCGCGCACCCGCCAGCGACCCGTCAGTCACCACCAGGTAGCGGGCCGCGCGCCCGCGCTGGCGCGACGGCAGCAGGGTGCCCCGCAACGCCAGGCCGCGACGCACCATGACGGCACCGGTCGGCGCGTAGATATCCGTGCGCAAGATACGCAGCACCGACCAGATGAATACCCATAGCAACATCAAAAATCCGGCACGCGTCAGTTGCAGTACCAGTCCCTGCATCTGGCGTCCTTTCCGTCCTAGCGTCGGACCCCCGCATGGTGACACCGAGCACATCAGCAAGGTCACGATACTTGTACGGTGGTCGACGCGGGTCGAAGCCCTGCGGCCCAGCTTTCACTGAGCCCAGTGGGCGTCAGTGAATGCGGACGATGATCTCCGAGTGCCCCAGACGGACCACGTCGCCATCGGCCAACTGCCACTCCTGTATCGGTGCGTTGTTGACGGTGGTGCCGTTCGTGGAGTTGAGATCAGACAGTAGCGCGACCTGCCCATCCCAACGGATCTCGAGGTGGCGGCGCGACACGCCCGTGTCGGGCAACCGGAACTGGGCGTCTTGTCCACGGCCGACGATGTTGGAGCCTTCGCGCAACTGGTAGGTCCGGCCGCTGCCGTCATCGAGCTGCAAGGTCACCGAAGTTCCGGCGGACCCATAGCCGCCTTGCCCGTAGCCGCCGTAGCCGCCCGCCGGCTGGCCGTATTCGGGGGCGCCCGGTTGGCCGTAGTCGTATTCACGGTTGACGGTCTCGGGGTAGCCGGCGCTGGGCGGTGCGTACCCGCCTTGCGGGCTTTCGGCGTACTGGGTGTAGTCGCCCGGCCCGTATTCTGGCCGGCCGTATCCCGGGGCGCCCTGCTGATAACCCTGGTCGTATCCGCCGCCTTCGGGGTACGCAGGGCGTTGTTCGGGTTCGGGTTGGGCATAACCGGTCTCGTCCTGGCGAGCCGGCCCGCGAGCTCCCGGGGCATAGTCGCCGTACCCGCCGTAGCCCGGCTGGCCGCCGCCAGGGGGGCCAGGAGGGGTGTAGGCGCCACCGGGGCGGTAACCCTGGTCGCCGTAGCCGGCAGGGGCAGGGGCAGGGGCAGGGGCAGGGGGACGCTGCTCGTAGGACGGCGGGGGGTAGCCACCCTGCCCTTGATCGGGGTAGCCGCCGGGGTCTTGATACCCGGCCTGCGGGTCTGGGTAGCCGGCCGGCTCTTGGTACCCGCGCTGTTCGGAGTAGCCCCGCTGTTCGGGGTAGCCACCTTGGTCGGGATAGCCGCCCCGCTGCTCGGGATATCCGCCCTGGTCGGGATGGCGAGGCGGGGGGTATCCCTGCTGCGGCGGGTAGCCGGCCTGTTCTGGCGGATATCCGCCGCGCGGATCTGGACCGCCTTGCGGCTCCGGCCCACCGCGTGGCTCCTCTTGGGGGCGCGCGTAGCGGTCGTCGTAGTACTCATCGCCGGGGCGCCCCTGGCCCGGCCCGCGGTAGCTCGGATTGTCAGTCATTGGTGCTACTCCTGGTTCTGCGCCGAACGCTTGGTTTGATTGTGGCCGGGCTGGGTCATCGACCGTCGGGCGGGTCTCGACGTCGGGGTTGACAACCCCGCGGGCGCGGAGCTGGCCGGTGTGCAGGTTCGATGACTGCTCGAACCGGACTACCACCTCACCATACGTTTGCCACCCCTGTTCATGGATAAAGCTAGCCAAGTACTTGGCGAAAGTGTTCGACTTGAGATCCTGACCGGCGCCCACCTTCTCAAAGTCGTATACGCCGAGGGTAATGATGTATTCGTTGGGCGCCACAAGGCGATTTCCCGGCAGCGCCCGGACGCCGTATTCGGCTTCCCGGCGTAGGAGTGCTTCGACCTCTTGCGGGACGATCGATCCCCCGAACATCCGGGCAAACGCATTTCCCACGCTTGACTCGAGCTTGCGCTCGATGCGCCGAGCGAGCCCCTTGTGGCTACTCATCCGTCAGTGCTCATCCGCACTTGTGCTTGCGTATCGCCGCCGCAAAGCAAACAGCGCGCCCGCGTGTCGTATCACCCAAGCATGGTATCGGCCCACCGCGACACCGCGGCACCGTGAGAAGTCTGAGAATCGCAACGGCCCAGTTCAGACCTTCCGAGGCGATTGGGGCGCGATGCCATTACAGTGATATGGTCCATCGGTTGTTTTCCCGGGCGAGTGGCGGAATGGCAGACGCGCTGGCTTCAGGTGCCAGTGTCCTTCGGGACGTGGGGGTTCAAGTCCCCCTTCGCCCACCGTGTGATGAG
>Ga0182013_10001719_pt1 | contig 29561 bp, 28 predicted proteins | sample 612S2MmetaG_FD_120487 | JGI IMG/M metagenome (GOLD analysis project Ga0182013, IMG submission 120487) | Permafrost microbial communities from Stordalen Mire, Sweden - 612S2M metaG | ecosystem: Environmental > Terrestrial > Soil > Wetlands > Permafrost | place: Sweden: Stordalen | collected... | reverse complement strand
TGGACTGAAACGATGGATTTCCGAACCTACGATAATACCGTGTCCAAAGTGCCGGGGAATGCGTTGAGCAACCAGCTGCTCGCTGTGCTGGAGCCGGAAAGCCGGAAGCGGATCGATCCCTACCTTCAGCGAGTCACGCTCAAGCTCGGCGCCGTCGTTTGCGAGGCGGGCGGCCTTCTCAAGCATGCTTATTTTCCCCAAGGGTCGGTTCTCTCGCTACTGACCGTCTTGGAGAACGGCTCGGCGATAGAGACCGCAAACATAGGACGCGAAGGAGCATTCGGTCTATTCGCCGCCATGTACAGCCGGGTCTCCTTTAATCGCTGCATTGTGCAATTGGAGGGCCGCATGGTTCGCTGTCCGATCGAATTGCTGCAATTGGAATTCAAGAACAGCGAGCACGTACGCAATCTCTTCGTCAGCTATTCGGAGACATTGCTGTCACAGGTCCAGCAAACCGTCGCTTGCAATACCGTGCACACGACGGAAGAAAGAATGTGCCGATGGCTTCTCATGATGCATGACCGTGCCGAAGGCGAGTTGCTGACGTATACCCACGAGTTCTTGGCACATATTTTGGGCGCCAATCGCAAGTCGGTCACACTGGCGGCGCAGTCCGTGCAGGCGGCCGGCCTCATCAGCTACAACCGTGGGACCATTCGGGTCCTCGATCGTCGGGGTCTCGAAAAGGCATCGTGCGAGTGCTACGCAATCGTCAGGGATCGGTTCGATGAATTCCTAAAGCCCCCGGAGACTGCGGTTCAAGATACGATAAAAAGGCAAAGCGGGAATTAGCAGGCGTAATGTCTGTTGTGGGTCGATCGCAGCAGTTGGGAGTTCGTGGGAGCCACTTCCGGTACACCGAAAAGTGGATAAAGCCTTCTGCGATAGGGCCGCCGAATATTCGCCGATCTGACCGTTCAGCACCGCGTCGGTAGAATGCTTGCCCCAATCAACGCGAAGTGTTTGCCTGACGCTCAAAGACAATTAGTGATCAATTCTATACAGATTTTCCTTCCGCATTGGCCATAGTCTTTGACCGTTCCTGCGTCCACTAGGCGACGACTAGATATTCGGTGCACGCCACTCGGATCCGCGTCTTTTTCAAACAACTCCGAACAGGATTTATGCAGAAGACCAATTTCAAGCAGCAATTTAAGAACGTTGCGGATGCCTGCGCGCTGGCTCAGAGCATTGTCGACACTGTTCGCGAACCGATCCTAGTGCTCGACAAAGCATTGCGCGTGATCGCCGCCAGCCGCTCCTTCTATTCGGCATTCAGGGTGAGTCCCGAGGAGACACAGGGCAGACTTCTTTACGCATTGGGCGATGGACAATGGGACATTCCAAAGCTTCGTGTGCTGCTCGATAAAATCATACCCGAACACGGCGTGATGGAAGATTATGAGGTCGAGCACGAATTCCCGAGCCTCGGCCATCGCATCATGCGGTTGAACGCTCGGCAATCGTTCTACGAGGGCGGTTCTGACACAACGATTCTGCTCGGAATTGAGGATGTCACCGAGCGCCACATATCGGAGCACCAAAAGGACGAATTATTGAAACAGAAGGAGACGTTACTGGACGAAATTCAGCACCGCATTGCTAACAGCCTGCAAATTATTGCGGGCATTATTCTGATGAAGGCAAACACAGTCAGTTCCGAAGAGACCCGCCTGCTTTTGCGAGACACCCACGATCGGGTTATATCGATCGCGACCGTTCAACAACAACTCAATGCATCTGGGGTGGTAGGACCCATTGAAATGGTTCCTTATCTCACAAGACTGGGCAATGCTCTCGCGGCCTCGATGATTGGGAACGACCGACCAATAGCACTTACAGTGCTGGGCATGGGAGGTAGTCTGAGCTCCCGTCAGGCTGAGAGCCTCGGCCTGATCACGACTGAGCTCGTCATGAATGCTCTGAAGCATGCATTCCCCAGCGAAAACACGAAAGGCCGCATCAACATCGCGTACGATGTCGATGGAACGAATTGGAAGCTCTCGGTTGCTGACAATGGGATTGGCAAGCCGGACGGCGTCTTCGCCCCACCAAAATCCGGGCTTGGTACCGGCATAATCAAGGCGCTCACGCAAGAACTCAACGCCAGCGTAGAAACTTTGTCCGGGCCTGACGGTACGATTGTGTCGATCACTCACGCCACTTTCGCAACAACGGTGCCCCGAGCCGCGTAAACAGCGGCAAGGGTGTTGGCTTCGGTAAACGAAAGCGATAATGATTCGGCACGTCCAGTACGGCTTCGTACAGAATTGTTCAGATATACTCCGCGGATGCCTCGATATTTTTTCAATATCGTCGTGCGCGGACGCAAGGCCATCTCTGATCCTGACGGAGATGAGCTTGCCGGGGATAAAGAGGCGCGGAAACACGGCAAAATGGTCGCGCGGGAAATGTTAAGCAACCGCATTTGGTACAAGCGCGGTCTGGAGCACTGGGCATTTGAAATCACCAATGGGAGCGGGCGGAAGGTCGGCGTCGTGCACTTTTCAAAGGAACGTCATGCTCGGTAGCCGTCCAGCCCGACCCGGACGTTGCGGTCATCCTGCTTCGCCAACTCTTTCCATTGGCGAGCGAGTTCCTGAAATTGCGCTTGCGTGCGTGCCGATGCCGCGCGTTGATCGCATTCTACCGCTTTAGCGCGGTACTCATCCGCCTTGGACACCACGACCTTTATCCGAACGTCAAATGACATAACACCAGATCGGCCTGTCGGTTCAGAGGGTGTCGATTACAATTCTTAATTCTTGCGCGCCGCATTACGCGCCACTCAAGGCAACCCGCGTTGCGGGCGGCCTCCGGCCGACCTTGACCGGCGCTGACGGCGTGCACGCGCATGCGCGTCGGCTCCGGGGGAAATGGGCGGGGAGAGGACAATACCTCTCACCGTATCCACACCAACCCGATCCCTTGGGTTCTATAGGGGCGGTACACTGAACTGACCACGACCGCTTCACGGCGTGGCGACAGCCCCGGGTAGTTCACCGACTACACCCCATCATAGGTCGCTCGGTGAGCCGCGGTGTTGCTCCACTCCACAAGTGAGCTTGACCGCAGGACGGCAGACACGGGTTGCGTGCGCAATGCGTGTTTTCACCGGGGGCTGTTGCGACGTTATGGAGCCCGACATTATTCCCATTGCAACGACCGCCGGCGGTGCTGGCGTTGTATTCTCGCGCGAAGAGCGCGAGCGCCACGTCTATATCGTCGGCAAATCGGGCAGCGGTAAATCGACGTTCCTCTTCAACCTCGCCATGGGCGATATCCTAGCCGGGGAAGGCGTCGCCGTGATCGATCCGCACGGCGACTTGGCCCTCGACATCCTCGATGCCATCCCGCGCTCCCGCATCAACGACGTGTGCTACCTCGACGTGACCGACGCAGAGCGGCCGGTCGGCTTCAATCCTGCGACGAAAGTCGCGCCCGATCGCCGGGCGCTGGCTGCCGCCGGCATCGTTTCCGCTTTCAAGCACCTATGGTCGGATTCATGGGGACCCCGGCTTGAGCATTTCCTCTTTCACGGCGTTGCCGCCCTTGTCTCACGCGAACACGCAACTCTCATCGATCTGCCGCGCGTCTACATCGACGACAATTTCCGGGATCGGCTGCTAGGTAGCGTTGACGATCCCGAAACACTGCGCTTCTGGCGCGAAGAGTTTCCGAGTTACGCAAAAGCTTTTCGGACGGAGGCGTTCGCGCCGATCTTGAATAAGGTCGGGCAAGTCAACGCTTCGCCACAGCTACGCTTGATCCTCGGCCAAGTAGCGCCGCGGCTCGATCTCAAATTCACGATGGACCATCGACGCATCCTGATCGCGAACCTGGCCAAGGGGGCGATAGGGGAGCAGGCGTCGAACCTGCTCGGTTCGCTTCTCGTCTCGCACCTTCAGCTTGTCGCCATGGAGCGGGGAGCTCGGCCGGCGCATGAGCGGGTGCCGTTCTTCGTGCACGTCGATGAATTCCAGACCTTCAGCTCCGACGCTTTCGCCTCGCTCTTATCGGAGGCACGCAAATTCGCAACGCACTTTGCCCTTTCAAACCAATACACCGACCAGCTTCCGCGGCGGTACGTTCCGCCGTGATCGGGAATGCCGGTACGCTCGTTGTGTTCCGCGTAGGGAGCCGAGACTCAGAGCTATTGGCGCCTGAGTTCCGACCGATGGATGGCGGCGCTCTTGCCGATCAAGAGCCCTTCACCGCTTGGCTGCGGCGCGGCAGCGGCCGCGATCGCATCTTCGCAGAACCACAACTCTACGAACCGCATGGTACGGTCGAGCTAATCCGCGAGCAGAGCCGGCAGCGGTTTGGACGACCGAGGCATAAGATTGAGGAACACCGCCTCACCGTTTCAGCATACCCTGGCAAATGATCGTCAGCGGGATGATGCTTCTGGGTACAGAAGCGAATTCTTCATCATGCTCTTGGATCAGCGCGGTGAGCTTCTCAACTTCCGTCACAGTCTTCACTAAGACCGCCACTAGCCGCTCCGGCAGCTCGAAGCTGCCTCGGCACCGCCACTCTCGCTCATGGAGCCAGCTGATCCATCCTTCGCCCGTGACCTCGAAGCGAACGACGCGCCAGAGCTCGTCGGAAGGAATCCCGAGTGTCCTGGTCTCATCATCAGCAAGATAGAGTACAGGACGGCACCCCATTCGGTGAGCATATTTCTTTGTAACCACAATTCCGTATGGCTCGTATCGTGGATTCTCGGCGTCCCGATCACGCGGGTTCAGGACGTATTTCAACGCTGAGAACGGCACATCCATGAAACAAGACGCACGACGCGGCCCTTTAATAAATCCCTTGCTCGACTTGCTCCCGCGGATTTTTCCTTCTTCTAGAATGTTCACAAGATTCTCGAAGGCGGAAAAGCCATCCTCTTTTCTGGTGTTCTTGGTCAGGTGCACGAGGTACGGCGTTAAGTCCGGCCGTTCATAAAACGGCAAATCTTCGAATTCAGGAAGCGCCATAGCTGTTTGATCCCTCACTTGGTTACAGATCACAGTCCCGGTGTGAGCCTCAGCTCTACGTCCCTCGGATTTTTTGGCTCAGCAGCGCGCGCTGCCGTTTGTCCCCATCGTATCCAAAGTGCACAGCGCGTTTGTGGCATAATTCTTATGTGAAGTCGTCAATTCTGGGAGTGGTGCTGCTTACGCTTTTTATCGCGCGCTTCGCCCACGCCGATTCATCAGTCGTCCCGATCGGCGATCCTGTTACCGATACCATTCAGCTCTGGAGCACGGTAACAGCGTCGATTGTCTCACTAACGCATGACTTTGCGTCTCTATTCGAGGGCTACGAATTTGCGACGGCCAACGGGGGAAATAGAGGCCATGCGCCAAAGGAATTACCTGCCGCACTAACGGCATCCGTCGCAACCGCAGTTACACCGAGCGTTCAATCGACGACGTCTACGGTAGGTGCGCAACTCACCTCGACGGAAACATCATCGGGACAGTCGAGAAGCTCACTGGCTACTGACCATTCGGTAATTGTTTATCAGCTCCAACAGACGCCCGCGTTCGATGCGAGCGATTACGTTACGCAAGCCGAGATGCAATCGCAGCTGCAGCTTCTGTCGGATCATTTGAGTTCGCCCATTGCTGCAAACACGTCGACCAGTTCGCAATACGTGCTGCCGCAGAGTGTCGCCGCAGACGGAAACCCAACATACCCATACGCAGCGGAAAATTCGATAAATAATCTCTCCAACATCACGATAACTAATGCGAACCTTTCGGCATCCGAAATCCCAGCGCTCGACTACCTATCCCTCTCGGGCGGCACTCTCACCGGAACACTAAATGTACCGACGCTAAGCGCATCGACTACCAACTACGGCGTGATCACCGCGACGAATGCTTCGTCAACCCTCCTCTCTAACTTCAGCACGGCATACTTTGGGGGGACAGCGACTAGTACGTTTGATTCGGCCGGCGACCTGACCGTCGCTGGGAACACTTCGCTCCAAAATGCAACCTCGACCAATCTTTTCTCCTCTACTTCGTCGAGCACAAATCTCTATGCTACGAATGCGGACGTCGGATCGCTCTCCGCCGAAGTACTTAATCTGGTCTCTCCCCTCGCGGTGACGAGCGGAGGTACAGGTTGGGGTGCAATTGGCTCCGGTTCGATCCTCTTCGGCAATGGATCATCCGCGCTCGCCACCAGCAGCAATCTGTTTTGGGACAACGTGAACGGGCGTCTTGGCGTAGGCACCACGACGCCAGGATCGATGTTTTCAGTGCAAGGTGTCGCAAATTTTTCTGTTGCGACGTCCACCTTCTATGGAAGTCTGAATGTTGTCGGAAAAATCAACGGAAACGTTCTCTTTGCTCAGAACGGAACGGGAGCAGTTCAGCGAACAATCTCATCAAAGTTACAGGAACAAGTTTCCGTTCTAGATTACGGCGCGAAATGCGACGGCACAACCAATGATTCAACTGCCTTTCAAAATGCAATTGCCACTGGAAAGGATGTCTATGTTCCGGATGGCGTCAGTTGTGTAATCGGCGACGTAACGATTACTGGCTCACAACAGGTATTGTATTCTGATGGCGCGACTCTAATTCCCGCTGCCGGAGCGAGCACCCTAATTACACTGAGTGGATACGGCAACGAGGTATCCGGATTCAACATCAACGACAACGGCAATCTTGTCTCGCAGACTTTAATTGCCGGCGGAGCCTCTGCTAGCTCAACCAACATCACAATCTCTAACGCCACGGGCGTGCAAGTAAATCAGCGCTATTCTATCCAGCTCAACAACGGATCATGGGCGACGGGCTGGATCGAAGGTGTTTCTGGAACAACAGTAACTCTTTCCGATCCTCTTCCTTCGAACGCATCAAATGGGAATACCTTCTGGTCAACGTTCGGGTTGATCCGTGTAGTCAATGCCGTCTATTGGAACGTAAATAGCCTCGTGATTAACAACGCTTGGGGAGCTATTCTGCTTGATGACCCGTCTCCAACAACTTATGACGGCGTTTCCAAAGGCACCCTCGACCGCGTCAATATAATCGGTGGACGCATGTTCGGTTTAGTGAAGGGCCGAAACGTATCCGACAACTCGTTTTCCCAGATCATCAATTTCGGTGGCTATTACAAGACTCAGACTGCTACGGGCGACGGCGTCACAACCACATTCAATCTCAATAATCAGGTCTTCTTGACGCGTGAACTTACCGTCGTAGTGAACGGAGTAACGCAAACCGATGGTACGAATTACACAATAGCGACGAACGGGATGTCCGTAACGTTTACGACCGCTCCCCCAAGCGGAGCCGCGATCTCGTTTGGGTGGCAGGTCTACGGTGCCGATGGGTATGTCGATGACGGACGCAATACCGTTAGCGATACCGGCGGGAATCAGCTTTCTGATTCAGAATTTTTGCAATACCGCCGCTGTGCGAATTTGATCGGCGCACAAAATTATAAATTATCTGATGATTACTTCGACACTTGTTCAGAGGAAGCCGTTTTACTCAACGGAACGACTGGAAGCGGCGAACTCGACGGAACTCTTATCGGATGGGCTCCGATTGGTCTATATGCAATAAACGACGCTGCCGGCGTGAGCCTTGAAAGCGTCACCGATACTACCATGGCGGCAAGCTATCCGGTCTCAGGCGTTGCTGAAATGCCTATCGATATCACCTCCGGCAGTGATGTCAGCGGCAGAGTCCTTAACAACGGCGGATATACGGATTATGCGGGCGGCAATGTTGCGCTAGATGTGAATTCTAGCGGCGATATCTCCTTCGGTACGACAACCAAATCTAATGAGTGGTCGTGGGCGGGCACCCAAGGAATATTATCAATCAACAGCCTTGGGACCGTGCTATCGTTCTCCAAGCAAGGATATAACTACGTTGCGGCCGACGGGGCCAATTCGCAACTCGTGCTTCAGGCCAGCGGAGCAAACGGAATAATACAAGCCGACGCCTCATCGACCTTTGAAGCGACGATCGCTGGCAATAATATGTTGACGGTGAATAGTCTCGGCGTTGGCGTAGGCACCACGACGCCAGGATCGCTTCTATCCCTGGGAGGAATAGCCAACTTCACAACGTCGACCTCTACCTTCTATTCGTCCGGCGGCATAAACCTTGCTTCGGGATGTTTTGCAATAGCAGGCAACTGCATAAGCCTCAGCAGTCTTTCTGGCACACTCGGCATCGTAGGCGGTGGCACCAACCAATCCACCCAGACGACCAACGGTGTCAACTATTTCGACGGCACCCATATCACCTCAAGCAACGCACTCACGTTCAATGGTACGGCATTAGGTGCCCCTGTTTTCAATACGACGCAAACCTCAGGAACCTCCACTGTCGCACTTGGGCAAGGCTTCTCGATCGGAGGATCGCAATTTGTAGTCCAGCAAGGAAGCGGCAATGTCGGGGTAGGGACGGCAAGCCCAGGCGCCCAATTTCAAGTCACCGGCTCCTCAGGTTCCATTCAACTTAGCAGCAATGGTACCCAGATCAATTTTACAAACAACGGTTATAACTATCTCACTGCGGCCGGATCTTCCGCGACTCTGCGTGTCCAGGCGAGTGGAGCAAGTGGAGCGTTGTCTTTTCTATCTGGGACTTATATTGATCTCACTACCGGCAGCTCACTAGACGCGATGCGCGTCACCGCTGGAGGTAATGTCGGCATCGGCACGACCACTCCGTACAGCAAACTCGCCGTGTGGGGCCCAGACACGGCATCAACTAGCGCCTTTCAGGTATCAAACAACGCATCGACCACCGAGTTCAACGTCTTCGATAACGGTAACGCCACACTTGCGGGGACTCTCACCCAAAACTCTGACCAGCGTCTGAAGACCGACATCCAATCGCTCGATGCTTCCTCATCACTTTCACTGATCGATCAACTCAATCCCGTTACATTCGATTGGATCGACCCAAGCAAGGGGACAACTCCCCAGTTAGGTTTCATCGCGCAGCAAGTACTACCGATTTTTCCCAACCTCATCTCGACCACTTCCCCAACCGCGCTGACCCCTGATGGCACGTTGAGCCTCAACTATATCGGCCTCATTTCGCCGATCATCTCCGCAATCCAAGCTCTTTCATCCGAGATTGCCTCGATCGAAAACGCCATAGAGGGCTTCGCAACGATCTTTCATACCCAAGAATTATGCGTAGGGTCGACCTGTATAGATCAGCAGCAACTTGCCGCCATTCTCGCTGCGGCAAACGCCGCGCAAACATCCGGGCGGGGAGGTGACGCCGCCTCGGATTCGGACGCCACTACGGCGACCGATACCGCGCCCGTTATTCAAATCAATGGGGACAATCCAGCCCTCGTCCAAGTAGGGGATACCTACAACGACCTAGGCGCCACAATCACCGGCCCCACAGCCGACCTTAATCTCGGCATCACCACATACGTGAATGGAATTGAGACGAGCCCAGTGCAGATTGACACAAGTGCAGCAGCGACCGACACGATCGATTACGTCGCGACCGACCAGAACGGTCTAACGTCAACCTCAACTCGCACCGTCATCATCGAGGCCAGTACTTCGATCGTCCCGACGGACGATGCGTCAACAACGACTACATAAATCGCGGACGCAATCTGCGTAGTGGTCCGTCAGTAATCAAAAAGTGCGATAATCCCTGCGACCATATCCATCAGGTAGACGAGCGTCGCGCTGACCGGCCTACGAGGAAGGTCTCCTTCCTCGTTTATCCGTACATAAAATTTAGATCGCACCAGCGTTGGATCAACGCCTTTCCGGAGCATTCCGATTATCGTCTCTTCGTTGACGTGCACCGCTTCAACCGCCAGCGGCTCGAAATCGCCCTCCCTCAGCGTCCCTTGCAGGGTAATGCTGATCGGATGCAATTCAACAGATAGTAAGCGTCGGTGTTTTCGAAGAATATCCAGATGGTGCAGCGTCCAAAGTCCCTGATTGCCGCCCTTATAGGGCTTAAGCGACTCGATAAGCCGCCTGTCTAGCACCGGGAGAGCCTCGATGAATTTCCTGCCGGGCCAATTCTTGTCGTTGAACGAGCTTTCGCTTCGAGCGATAGGGAAATAGACCTGATCCTCTTTGATATCCAACCCGTAGCGGCGCACGAGCGCCATCGCCAAAATGTCTAGGCTGCTACGGATGGTGTTTATATACGCACCCACCTCTACGCTGAACGATAGTGGTAACAATTCCTTCTCAACGCCGATTATCAGATTATGCGTAGCGTGTTCGCCTGGATCACGCAGCTCAGTAACTACGCTTCGCTCAAGCCAGTCGTCGAGGCGCTTAGTTAGCGGCGCAAGGTGTGAGAACGCCCATGAGATGCAGGCTTGTGCTTCGGCGAGATCGGGCTGCTTGCGGACCCAGCCAGGTAACGTCCCATCGCTCACCTTACAGCCTCGCAACAATTGCTGGCAATTTAGATGCGTTCCGGCGGATCAAGCTCGTCAAACTGTCGGTTGGCTATACGTTCTTGCATCCGCTCCCGCTCGCGTACGCCGAATCCCAGAACGTGTATCAACGTCGCCGCTCCGTTGTGCGCGGCAATCGCGTCGAAGCTGCAGCCACCCTTAAAATAAAAGCGCTCAACTGCATTTAATGCGTCGGATATCGCTTCGAGCGCCTCGCCCACCTTTTCTTTCTCTGGCGCCTTTAGCGGCGTGGCTTGTCCATCTTGTACGGCTAAAAGTAAGTCGTGGTGTGCAAATCGACGATTCCGCCATTCCCGACAGAACTCGGTCTTCTGCCTAACTACTTCCAAAAGAGCGACCAATTGCTGCTTTAGTCCCTGGTCGGTAACCAGATCAGGTAGGCTACGAATTGTAAGGTTCGCTTTCCCGACCGATTTCGGCGAATCTGTAATGCGAGCCATATGAAGCATGTTTGTTTCGAATTGCTGTTCTTGAAGCATTCGAAAAAATCCAGGCGCTGCACGATTGAGACGGTCGATCCGCTTGTCATTTGTGCCGAAGAGTTCGAGAAACTCTTTCCAATACAAGTTCAGCGCTGCCACCTCCTGGAACATCACCGTGTATTGCTTTCCAAGCGGCTCGCCCATCGCCGCTATGTTTCGCTGCTCAATTTCATTGGCGGTCATTGGCTCCTCCGGTCCGGCCGCGAGCTTAATTAAATTTCTCGGATCATATCTTCAAAAAAGTCTCGCGTTTGGTAGCCGGACACCAAATTGAAGCCACCGAATATCTCGTACATAAAATTACCAAAGCTCTTCATGGAATCGTAGTCCAATGTAGTTCTACGCATTTTCATAATGGTCGCGGAAAGGCGCTTCATAAATTCGAGGACCTTTTCATCCTCAATGTCGATCGCGGCCATCGTGAACATTATCTCGGCGCGCAGCACCTCCAGCTGAGTCAGAAGTTCATCCAAGGCATATTCGGTCATTTTGTTGTGCAGGGAATCCCACCTATCCTGACCTTGTCCAACTTGTTGCTGGAAATATTCTCTAAACCTCTTTTGATCGACCAATTCTTGATGGAAGCCGTATGTGTATGTGCCGTCCGTGACCATGAGCATGGTCGCTATTGCGTCTTCTTTAAACTCTCGGAAATGCCGCGCGAAGCTGTTTCTAATGCGCCTGCGCTTTACATTTTCTGGGAGCCGCACGACCAGCCAATAAAAGAAGAGGCTGGTCATGCTTCCGATGCCGAGATCGTACGCAATCCGTTCCCACGCGTGCGGATACGCCAAAGCGGGACACGGCATGTGCGCGCAAGCCATCGCCCTCACGAACGGGCTTTCTTGGCCCAAGAGGATTGCCGCGACACTGATGAGAGCAATGCCGAGCAGGAGCCAATTCAACGGGCGTTTTAGCGAGCGCATGGCCGCTGCCTATAACCGCTTGACTTTGACCGGCCAAATCGTTCACCTTTCGTTCCCATGAAGGACGACCCCGAAGAGGACGGCCAGCTCCATACGCTTGGCCTGCTGGAGCAGTTGCGTGCCGAGAGCGGTAAGCTCTGGCGTGCGGCATCGGATTTCCATTTCCGCGTAGACGACATGATGCGGCAGTTGGAAAACCCCAACCTGCACGACATCCAGAACATGAGTTACCGCGTCGACCTGTGGGATCGCCACGCGGTGCACGGGCGATGGCTTGTGGCGGCGGCAGGGAACGTATTCGTAGCGCGCGCCGCATTCGAGGAAGCGGTAAAGCACTGGCCGGCACAACGCCTGACCTTGCGCAATGGAATGCAGCTTCTCCGGGAGCATCCGCTTACGAAGATCGTAGGTAGAGAGACCGCATAGGAGGCGGCAATGTCCGTAACATATTACGTAGCCCTACCATTTATCCGGACAGAAGAAGGCGTAGCGCCCGGCGAGGCACAAGAGATGCCCAACGAAGGCGCCGCGGTCCGACGAGCCGAGTCGATGGCGCGGGCGCCCGAGAACGCTGGCGCGCTTGCGTTCAAGCGAAGCGGCGATCCGAACGTAGGCAATTTCAACGACGCCACAATTTTAAAATCATTCGGCGAGGTGCCCAAAAATTTAGACGAGTTATGACGCTATGATTTCAGTGTCGAATTCACCCCTACGACTTTGCGCGGCTTGACAGGTGCAGCATTGAATTGCGCCGACCTTTGACGACAGGGGATGGCTTAACAGAGCCGCTTTCTAAACTACGCACAATATCTGTTTTGCGAAGGGCAGTAAGTTTGCGGCTCAGAGCGCGTCGATATGATATACTCTTCGTATGGCTAAAAATTATACAGACGACATTCACGAGATCGTCGAGCGTGTTCCGGAATGGCCGGAACAAGCGCGAGAAGAGCTTGTGGAGTCGATGCTAAGTATAGAAGCGCGTTACCATGGCGTGTACATCACGACAAAAGAAGATCGTGTCGCACTGAAACAAAGTGCCGACGACGTGCGAGAAAACCGCTTTGCTTCACACGAGGACGCTAAAAAGGTCTTTCACCGCTTCAACAGGGCATGAAGGTACGGTACACTGCCACGGCCATCGATGAGATAGAGAATATTCTGACCAACATCTCGCGAGACAATTCGAGCGCCGCGCTCAGAGTATCCCTCACAATCCTAGCGACAATAGATCGCGTTGCCGAGTTCCCGCATATCGCCATCGAGACGAACGCGCCGGGCGTCAGAGTCGCGCCCGTTCTTCCATACAGATATCTTGTGATGTTTTCGATTGCTAAGGACGTTCTTATAGTACGCAACGTCCGTCATTCTGCTCGCGAGCGAGAGCTATGACCAAATTGCTCAAACAGGCGATGGCGATGATGGAAGAATTGCCTGAGCAATTACAGGACACGGCCGCGCGTCAGATCATGTGGTGCGTCGAGGACTTGTCGGCTTTCGACGACCGCCTTTCGCTGACTGAGCTTCCTTCGGCCAATCCGTCACAAGGCGTTTGTAAGTAGCCGGGTCGAGAGCCACGATATCAAACGGAATTCGCTGATCCACGATTATGCGACGCAGAAACAATTCCATTCCTTCCGTCATGGTTAGGCCAAGCCGACGAAGGATCGCCTCGGCCTCGGCCTTCACGCCAGGCGTGACGCGCATTTGTAGCATTGCACTGCGAATAACGCGGCTCATATTCAATCCGTAACCCGAATACGTGTCCCCTTCCCTGTCGTCCACAGCACATCGAGCGGATTACTGGCCGCCAGACTCGCCTCATCCACGAATATAAATAGGTTCGATCCGCGCCCATTCGTCATTTCCTTTTGCGCATCGATCATTTGCGCAACTCGGTCTGGGGTCGTCGTCACCGTAGCCACGCGAAAGTTCTCGATGCCAATTTCACGGCGATGCTCCCCTGCTTTGAATGCCTCATAGTAAATCAGCATCTTCTTAGCGTAATACGTTTGATCCTTACTCTTGTGCCTGTGCACGGGCATCTCTCCCCTATCCAGCTCGAACATGAAGTAACTTTCGTCCTCCGGTTCGGAGGACCGCAAGCCGAACAACTCGTCCGGATCGGCCGAGTGCTGCACGAGTGTTCCGTCTATTCGTACTTTGGTCGAGAGGCGTACCCGACGATCCCTGCGCGTCTTGGGAGCGTTTTCAAGAATATCCCTTCGGTCCAGAACGGCGATATCGGTTCGGCCGCGGGCCGCGAGTTGAAGGCTCACCATGAATGCGGTGATTTCAACCCGATGCTCGATAAACCGCCAGCCGGCATCACGCTGCTTGTCGATTTCGTATAGGAGCCGACGCCGAACCTCGTACCCGTGCTTGCGGAGGAGCCAAGCACCTTTGCGCGTCAGGCCGTATATCGTCGGAAATGAGCCCTTGTATAAAAGGCGGCTCTGAACTTGGCCGATCGCACGCTCGACATACGCGTGTTCCCACAACGCGAGCAGAGATCGAGATACGTTCTGCGCGCTGCCACCATCGAGCGCCGCCAACTGGTCGGCTGAGGCCAGCCGCAAGTGAGAGAGATTTCGCAATAGGCTTAGATCGCGTTCCGTAATCCGGATCGGCCGCGGCTGTGCCGGTCTTTCGAATAATCGCCCTCGTGCTCTCGCCTCCAAGTACATGTCATTATTCTAACCCATCCCCGGTTTGTGCCTGTGGATTGCGCACCTTAAAGTCGGGTGTATAGTTTTTCGAGACCTCCGCCTTGTACGCCGCCGCCTGAATCGTTCGGGCTCCGGCGGAGCGATTTTCTGGGGGTAAGCCTGGGGGTATTCCCTCAGCTCATGTCAGAATTAACCCATTAACTACAATAACTTAGGGGGTGAGTGCGAATCCCTCCACGGCACCAATAGGTTGAATCATAGCTTTTCATACAGTCGCATGGATTACGAGAAGTGCCGATTATATCGCATTAAATTAAGGCGATTATCCCTGACTTGACAAAGGTAGCCTACCCGTTCTACGGGAACCCTCTTTCGGGGTAATTTCCCCCGGAGGCAGGGTTTTGCCATGCGCCGAATTCTCGAATTTGTCGATTGGGCCGCTCGCGTGCACTTTGTTGGCACGATGGCCTTGGCTGGCGGGGGCTGGGCGGTGACTTTCTTCGCAACCTCCGCCTACGGATGGGATGCGGCTGCCGTTTGGGTTGCCAGTGTGGTCGCGGGGGCATGTTGTGCGCTAATGTTCATTGCCTTCAAGGTGAATAGATTTTCGGTTGTTCGTGGTGGGGCTGCATCTGCTGGGAGAGCAAATGCGGTGCTCAATCAACGGGCGACGCTGGCTGTCGCTGGACCTAGACGCAATAGAGCATCTTCGGAATTTGATAAATGGAGGGTGACGGTCCACAACGGATCGACCCCGGCGTCAAACGTAAAAATGAGACTGATCGGTATCTCGCCGCGACCACGATCAGCCGAGTGGCGCGCAGAATATCCTTATCCAATCGTGCGAGCCGAGCAAACTCTTGATGCTCCGGCTGCGGAACTAAATCCCGGCGACAGCGAGGATTATGATGCGGTCCCGGCCTCCCGGTCGTCCGCAACGGGTCAATTGTCTGTACATTTGAACACCAAAAATCTTAGCGATCCGCGCATCGCAATAGAGCCTGACGAGCGATGGGAACTTCATTTTGAGGTAACCGCAAGAAATGCCGATGCCGTTCAGTTTATGCTTGTCGTCTATGTCGATGACGGGATCGTTCAGGTAATTCGGGGCCGAAAATAATGGGCTCAGCATCCCGCGATTGCCGCTCCGAAAATGTCCGGGTTCATGCGGTTATTGTAGCGGAATTGAAACTCCGCGACGTACAGCGGCAGATATTTGCGGCTGACTTTATGGAAGCTTCCGACGATCCCACGTTTGAAAATCGACCAAAAGCCTTCAATTGTATTGGTATGGATCGCGCCGATGACGTGCTGCCCAGCTTTGTGATCCACAACGCCGTGGGGTATTTGTGATTGAAACTACGATAGATCGGGTAGGCGTCGGTGCAGAGCAGGCTAACCTTGTCGGAAACAACCTCGTTCAGGAAATTTTCGAGCGTGATTTGATCGACGCCGTAAACGACGCGAGCGACGACGTTGCCCTTGCGCTTCACCGCACCGACGACGGGAACTTTAAGTCTGTCGTAACCACGTCCGGTGGTGCCGCTGCGCTTGTCCCAATGGCGGTTCTTGTCCTTGCCGCCGACATAGGTTTCATCGACCTCGACGATACCGCCGAGCTTGTCCATGTTCTTTTCGATCAAAGCGGCGCGGATACGGTGACACATGTACCAAGCGGTTTTGTAGGAGCCGAAGCCCATAGTCCGCATAATTTGAAGGGCGCTCATGCCCTTTTTGCTAACCAGCATCAAATGGGCGACCCGATACCAATCCCGGAGCGGCTTATTGGTATTCTCGAAGATGGTCCCCGCAATAAGGGAGAACCGATAGCCCTGTGGCGCACATGCCCTGCATTGCCAATGAAAAGGCTTGTAGGAGGAGGCGTCATACAATTTGACGTTTCCGCAGCGCGGACAAACGACTCCCTGCGGCCATCTGCGGGCGACCAGATACCGCTGGCAGGCTTCCTCATCGGGGAAAGCAGCCTCGAATTGGGCGATTGTCATCTGGTGAACTGGCTTGGGGCGACGGGCCATAGCGACCTCCCTAGTGTGGAAGGATATTGCCATGCCTAAGGGTCCTTGTCAAGTCCGGGATAATCGCCTCGCTCAATTTGTTTCATTGCGCAAGGCGTAGCAGCGGCGGGGCACGGCGGAGTTTTGCGGTCCAAGCCTGCGGCTGCGTCACAAATCATTGCCGACGGCCGCGCTGGCCACGCAATTCGCCTCGGTCCTGACGAAAGCTGGATGTCGTCGCCGAGTCTTACGCGAATGGCGCCGGCGCGCGGGCCAAGCGGCTGCCCCTCGGGCCGCACGGGAAGGACAACGACGAGATGGCGCGCTTCATGGCCGAGGTCGTGCCGGCCTTCGCCGGCATGCCGAGCGAAGTCGCGGCTCCGCGGTCACGGCAGCTTCGGCTGATACGCGAGCGTGTCCGCCGCCGCATCAATCTTGGCGATCTCAAGCGGCGGCAACTCGCCGGCGGCTTCCAGCACCGGATAGACCACCGAGCAAATATGCGAATGAATGCGTTTGAGGTCGCTCAACGCGTCGAGGTGCAGCGAAGTGGTCTCCAGACTTTCCGGCCGGCCTTCGCGCAGCCGCTCTAAATGCCGGTCGGCCGCTTCAAGCTCGGCCTTGCGCAGCTCGGTCTTTTCGCGAAGCAGCTTGCGGGCTGCCGCGACGTCGCCGGTCATGAAGATGCCGAAGGCCGCCTGCAGGTTTTCGACGACCCGCTTGTGGAACGAGGTCAACTCGGCTGAGCCTTCAGGCGAAAATTGGCAGCGCCGCTTGATCTTCTTGGTCGCGAGCTCGGACAGATTCTTGTCGATGATATCGCCGATATGCTCGAGGTTGATGGTGAACGAGATGATCTCCATGGCGCGGCGGCCTTCGCGCTCGTCGAGACTGTCACGCGTCAATTTGGTGATGTAGAGCTTGATCGCCTCGTTGAGGCGGTCGACGACATTGTCCAGCCGCGACACGTCGCTTGCGAGCTTGCGATCGTTGGTCATGAGCGCGGTCATGACGTTGCGCAGCATGGTCTCGACGGTATCGCCCATGCGCAGCGTCTCGCGCGCGGCATTGGCAAGCGCGAGCGACGGCGTCTCCAGCGCGGCGTCGTCGAGATAACGCGGCATCGCGGCATCGTCCGGCTGCTTCTTCTCCGGCAGGATGCGCACCAGAAGGGCCGCCACCGCATCGAGCGGACCAATGAACAGCACGGCCAGCGCGATGTTGAACAGCATGTGGAATTCGGCCGTCAGCTTCGCCATGTCCGGCTGCAACGTCCCCAACTCGCGCGCGATCGGGTGCAGGAATGGCAGCACGATGAGGATGCCGACCAGCCGATTGAGCAGGTTACCGACCGGCACGCGCCGGCTTGCCGGATCGCCGCGGACGCCGGATTCGATCAGCGGATTGATGGCGCTCCCGAGATTGGCGCCGAGCACGAGCGCCAGCGCAGCCTCGGGCGTGACGAATTGCGAATAGGCAAGCGACATCACCAGGAGCACGACGGCGACGCTCGAATGCGCCGCCCAGGTCAGCGCAGCCGCGATCAGGATGCACAGCACGGGGTCGTTGGTGATGACGCCGAGCAAGACGCGGACCGTCGGCGCCTGTTCCGCCGGCGCCAGCGTGTCGAGCAGGATGTGCAGCGCCAACAGCGTCAGGCCGAGCCCGATGGCGATCCGCCCGAGCGCGCGGCTCAGACTCGATCCGCCGACGCGGAACGTGACGAGCCCGATCACAAACAGCACCGGCGCGATCGCCGATATGTCGAACGACAGGAGCTGCACGATCAGCGTCGTACCGACATTGGCGCCAAGCATGATCGCAAGCGCGGGCACTAGACTCACCACGCCGTCGGCGGCCAGCGAGGCGGTCATCAATCCGGTCGCGGTGCTCGACTGCAGCAGCGCCGTCAAGCCGAGCCCAGTGCCGAAAGCGGTGAAACGGTTGCGCAGCGCGCCGGCGAGGAAGCGGCGCAGGTCGGGACCAAATGCGCGCAAGACGCCACTGAGGACCATATGCAGGCCCCACAGCAACAGCGCCACGCCGCCCATCAGATCGAGGAGGACGATCGATCCCATCGTCACAGGCTCCTACTAGCATACCTCCTAATCGCATGTAGGACGAAGCAGCAGGGCAGACAACCCAAAATCGAGCGAGCAGCGCGGTCCGGATACGTCAAGCCACATCCAGGGTTGGCGTTTCAGCCGACGGTTCGCTGCCGGTTTTCGCTGACGCCCATCCGGGCTACGAAATTCTCACGGATCGAGTTCGGTATCCCAATAGAGATAGTCGAGCCAACTGTCGTGCAGGTAATTCGGCGGGAACAGCCGGCCGTTGCGGTGCAGGTGCTGCACCGTCGGCTGGAACGGCCGCTGCGACGGAAACATCTTCGACTCTTCCGGCGTCAGATTGCCCTTGCGCAGATTGCACGGCGAGCAGGCGGCGACGACATTGCCCCAAGTCGTGTGGCCGCCGCGCGAACGCGGAATGAGGTGATCGAAGGTCAGGTCGTCGCGTGCGCCGCAGAACTGGCAAGAGAACCGGTCGCGCAGAAAGACGTTGAACCGCGTGAATGCCGGATGCGTAGAAGGCTTCACATAGGTCTTCAGCGAGACCACGCTCGGCAGCTTCATTTCGAAGCTCGGCGAGCGCACGGCGCGGTCGTAATTGGCGACGATGTTTACCCGCTCCAGAAACACCGCCTTGATCGCGTCCTGCCACGACCACAGCGACAGCGGGTAATAACTCAGCGGACGGAAGTCCGCGTTGAGCACCAGGGCCGGAAAGCCCGATTGCGATACATGAGCGTTCAAGACGACGCTCCCACCTCGACTCGATGCCGCAGTGCGGCGATGGCCCTAGTTTATAGGCAGGCGTGACAGGATTGTGAAGCCCGTGCGGGGGGTTACGCGCCATGCGGGTTTGCCGGGGCATATTGGCCGCCGGCTACGCCCATCCACGCCGGTTTCCGCTCACGGCTGCGAATAATTCGTCGCGCCGGCGATTCGCGCGGCAGCCGTCCGTGGAGCAGGCCGGCGGCCTTTTCGGCGATCGAAAACGGCCCGGCGCTGGACCGCCCGCAACACGCCCTCTACGCTGCGATTCCCAGCAAAGCCGGAGACTGTGCGTGCGCTACGACGAAAACCTGACGAGCGAACGGAAAACCTTCGTTACCCATCTCGAATGCGCCTTCACCGGCGAGCGCTATGCGGCCGACGAGGTGCACAATCTCTCCCGCGCCGGCAAACCGCTGTTGGTGCGTTACGATCTCGACGGCGTGAAGAAGGCGCTGAGCAAGGAAGCGCTGGCGAACCGGCCGGCCGATCTGTGGCGCTATCGCGAACTCCTTCCGGTGCGGCGCAAGGAGGACATCGTCAGTCTCGGCGAAGTCGTGACGCCGTTGCTGCCGCTGCCGAAGCTTACGGCAAAGCTGGGGGGCGGCGAGGTTTTGGTGAAGGACGAGGGCCGGCTGCCGACCGGCTCGTTCAAGGCGCGCGGCCTGGTCATGGCGGTGTCGATGGCGAAAGCGCTCGGCATCAAGCACATGGCGATGCCGACCAACGGCAATGCAGGCGCGGCGCTCGCGGCTTACGCCAGCCGGGCCGGCATCAAGACCACGATCTTCTGTCCGGAGGATACGCCGGAGGTCAATGTCAGCGAGATCGGGCTGCAAGGCGCGACGGTGTACCGGGTCAACGGCTTGATCGACGATTGCGGCAAGATCGTCGGCGAGGGCAAGGCCAAACTCGGCTGGTTCGATGTCTCAACGCTCAAGGAGCCGTATCGGATCGAAGGCAAGAAGACGATGGGCCTGGAGCTTGCCGAGCAGCTCGGCTGGACCGTGCCGGACGTCATCTTCTATCCGACCGGCGGCGGCACCGGTCTGATCGGCATGTGGAAGGCGTTCGCCGAATTGGAGGCGATCGGATTCATCGGCTCTAAGCGCCCGCGCATGGTCGCGGTGCAGGCTGCCGGCTGCGCGCCCATGGTGCGCGCCTATGAGGCCGGCGTCGAACACGCGCCGCGCTGGGAGAATGCGCAGACCATCGCCTCGGGCATCCGCGTGCCGCAGGCCATCGGCGATTTCCTGATCCTGCGCGCGGTGCGCGAGAGCAAGGGCTTTGCCATCGCGGTCGCCGACGAGGCGATCACGGCGGCGCTGGACGAGGTGGCGCGCGAGGAGGGCTTTCTGATGTGCCCCGAGGGCGCGGCCACCTACGCGGCCTACCAACAAAGCCTCGCCGACGGCCGCGTCGACCGGACCGAGCAAGCCGTGCTGTTCAACTGCGCCACCGGGCTGAAATACCCCCTGCCGCCGATCCACCGTGCCCTTGACCGCCACAAGCCGATCGATTTTGCAGCGCTGTGACGACGGTGCGTTGATTGCCGTCTTACGGGCCGAGCGCCGACCAATTTGTCGCCCGCGCGAACCTTAACGGGACGTTACCGCGCGTCCGTCGGCGCCTGCGTATCCGTTCCGCACAATAAATAATCAATGTGTTTCGATTATCAGCGGAGGGTGCGGATTTCGCATTGGTTCGCCAATAGGTAAAGGCAGGATACGCCTCCATGCGTCGCTTCATTCGCGATCGGAAGGGCAACGTCGCGATGATCTTCGCGCTCGCGGTCATTCCGTGCGTGTTTTTGACCGGGATGGCACTCGACTTCTCGGCGGCGATCCAGAAGCGGGTCATTCTCAATGCGGCAGCCGACGCCGCGGCGTTGGCTGCGGTGACGCCGACGCTGATGGGGGAATCGAGCAGCAACGCGCAAACTGCGGCGCTCAACGTATTCAATGCGACGGCCTCCACCGTGACCGGCGTCACCAGTGCGACGCCGACCGTTACCATCGTCAGCAGCAACGGCGGCCTGACCCGCACCGTCACTGTGAGCTACACGGCGAACTCGACGAATTCGTTCCCGAATGTCTTGAAGCTGATCACCGGTACGAGCGAGACGTCGTGGCCGATCTCCGGATCGTCGACCTCGACGTCGAGCACCTCGCCGAACATCAACTTCTATCTGTTGCTCGACAATTCGCCGTCGATGGATATCGCGGCGACGTCAGCCGGCATCACGACAATGGTCAACGCAACCTCGGCGCAGGGCGGCTGCGCCTTTGCCTGTCATCAATCCAATCCGTCGGCGGACGCCCTCGGCAATCCCGGCGGCGAGGATAATTACACGCTGGCGCAAAACCTTGGCGTCGTGACCCGGATCGAGAACATGGCCAGCGCGACCGCGTCGCTGATGAGCACTGCGGCGACGACGGAGGCGGCGAACAACGCGACGTACAAGATGGCTATCTATACGTTCAACTATTCGGGCACGTCCACGATCCAGACGCTGACATCGAATCTGACGACGGCGGCAAGCGCGGCGTCTAACATCGACGTGTTGGAAGTCTACGACAACAATTGGCTTACCAGCACCAATAACAACAACGATACCGATACGAATTTCGATTCCGCCATGTCGCAGATCAACGGCATCATGCCCAATCCGGGAACCGGCGCGTCGACGAGCACGCCGGAGGAGGTGTTGTTTCTCGTCAGCGACGGCGTCGAGGACGACAACAGCGGCGTGTGCTCCGAACCGCTCGACGGCACGCGGTGCCAGGCGCCGTTCGACACCACGTGGTGCACAACCATAAAGAATCGCGGCATCCGCATTGCGGTGCTGTACACGCAGTACCTGCCGCTACCGACCAATACCTGGTACAATACATGGATCTCGCCGTGGCAAAGCCAGATCGCCACCAACATGCAGAGTTGTGCGTCGACGGGACTGTATTTCTCGATCACGACGGACGGCGATATTTCCACCGCCATGCAAGCGCTGTTCGATCAGGCGGTTGCCACCGCCCGGCTGTCGCAATAATTGCCGAAGTGGCAGGTGCCGAGCCGAAACACGTCCGGCCGGCACGGCGTCCGAACCCCAAAATGGGACTTAGGAGTTGACGCGGGTCACCGTCGTCGACATCCGAGGAAAGAAATACATGCTCTCGTAAATGCTGATGGTGCCGGTGATGACGTAGCCCATCGACGGCGTGTAGGGATAAGTCACCTCGCCGAAAATCAAGGTGATGTTGGCTTGCTGCAGCTTGGTCGGCAGCGTGACGGACGAACCGACGGTGCGTGCCGTGCCATTGAGCGAATCGCTCCAGACGACTGTGGCCTGACCGTGAGAATTGGTGGTCACTTCGGAGACGGTGACGACCATGTTTGCCGCCGAATAAGGCGTGACCACGGTCGACGCTGCGCCGAGGATGCTGCTCATGGCGGCGTTGTCGATGCTGACATATTGCGAGGCGAGGTCCGCCACCGTGCGCGCGGCGAGGGTCGATCGGAACTGTATCGCCAGGCCGTCGCCGAGCTCGATGCCGCCGAGGTAGAGCGTCAGCATGAACGGCAACACGACCGCGAACTCGACGGCCGAAACGCCGTCGCGATCGCGCGCCAAGCGCAGCAGATAAGAGCGGCAGGCGAAAATGTTCCTGACGGGCGGCATTTAGTAGGGCTCGCTCTTGAAGACGGCGGTGGATATCAAAAGCCGATTGCCGTTCGACAGATTCGACAGGCTGAAGCTGAGCGGGCCGAGCACGACAGGCCATTGGTACATGACTTGGACGACAACGATATCGCCTGGATTGCCGGTGCTGTAACTCCAGGTGTTGTTCACATTGCCGTTGGCGTCGAAAGTCAGCGCCGGCGTGGCCGTGCTGGCCGATGCAAACGAACTGTAGTTCTGCACGTTGATCATGAAATTGCCGCAGGTGAACAGTGCGAAGGTTTGCCCGCAGACCCAGGTGGCGAACTGCGACTGGGTCATCCCCGCGGTCTGGGCCTGGCCGGTCATGATGTAACGGCTTGCTTCTTCGGTGGTCTCATCGAGCACGCGTCCGGCAAAGAACACCAGCGCCGTCTGGAACAGCGCAACCAAGAGCGCGATAAACGGCGCCGCGACAAGCGCGAATTCGACAACGGTCGCGCCGCTGTCGCAGCGGGCAAGCTTTTCGCAACACCGCAACTGCCGCAAGTCCAGGACCAGCTTTTCGACGACGGCCGCGAACATAGCGCAGTGCTCCAGCGCTGTGCTTTTAGCCTGAATTGGCTAGTAAATCGTTAATAGATACAATGGCTTGCGGAGAATGCAGGCCCGCAGCGAGGACCAATTTGTCCGCCCCGATCGGGCCCGGTTTATTCTTTTCCCGCAACGAATAATCAAGGGCTTTCGCCTATCAGCAGATGGTGCGGCTCCGGCCGCACACGAGTGGGTCAGCCATCAAACGGGACATGCTCGGAATGTTTGGACATCTGCCGAAATTTATCCGCCGTCGCGTGAAAGACATTGCGCGCTTCCGCGCCGCGCAGCGTGGCGCGACGGCTGTCGAATTTGCCCTGATCGCGCCGGCCTTCCTGGCGAGCCTGATGGCCGTGTTCGAAGTCACGCTATTTTTGTTTGCGCAGCAGACCCTGCAAACCGCGGCGGTGTCGGCCGGTCGCCTGATCATGACCGGGCAAGCTCAGAATGCCGGTACGACCCAGACGCAATTCGCCAGCAACGACGTCTGCCCATTGGTGCAGGCGCTCTTCACCTGCAGCAATCTGATGATCAACGTGCAGAACTATTCGTCGTATAGCGCCGCCACCACGGCCGCGCCGACCTTGACCTATAACGCCCAAGGCCAAGTCACCAACACCTTTACGTATAGTCCGGGCAGCCCCGGCGACGTCATGGTCGTGCAGCTGATCTATCAATGGCCGATTATCGGCGGTCCGTTTGGCTACGTGCTTTCCAACCTTGGCAATGGCACGACGGAAATGATGGGCGTCACTGCATTTCGGATCGAGCCCTATTGATGACGCGTAAAGCAAGGCGTCTCTATCGTCGTTTTGCCGCATCGACCCGCGGAGTGGCGGCGATCGAATTCGCCATGATCATGCCGATTCTGATGGTCTTGTTTCTCGGCACGTTCGACGGCGGCAGGGCGATCGCGATCTACATGAAAGTACGGGCGGCGACCTTCGATCTGGCTGCCATCACCAATCAATATTCGACAGCCCAGCCAATCCAATCTGCCGACATGACGGCCATAACAGGCGCGACCTCCGCGGTGCTCGCGCCGTATGCGAGTTCGCCCGTTGTCGTCGTCATTTCGCAAGTGGCGATAAGTGCCGGTGGCAAGACTACGGCCACGATCGACTGGAGCGCCACGCTCAATGGCACGGCTCTCACGTCTGCGGTGACCCTTCCGTCGGCCATTGCTTCATCGACCAACACGTGCGGTACGTATCCATGTTACCTGATCCTCGCCCAAGTGAGCTACACGTTCACGCCGATGTTCGGTTATTTTACCAAGGGTAACATCGTGCTTTCGGATAGCCTTTACGTGGCTCCGCGCAGCAGCAAATGCATACCGTACGTCCCCGTTACCGGCACCACGTGCCCGTAGGCGCTTCGCCGCGACCGGCGTTCGAAGGGCGGCCAAAGGAATAGCTCGGCCGTATCTTCCGGAGCGCGGCTCAGGCGGCGGCAGCTTCATGAATTAGCTATCAAAAGCGGTCCATGTCGCGAAAGCGGTCCATGTCGCGAAAGCGCTCCATGTCGCGCGTGACGCCTGCGCTGTGTCCCGCGCCAGTTTGACCACGCTAACGCGGGCCCACCCCTTCTCCCAGTTCCTCGGAGAAAGCAAATACGGCCGCGCAAAGCGCTCGACGGGCGCACCACAGATGAGCAGCGTAACGCTCCGCCACGAGTTTTAAACGCGGCCCGATCAGAGCTTTCGACACGCCCCCGCGAGAAGACGCTATTGTGAGACGTGGGCCGTGCTCACGGCCTGCTCGAACATTTCAAGCAGTGCGTTCTGAATGTCGGTCGGCGTGCTTGCGGTATAGAAGAAGTTAGTCGAAGCGCAACTCTTAAGATTGGTGGAGTAGGTGTTGTTCTGGACGTTTGTGTTGGCATAGCCGTCTTCGTTGTCGGCAAAGTTCGCATTTGGATTCACGATGGCTTCATAAGGAATGTAGAGAACTGCGATGGTTATGCCGCGGTTTTTCAGCGTCGCGCAATTGTCGGTGGAAGACACGGTGTTTGGCTGGATGCCCGTTGAGGAATTTTGATACGGAACGGTCGAATTGCTCGTCCAGTTCTGCGAGCCCCAATTTCCACCCGATTGAGTCTGGTAATCCTGAGAGCCGTCGGTGATAATAAATACATAGGGCAACGCATTGGATGAACTCCCCCCGGTTCCGACCGACGTAATGAGCGAGTTCATGCTGGTAAGGGCGTTCTCGAAATGCGTCCCGCCCGATCCCAGAGTTGCATTTTGGCCGGTGTCCAACAGGTTAGCGAGATTCGTAGCCGCGGTGTAGATCGTGCTGCCCGACGAGATGCTGGTGGTCAAAGGAAAATCGGAAGTGTCGAGATATTGGATAAACGGATACAGCCCTACGCGGAATTGATTGCTCACCCCGTCAGTGCTCTCCGTGGTGGCTGCCGTCGTCAGCAACTGGTTCACGGCATAGCCGACGGCGTCGGCGCGCAATTGGATGCAAGAAGTCGTTCCGGCGGTCGGACAAGACGTAACCTGCGTGTTGTTCCAATTGACGTAGTTGCCGCCCGGTCCGTAGGACGACACGCCCGTTGAATTGGTCTCGCCGCTAGGAAACGACACCGGCGTGGTCCCCAAGCGTGAAATGATAAATCCTTGACAATACCCACCCGGACTGGGGTTCGTGCCGGGATTGTGCGAGGTACCCACAGCGGGGATCGGTCCTTGCCCTGGATTTCCGGACTGCGAGCAAGCTCCCTGCGAGGTGAAATGACAAGCGAACTGGCAGCCGTTGGGATAGCCATTCGACCCTTCCAGATTGTCCGGATTGACGGCCATCAATCTTTGCTGCTCGGCGGCCGTCGACGGGAAACTCATGGACCCCGAGACGTCGATCATCAGGTAAAAATTGATGTAAGTGGGCATCGTGTAGCTCGACGTGGACGTGCCCGATATCGTGATGTTTTGGTGGCCGATGACTCCCAAGAAGTATGTGGGAACTTGGGTCGAAAAGGCGACCGTTGCAGTGACCGTCTGTCCGGTCTTTGTAACGGTAACCGTTGGCGTCACACTCGAATAGGCCGACGGCAAATTTGCCGTGAAAAAACTGGTTCCGTAAGTTGAGCCGCCCGATACGGTTCCGCTGCCCGTCATGTTCTTGGCGGTGGTAACGACCGGCGAGTTAAAGGAAACCGTTGCGAGGCTCGCCGCGTCGGCGCCCGCCTGCAGCTTGGTCTTGATCATCGACGCGTTCGAATAATCGATGACGCAACCGACAGCGGCGATCATCGGCAGGCATGCCAGAGCGGAGATGACGGCCACATTGCCGCGGTTATTCGATCGGAAACGGCGGATCTGCGCCCGCATTGGCGCCAACCGAGCGGCGCGGACAAGCTTTTGCAGACAGGCGGTGAACATGGCGCGGTGCTCCAGCCCTCCGCTTTTAGGATCAATTCGCTAGGAAATGGTTACCGGGTATGGCGAGGGAAGGTTAAATCGTCTTGTTCTATCAACGATTTAGGCCGAACCGCCGGGCCAGGAATTCGCCGCCGTGGCGCAATCCCTCAGCGTCGATGCCGTGGCCGATACCGGCCGACAAATGCCATTCCACCGCGACGCCGAGCGCGGCAAGTCCCTGCGTCGCCTGGAACAAGGCCTGCGGCGGAATCAGATCGTCGCGATCGCCGTGAACGAGCAGTACCGGCGGCCGCGACTTGATTTCGGTGGCAAGCGTTTCGAGGTTGCCGTCAGGCGGCATTACCAAAAGGCCGGAATAGCCGACGATGGCGGCCGGCGAAACGGCACGGCGTAGGCCCACATGCAGCGCCATCATGGTGCCCTGACTGAAGCCGACCAATGCCAGTGCCGCGGGCGGCAGCCTCTGACGCTCGAGCTCGGCGGCGAGAAAGCGCTCCAGCAGCGGAGCGGCTTTGGTGACCCCGATCCAGCGTTCGTCGGGATCGCGGAAAGTGAGTGGAAACCATTGCCGTCCGACCGGCGCCTGGCCGCACGGCTCCGGCGCATGCGGTGACACGAATGCCGCTTGCGGCAAATACTGCTGCCAGGCGCGGCCGATATCGATCAGGTCGTTGCCGTCGGCGCCATAGCCGTGCAGGAACACCACCAGCTGTTGGGCTGTGCCTGAGCGCGGCGCAAGCCGCGGTCCATCGAGTTCAGCGGCCATTTTTACCTCGTTTTCTTGCAGGCATCTTTTGGGCGGGGATCTTTCGCAGGACGGGGATCTTTTGCACGACCGGCGCGCCGTCACGCCCTTTAACCGAGCGATAGTAAGTCCACAACACGCGCGCCGCGACGGCACGCAAGGGCCGCCACGGCTCGGCGAGCGGCAGCATTTCCTTCGCGGTCGGCCGCGCGGGCAGACCGAACGCAAGCCGCGCGGCCTCTTGCAAAGCGAGATCGCCGGCCGGCCACGCATCGGCATGGCCGAGGCAGGACAACAGATAAATATCGGCGGTCCATGGGCCGATGCCGTGGACCGCGGTCAGCGCCGCATGCGCATCCTCGGCGGCGATATCGGCGAGCGTTGCCAGCGCAAGCTTGCCGTCGGCGACAGCGCGGGCGATTTTCTTCAACGCGCGGATTTTTGGCGACGACAGGCCGAGCCGCGCCAACCGCTCCGCCCGCGCCGTCATGATGGCCTTGGGCTCGAAGGGGTCGAAGGCCGCGGCGAGCCGCGCCCAGATTGCGCCGGCGCTTGCGGTCGAGAGCTGCTGCGACACCACGGTCGCAGCGAGCCCGGCAAAGCCGTCGGGCCGCCGCCGCAACGGCGGCCGCCCGGCCACGGCGATGAGCGCATTAAAGCGCGGATCGGCAGCGCCTAGCGCCGCAAGCGCCGTGTCGAGATCGGTATCCGTGCGGATGTGCGTTAGCATGTTAGAGTGCAGCTTCGGTCAGCCGTTGAGTGTCGAGAAGCGTACCGCCGATGTACAGCCGCATCTTGCGTTTCGCACCGAGTCCGAACGGCTATCTGCATCTGGGCCATGCCTATTCCGCATTGCTCAATCACGACATGGCGCGGGAGTTTGGCGGACGGCTGTTGTTGCGGATCGAGGATATCGATGCCACGCGTTGCCGTCCGGAATACGAGGCGGCGATCTACGACGATCTCGGCTTCCTCGGCATTGCCTGGCAGCAACCGGTGCGCCGGCAGAGCGAGCATTTTGCCGATTACGCCTCGGCCATCGTCGAATTGGACGCGCAGGGGCTGCTTTATCCGAGTTTCGAGAGCCGCAGCGAGTTAAGCGCGCTGGTTGCCGAGCGCGACCGGCAGGGCGGCTGGCCGCGCGATCCGGATGGGGTGCCGATCTATCCGGGCCGGGCCCGCAAGCTCTCCGCCGCCGAACGCGAGCGCCGCTGCGCCTCGGGCGAGCCGTTCGCGCTACGGCTGGCGATGGATCGAGCGGTGGCCCGCGCCGGCATCCTCACCTGGACCGAGACCGGGGCCGGGCCGCGCGGGCAGACCGGTCGCGTCACCGCCGCGCCGCAAATGTGGGGCGACGTCGTGCTGGCGCGTAAAGAATCGCCGACCAGCTATCACCTGTCGGCCGTCCTCGACGACGCCTTGCAAGGCGTCACCGATGTCGTGCGCGGCCAGGATCTGTTCTGGTCGACCAGCATCCACCGGCTTTTGCAGACGTTGCTCGGCCTGCCGGAGCCTGTCTACCATCATCACAAGCTTATTCTCGATGCCGACGGTCAAAAATTGTCGAAATCGACACAGGCGACGGGCTTGCGCGAATTGCGCACCGGCGGCGCAAGCGGACGCGATATCCGTCGCCTGGTCGGGCTTGGGCGCTAAAGATATGGGTGCTGAAGGATTGGCCGCGGAAGCTCTGGACCATCAATATTTGGGTGTTTAAGGCAGCGCCCGCGCTTGTTTTGTTCCGGCCGCTGAGGTGTCATGCTGGGCGTGGCGCCGCGGAGCGCCATGGTACCATTCATGGCGCGAG
>Ga0182013_10001717_pt1 | contig 29591 bp, 26 predicted proteins | sample 612S2MmetaG_FD_120487 | JGI IMG/M metagenome (GOLD analysis project Ga0182013, IMG submission 120487) | Permafrost microbial communities from Stordalen Mire, Sweden - 612S2M metaG | ecosystem: Environmental > Terrestrial > Soil > Wetlands > Permafrost | place: Sweden: Stordalen | collected... | reverse complement strand
TGAATCGAGGTCGCCATGACAAACGCCATCAATCCGCCGAAGGGCCTTGGCGAGATTCTTGAACCCGCAACGCCGCCCCAGTTCATTCCGGCCCAACCCGAGTTGTTTTTGCCGGTTCTCGATAAGGTCGTGAATGGGATAATGATTGAACATGGCCAGCCTCCTCTATCGACGAGGAAGGGCTGGCGAAGGTCCGTTTGGTTGCCGACGTTATCGGCCACATCCCGCTTTCGCGAAGACCACCTTGCCCGGATCGGCAGGTTGGTGAGGTAGCGCCAGCCCCTCGTCTTGATGTGCTGACCCATGTGGTGACCGGGGGAGGAGAGAGCAAGGAGGGGTAAAGCCTCGCCCTTATCCCGGCTCCAAATGATGTGCAATGCAGCTACTTACGTCTATGATTTTTTATGTTGAGTATGATCGGTGGCTTTCGCCTCATTCCTCCGTCGTCTCGCCAACAATATCAATCAAAATCTCATTCAACGTCTCCGCAGTTATTCCACCCTTGACACCAGGCACAATCCGTTCTTTAATTTTTTCAAGCACTCGCGCACGTCGTTCTGTTGCTTCCAAGGCTTTAAGGCGATCATTTAGTGCTAATAGCTCATCTTTTAGCAAACTATCCGCTGTAATAGATATTTTATCAATAGCCTTACTTCCGATTGCATTTATTACAGGATTAGATACGATATAACCTGGATGTAAAACAGCTAGTAATTGCTTTGATAATTCATCCCGCGCCTGCCTTATTTCTTGTATGGTGCTGACGGAGAACGGAATAGCTCTAAATCCGATAACATCGAATGAGGGTTTTTCAGAGGCAAGTTGCATATGAATAATAGGCTTTTGAAGCATATGCCTGATGCCAACTTCATAAAATACATTTGGATTATAAAAACTTAAGTCAGCAATAACTAACTCGGCACTATTTAAGTCATTGATCATGTTGACATCAATTTGACCAGGTCTTGGGTCGTGGTCCGCGCGTTTCACCGTGAACGAAGGGATAGCTTCCATAGCCGGTTTTATGATGCATTCTAGAACCCAGTCGGCATGAATTCGTTGTTCGCTCCCCGGCATACCAATAGGACTCACAACAAAGCAAAGTTTCTGCTCCTGCCGCACACTGATATCGGTTTGTTCTGTATCATTCATTTATTAGCGCCCTTCTGCACCTTGCGCCTGACCGTCTCTTGTCGTGTTCAAGTCAATTCCAGGAGTAACTTAAATCCTCCGCTTCACGCATCCAACGCTTTGCTAACGCGCTTTCGCACGCGATGTAAAATCTTGGAGTAAAAAACAATCCAAAACGTATCATAGTCTAAAGCTCGCGACGACCGCGTTCAAATCCTCGCCGAAGCCCGTGGAAAGGGGAAACGGTGATCCGGCGGTATGAAAAGCCCACCTCGAACATTTCAGCGAGCTACGAGCCCCGCTACCTCGCCTTTGGCGTTGAAATGGGAAAGGTGATCCGGTGATCGCCCTCTGTGTCGGCAATAGGATCGCGGAGGAGGCCCGCACATGCGTTTTTCGACACAGACAGCACCCAACCCTGCATGTTCGCCTAAAAGCCCACCCGTGGCCTTTGCTCGCTCGGATAGCGTCAAGATCGCGACAACCTTGGATTTTTGATGACCGGAAGCTTTTCCGCTCTAGGCGTGTAACCCCGGAAAACGCTAATAGCTCTGCCTATCCGGGATGACGCTTCGTACGCCGCCTCTCGGGTCCGCCACATCACCCAATCTCCTTGGGATTAGGTGGACATGGCAATGGAAAACCGTTTGCCCTGCGTCTTTTCTGGCGTTCGCTCCAATATTGAATCCGGTGACGGTTGGATCAGCCTTCTGAATTTCGAGCCTCATTTCGGCGAGCAGGGACAAGACGGCATATCGTTCGGGTTGGAACAAGCCTTGTCGAGCAATACAGAATATCATTTTAAAACCTAGGCTTCAACAATTATCGTTTTTCCGTAAATCCCGCGAGCTTTTTTTGATCCATCAAACGTTATTGTATGCGTCTTAAATGTAACTAGTCTTACATTTAAAAGTTTTATTTTGCTGGCCAACGCATCTCTTACAAGATATTTTTGCACAGCTCTGATACACTTTCTTGCATCCTGACCTGGCTTTGATTTTAAATAGCCAAAATGAAAATACCTCTCGCCTTTTTTTATTTCATCTTCTCCGTCTTCTATGGACATTAACACAAAAGCCATTTTCTTTGTCTTGAGGTGTTGCCCAAGTCTTCTTTTTAACTTCATGGTCTCGCCTATGTAAAACGGCTCGTAATTCTCTGCGTACTTGCGGGAAAAAAAATATACGCCGGCGCCATCCTTTATTGCCTCTGGTAAGGCATCGTCAGCGATGATAATATTTTTATTATGTGTCAGCTGTATCGGCTCCTGCCACTCAATGTGGATATCCATCGTCAATTCCCGTTGATTGCTAGCCTCGAACTCGTCCGGTTCCTCAGTTCGTCACGATATAACCGCGCTCGATTTCGGCAAGGATTTTCTTCGTCCACAATCTGGATGATATATTCCCTTCCAGACGCTCGACAGGCCGAAGAGCTCTCTTTGTTTAGCACGAATTCCCAGTCCAGAAATCAGCATTGCAGATATCGAAAACGCAAATCCAAATTTCAGCGGGGGCTTCATTTAGTAGATAGCACTTATGACTTTCGGCCTATCTTTATAATTTTTCCTTCATGCCCGTCGTCGAAGACTTTTTTGATTGGCTCTGGCCTGGCTGGCTAGCGCCGAAAACGTCCAAGATTAACCACTTGCGAGCCTCCGACTTTCCGGGCAAGATTGAAACATCTTGATGGGGCCTGAGTTGCCCTTTCTTTTGATGCCTGACCATGAAAAAATGCGCAATGTTCTTCCATCGAACAAAGGAAATCGTCATGACAAAGGACCCGGGTCTCGATGGACGCCATCGAGACAAGAATGGCGAAATCAGCAAGAAACACGGCAATACCCTCATATCCACCTTGCGTCAGACCTACGGAGACGGATTCGCTCCGGGGAGGCCTGGCAACGAAAAATTGAAAGACGTGCTGCATGACCTTGATGAGCCATCTCTCACGCATCTGATCCACGACATGCAGAAGAAGAACGATTGATCCTGCGGGGATGTTTGAATGACCCTTCGAGAGGTCATCGTTTGGGACCTCGAAACCATTCTCCTGAGCCTAGTCAGCCGCTCAGCATGACGGAAGGGGAACGACCATTGAGTTCGGCCCCCTCGCGTGAACCAAAGCCAACGGCGTGGAAGAACGCCGAAGATCGATGCCGACGTGGCTCGCCAAGTGAGGAGTTGGGCAAAGACGCCAACACGATTTCGCGCGAACTGGAATTGGTCGCGCTGGTGGTTATCGATTTTTGGTGGCGGCCATGGAACGTGAGTGGCGTTAGGATCGCGTAGCGGGCCCGTACACGCATTTTCCCAAACCCGAGCACCCCGCACCTCCATGTTTGCCCAAAAAGCCCACCCATGGGCCTTGCTCGCGTGGATATGCTCAAAGGTGTGGCGGCCCCGAATTGCTTGATGATCGGAAATGTTTCCGGTCATCATTCGGCGACCTGTTTTCAAATCTCTCCGCCTACCGGCGACCATACCTCCCGAACGATTTGATCACGCCGGGAATCTTTTTACGCACATGCGATTCTCTTCCAACCACCGCGAACAGCTCGGCCTCAATTTCATTTGGCGATGGGCCGAGCCTACTGAGGTTCAGGCCGGTCATGAACATTTCGTGGTTCCGTCCCTCCGTTATTGAACGTAGGGTTGCCGTGGCGGCGTCGGCCAGCCGGTAACAAAGCGGTGATTTTAACGCTCGTCATATTGGTGACCACTCAGTCATGGTCGGAGTACAAACAATGCGATTGTTTGTATTTTGACTAGCTAAAACGCACCCTGTCGCGTAAGCGTCACCTCCCTTTAGAATCAATGGATTGCAAACGATGCCGCATTGATTGTTTGTACGAGGTGACGCTTGCGCCTATAGGGGGGTGGGAAAGCGTCACCTTCGATGTCACCTTCGGAGTCACCGTCCATGCGGATCATCGGCGTTTGGACGGAGGCCGCTGTCGCGGACTCGTCGTCGACGACAGGTTGACGCTGTACGGCTGTTCGCGCGTCGGCCAGACCCTTCGCCGCCGTCGAACCTTCGGCGACAAGAAGCTCCAAGCGACACTCCGGGCTCTCATGATAAACCACGCGAGCGAAACGCAGGTCATCCGCCGACAAGACACAAATCGCGCCGAGGGTGAGCTTGCCGCGTTTCTTGGCCTGTTTGACGGTGTCGACCGAGACGGGCCATCCACACGCCGTCAGAAACTCGGCGATCCTCTTATAAGGCCATTGGCCGGGGTCCAGTTCGCCTCGCGTCACCGCTTTCAAGAAGGCGTTCACCAGAGATGGTCGGCCCGATTGCGTCGTTGATCCGCTGGCGCGTTGACCCGGACGGGTCGTGTTCCAGTCTTCCAGATCGCGTAGGTCGGCGACCGTCTTGAGAACGCGGCGTTGAGACTTCTTCCAATTCTCCAACGCATCGCGGTGGTCATCAAACTCCTCGATGGTCGACCATGGCCGCGTCTTGGCCGTGATCACCCCTTCGACATCGATGGGGTCGACGGGTTCGCGCTTCAGGTCGAAGTCCATGTTGAGTCGGACCTGTCGCTGAACCTCGACAAGGTCGGCATCCTTCACCCATTGCGTCCGCAAGGGCGTCAAGGATTTGCTCGTTAGGCGCGTATCGTGTTCGCGTTCGACGCACACTTTGTCCCACTGAGCGCATTCCTCCCAAGGATCGTCGGGCTTTTCATTGAGCTTGAACCCGGCGCGGGCAAGGACTGGCGTGCCGGGATCATCGACATCAAATGGCCCCACCGTGATCGTGCCCCGCGTCTTGGTGATCAATGCTCGCCCAATGCGATGCTTTGCCTCCCATATGGTTGGGTTATCGGGCGTGATGCGGGTGCGAGCCTCGATGAAAGCCTTCGCCACGGCCCCGGTCTTATCGACAGCCTCGACTGGAACGGAACTGAGAAATCCATCGGTTGTGACGCTACATACAATGGCGTCGACCGATAGTCGCGCGAGAGCTTCGGAGACCGCCGCTCTAACCAAGCCCGTGGTCATCGCCGCCATCATGGGATTGGTGATAGGCGACGGCGGTAGCGTTTTCATCTCGCCGGAGCGACTGTTGAACACCCTCTTGCCCCGCTGAGCACCCACGCCGCCATCGGTCACGGTTCTGGTGGTGTCGACGGCTTGGGCGACCTTGCCATAACCGGAATTTCCAATCTCTTTGGCGAGTTTGTCCAACAGAACATCGCCACGCGCCTTGGCGTCCTTACGAACGTTATTGAGGGTCCGCGTGAAACTTTCGAAAGGACTGGATGAACCTTCAACCCATTCGACCCGCCACCCGACCTCCACGACGATCCTAGCGCCTTGGGAGAGCGCCACGACGAGTTCGGGGCCTGTGCACCAGCTCGTCCCGTTTAGTGGATAGACGAGCCCGCGAGCCCCGCCTCTTACGGGAAGAGAAGGATAGCGTGTTTCAGTCGGAAAAGAGAACCCGACGCGAGCGATGGTCATCGCGTCACATACGACGGCGAGTTTCGCGATGTCGTGTTCTTGCTTCGCGGATTCCCAGTCCGGCACTCTTATCATCGCCATCGCCGTCGTGTAGGCGCTCGTCAAATCAACGTCGTACAGTTTCGTGCCGATGGGTGTGTAACCGAGATAGAAGGCTTCGCTACGTCGGCCATGATAACAGTTCGAGGCGAACGGCCATGCCTCGGTGAGGCTGGGTAAATAATGCTTGGCGCGGCGATGACGCACGTAACCAAAATAATTGTCCGAGGATATGCCGAGATTCTCGACGGCCTTACGGATCAACAGGACGCCCGCCGCACCAAGGGTCGGTACTGGTTTGCCGACGCCGAGCTTGGTCGGCAAAACATCCGAAATCTCTTGTAGGTATCGCGCGGCGATCACGGCGTCTTGTAGGGCGTAACGCTCGAAGAGCTTGGGATCGTCGCGAAGCAACAAATCCATCCGTTCGATCTGGCCCGGCGGCAATTCAATTTTCTCAACGCCAATCGATTTTCCGACCGTCTTCAGCGACGACCCTTGAGGCGACAAGAGCATCGCGTCGACGAAGGTGATCGTGATTTTGCGCCTGCGGATGTTCTTGACCAGCGGGCGTGAAGTTGAGGCGAACGTGTTCCTCACGCTATCGACCTTCGATTTTAGGCTCGGCCAATCTTTCAAGGTCGTCAAATCAGCACGCAGGAAAAACCCGACGACGGCGACGGTCTCCGGGAACTTGTCGATGACCCCTTTGTTTTTGGCTTCCGTTAGAGCTTGAGTGATCAAGGTCACGAGCGCGAGCCTACCCCTCTTCGTCTTGTGCGCCGGATATACGATGACGCCACACTGTTCGCCGGTACGAGGGTTCAGCACCACGATCTGATAGCTCAAAAGGATGTTGGTGTTCGACGGGAGCGAGTCCTCGGCGCGAGCCCCATTCACCCATTCCGCGTCGAACCCGATGATTAAATCAGGCCCGGTTGGTTCGGTCGCGTTGCATCGGCGGGTCTCGTCGCACGAGTTAATCGTGCAAGCCGACACTCGCCCCGGTTCGTTGATTTCGTCGCTGTTAAAAAGCGTTGTCGAAATGATTTCGGAGTTCGCCGCATGAACACGCGGCGGTTCCATCGTATCTTTAAGCATCTACTCTTAATCCATCAAATAAAAATCCTTGGGTAATGAACGCTGACTCTGTAATTCGAGTTTTTCAGCGTGTGGATGCGTCGCCGACGCCGCGTTCAGCGAGGGCGGTGATTTCCGACAGCCGCCAGCAAGTGGCCTTGGGACCCAACTTGATCCCTCTCGGGTATTTGCCGGCCCTAACGCCGTTCCACCATGACGCCGACGAAATAGGAAGTAGCCTAAGGACTTCGTTGAGACGAACCAGTCTGTCGGCGTTATCGATTTTGGTCAAAGGTCTTTTCATCAATTTAAAATCCTTCTATTTGGTGAAAATGTCTAATATTATCTATTTATACAAATCTTGATTTCAATGTATTACATCTTAGAGGCGGCGTCGGTTATCTCCATCGTGGCCAAGCCGGATGCAAGGGGTGCTGTGTGGCGTGGCGACGCCCCCGCGCTCGTTGGGTTACCTCGTTGATCGCGGAAGCAACACAGACCGACCCACGGCCTCGGCAATCAGGTGATGTTGAGTGACGGGCGGAGGTCACTCGAAGGATTTGTGACCACGCCCGTCGTGACCGGCCCGCGCTCTCCAAGCTGAAATAAGAAGGGTTCGACGTGGGCGTCGGCCACAAGGCGCGAGTCGGTGCTGGCGGGCCACCCCGATGACGAGGGCCAAGGCGGACGGACAACCAATAATCTTGGGGTTGCGTCCGTCCGTCCGCCCTCTGGGCGGGTTAGAGGCTCTTGGGGCGTTCCGCCAAATCCACGAACCCTCCTTCGATTTCGTTGCCAGCCGCCGCCCATCCTTTACGGGTCTTGCGTGCAAACAGTTCTATCTTCGAAGAGACCGGAAAATAGGTCTCCAAGATTTCGTACACCGCCTCCGGCTTTTCACTGTGCTCGGCTCGCGCCGCTTGTATGACCGAGGATACGCAATCTTCGGGACGAGGACGGGGAAAATCACCGCGTCTTCCAACCAACAGCAATTCATGCTGGCCACGGAACCAATAACCCATTCCGATCCGATCCTTTATCCAGACCGCGCAAGTGCGATAGCTGAACCCCCATGCGCGTAACAGATCTAAGGCGACATCGAGATGTGGTGCCGTGGCCCATAGAAAGATAATTGCGTCGTCGGTCATGATGTCGGGGACTGGAAGTTCCTTCAAATCCTCCGGCGTCATTGTCGGATATGGAAGCGAGCGATTGTTATCCCCCAACGGCGCACACTCGAACTCCCAAGGTGGGTCGATCAAGGCGACTGGCCATTTTCTCCCCGCGTCGATTAGCCTCGCGAGAACCGACTTGATGTCGGTCGGCCCATCCGAAAAAGCCCCGGCATTCTTGTCACCTGTTTTTTGTTCGATATGGTCGAGACGTTTCAGGCGAGTGATTTCTCGCAGGACGGTGCGCGGATCGTTTCCGGCGTTCACCTCCTCAACGAATTTGTCGATATTTTTGGACTCGTGGCGAGCCGTTTTGGCGGCCACATCGACCGTAACGCTTCCGTCCTTCACTAACTGGAAAAGCTCTTGGCTTGCTCTCTTCACCTTTACCGCGTCGCGTACGTGACGCTCACTCACGCCCAAGAGGGTGGCGGCTCCGACTTGACTAAGAACCGGCAAATTTGCCGGGTTGGCGGGGTCCCTATCGTCGGACACGCGGTTGGTCAGCTCCACCGCCACCGTGGCAAGTTGACTTGCCGTCAGATGGCGGCGGGGGATGTTTTTCGAGAATACGAAGGATAGCCATTTCTCGGGGAGTTCCTCAGTCGTCTCAAACCAAGGCTCGAGTCCCCCTAACGGACTCGCAAAGGGGATGGTCGTCGCCTTCATGGCCGATACGGCTTCGATTGATCATGCCGCGAACAGCAATCTCTCCACAAGTGAGTTTGTCGTTGCAAGCCGGTAACAAAACCAGTAAACAAATCCTGATCCGGCGATCTGCAATGCAAGCTAAATCAATAGCTTATGAAGTGGCTTGCTCAGCGGGATACTAAGCACCGCTCCGCGCCAGTCGTCGGAGGCCCTCGCCTCATCCAACTTCGGGAAACGAAGCTATGAAAACGAAGCTATTGCTCATCGCCGGACTCGCTCTCGCGATCTCCGCTCCGCTCGCGCGCGCGCAGGACGAGGGCGAGCGGCGAGAATATATGCATGAATTGCACGAGGCTTGCGAAAGCGGGGACGAGCGCGCCTGCGAACGTCTGCGGCACATGCGGCATGAAGAGCACGAGGAACGCGAACGACGCGAATACCAAGATGAGCGCGGCGGGGGCGCGCCGCCTCAGGTCGCCGATCCCAAGGTCGCGCTCTGCGCCGCGATCGAAAACAATTACAACAATTGCCTCAGACATCAGCATGATGGTTGCCCCGCTTGGGTGATCGAGCTCAATGCCAATCACTGTTTCTAGCGTCGCCGGCTTGGACGCGCGAAGCCGCGACGTAACGACCGCACCAAGCGTCGCGCGCTTCGGCAACGCCTATGGCGAAGCGTTTCGGCGCCGGTCGGTCGTCGGCGCGTGATGGCCGGGTTTTCAGGAATGAAGCCCTTCGCCTATCCGCTCAGCGGAGCCGGAGACGCATCGGGAACGGGCCGGTCGCACTTCGTCTTGATCAAGCCGTCGACCGGATCGCCAATGCCGGCGAGGATTTATCTCGATGAATTGCTTTGTAGCAAAATGCGACAAAAGGTGATGTTCAATCCGCGCGAAACCGCGAGAAAATTAACTTAGCTTCACAAATTGAGGGCGCAAGCGGGGCCGTCGCGATCTCGCGATGGCGCGATGTTTACGTTTAGGGCTTGATTGTAGACGAGTTAGAACGCGGCGCGAGCAAGCGCAGTGAAGGAGAGTTCGATATGCGTGCGATTCTTGGAGCGGTGTGTTTCGTCCTCGCCACGGCGCCGGCATGGGCGGGGCCATGCGCCTCATCCATCTGTAGAGGCCCGGCGCCGCTATTGGACCTGGGGTTTCCCGCCGCGGTCGCCATCGGCGGCGCGTTGTTTGGAACGCGCTTCCTGAAGAGAAAGTGAGCGTTCGAGTTCAGGCTCGCGCCCGATCCAAGATCAGGCGCCCCGACCCGCGGCTCCCGAGGCCCCTTACTGGTCCTCGGTAAATTCTCGCGATCGGGAGTTTCTTTGAAACACTCGCGCGTCAGCGCTTCGAGAACGCGTGAACCTCCTGATTGGCGGCGACGAGTTATCTAAATGTATTGCTTTGCAATACGGCGACGGTGCCGCTTGCGCGGCCCGAAATCGTGACTCGATGGCGCCATTTCAAAGCGCAAGCTGATCTATTGGTCAGCTGGCGCTAGCGAGACGTTTACTTTTTCTGGGTCGATTGTATACAAGCTGGAGGTCAGCACGAACGCCGTGGTGGAGAATCGGATACGCGTATAATTCTAGGAGCGGTTTGTTTCTTCATCGCGGCGACGCCGGCGTTCGCTCAATGCGTCAGCTGCAGAGGACCGGCGCCGCTGTTGGGCCTGGGAATTCCGGCCGCGGTCGCGGTTGGCGGGGCGTTGCTTGGAACTCGTTTCTTCAAGAAGAAGTAAGCGGTCGAGAAGTCTTCCACGAAAGTTCACGATCGGGAGTTTTGCGAGAGATCGTGCGCCTGTCGCCATGCGTCGCATCCGACTCGTCGCCGCGACATTAAATCGCGGAACCAAACGCCGTGACGCATGGCGAGACCATGGAATTCGCGGCCATCGCGCTCCCGAATTTGCATTTCGCCAAAATTAACAACAAAGACGCTTGGTTCGGCCGCATGTCCGCGACGAAGTCAACACGTCCAGAAAAATTTTAAGAAAACTGGCGGTTTTTCGTCCCCTCTTTATTGCGCGGACATTTTTTTCATGCATTGGGTAGCGATATCGCCAATCGCCCATGGGATCGATGCATATGCTCGAGGATGCAACCCGAATGGGCTCGATCGCCGACGCCGACGCTCAATTTTCGCGGCGAGAGCTTTTCATCTGGCTTGCGGCGATTCTTTGCGCCTCGGCCTTCGCCCAAAGCATGACCCATGGGGGCACCACGGCCCTCAGTCTCGAGAGTATCGGCGCATTCCAGATACTCGGCTGGTTCGCCGTTCTGCGATTGCTCTATCTTCAAACATCGTCCGCCCCCCCGTCGCGCCGAGACTTTTGGGTGGCGGGCGTTGTCGGCGCGATCGATCTTCTGCCGAGCGGCAAGGCGACCTGGATCGCGGCGACGCTCGCGGCCATCTATATCTACGCGGGGAATGAAAAAGGATCGAACGGCCGCGCGGGAGCCGCGGTCCTCGGGGCGCTGTCCGTGCAATCCCTTTGGGGCCCAACCTTATTTAGTCTGTTCACCGTCTATCTTCTTCGCGCCGACGCCGCGCTCGTGGGCGTCGCCCTCAAGCTGACGCGAGGCGGTTTCGACTGGCATGAAAACGTCATTTCGACCCAAGATTTCACGGTCGGAATTTATAACGACTGTTCTTCCTTCCACAATATTTCGCTCGCGGCGCTTTGCTGGATTTCCTTGACGAAACTGCACCGGCCGACATTCATCAGGTCGGATTTCAAGTTCGGCGCAGCGGCTTGTCTCGCGATGATCGCGCTCAACGCGGCGCGCCTTTATGCGATTTCGCTCGGTCGCGAGAGCTTCGCCTATTGGCACGATGGCGCCGGAGCGCAGATATTCGCCGTGACCGCGTCGTTCGTCATCGCGGCGATCTGCGCGTGGGGGGCTTCAATCGACGGCGCGAAGCATGAATAACTGGCTTGTCCGGGGACTCTTGCTGGCGTTGCTGCTGTGCTCGGCCGCGATAAAGGCGACTTCCCAAAACGACGTCGGGGAGAACGTGCATATCGACGAAGCAGTCATGAATTTCATGACCAGCCGCGGTTTTTCCTTCAAGCGAACCATCGACATCGACGGCGAGCTCCTCAACCCCATGGTTTTCGACACTCCATCTTGCGGCCACCCGATTCAAGTCGTTCCCACTTCCCGTAATTTCCAGGCGAAGACGCTTTTCGATCATATTGGCGCCGCCGGCGACGCCCGATTCTTCGCCTACCTCGGGCTGATCACGCAGCGGGAAGACAGCCGAGCCATGTTCATCGAGCACCTCAAACAGCGCGCGCTCGAATTATTGGGCCTCTCGTCATACGAACTCGACAGCATGATGGTTGTGATTAGCGAGCCCGCGGGCTGCGACATCGCCTCGCGCATCGACTGGTCGACGCTGTGGAAAAAGGATTTCCGCTCGCATATCGCGAAAGATAAACTGGCGGCGAGCCGGGAAGACGCGACCGCGACGCTGTGAAGCCCCGACTCGGGCGAAGCGCCAAGCAAGCGCCGCGGGTCAGGTGGCGCCGCCGCGCGGCGCGCCCTATGTTTCCCGCGAGACCGGTGGAGACCAATTATGACGATAACCGACGTCGCGGATAAAACCATCGCGCTCAAGATCGCGCCTTCGCGGGCGAGCGTCGGAGCCGGCGTGGCCATGCTGCGTTCGCTGCCGACGCCCGCGCTGGAGGCGGTTGGGCCCTTCGTGTTTCTGGATCAGTTCGGTCCGGGCAAGCCGCCGCCCGAAGGCGTGCCGGCGCATTCGCACGCCGGGATAGAGGCGATTTCCTATCTACTGTCTGGCGAGAACGATCACCGCGATTCCTTCGGCAACGCGGGCACGATCGCGGCCGGCGGCGCGCAATGGATCAGTTCTGGGCGCGGCATGCTTCACGCGGAAATACTGCGCGGCGGCGCCGACGGGCTGATGAACACCGTGCAGTTGTGGACGCGCCAGCCCGCCGCCTTCGACGATCAGCCGCCGCGCTATGGTTCGGTGGCGGCGGACAACGTGCCGCAAATTGCTCTGCCCGGCGCGCATATAAAACTGCTCAGCGGGGAATTGCCGCTGTATTTCGGCGAGTCAGGGCCGATCCGGCTGCAGGGCCCGGCCCAGCTCATCCACATTGCGCTGGCGCCCGGCGCCTCCTTGATGCTGCCGCTGGAGCCGTCGCACGAAATGGCGGTCTATGTGCTGGCGGGCGCGGCCGCCATCGGCGGCGAGGAAGCGTCACGCGCGGAGCTGGCCCTGCTGCGTCCGGCGCCTTCGGTGACGTTGGCGAATCCCGGCGCGACGCCGGCGGATGTGCTGCTGCTCGGCGGCAAGCGTGCGCCCCGCCCGCTGGTGTTTCGCGGCCCCTATGTGTTCAATTCGACCGAGGCGATCGAACAGGCCTATTCGGACTATGTGGAAGGCCGCATGGGAACGCTCGACGGCGTGCCGTTTTGAGCGCGATGGCGCCTCGACTTCGGTCGAGGCGCCGGTCGATGTTTAGAACGCGATCCAAGTATAGAGGAACAGCGTGTCGTTGTCGGTCGCCGTGTGCGAGCGCCAGCTGCTGCCGTTGTAATAGGTTCCGAGCCCGTCGAAATTGGTCGTCCCGCCATAGAGCTGAAGGTAATGCGTGTAGGACAGGCCGATCTTGGCGTTGGCCCACGGATAGAGGCCCGGACTGCCCTTGCTGAAGGGCATATAGGCGATGTCGAAGATCAGCCCCTTGCCGTCCGGCGAGCCATAGGCTGAGGGGCCGGACAGGCCCAGAAGAGCGTTGCCGTACAGCGTGCCGTCCGCCGTTCCGCGCACGCTGAAATAGCCGACCGTGCCGCTGATCGTATGATCCCAGACATAGGCCGCCGAGGCCTTGAAGCTCGTCAGCGAATTTGTGGGGTTCGACGAGGCGTTGCCGGTGAGCGGCGGCAATCCGAACGCATTGACGATTCCCAAGGCGTTGATCGCCTGGCCAGCGACGCCCTGCGCGAATGTCGCCTGGAGATTCTGCGTCTCGCTGATGCGCGAGACCTTCAGCGTCAGCGCATGGACATCGTTTATATACTGATATTGCGCATCGAAGCCGATGTCTCGGTATGAGTCGACGCCATAGCCCATCACCCGGCCGGGCAGCACTTGCGGATAGAAGCCGAACGCGCCGATCATCAGCGTATGATCGCCCCAACTGGGCTCCAACGCGACGCGCCAGTAAGGCGAGGCGCTTGCGAGCGAATTGGAGGGGCAGGCAATGCTGTAGGGCTGGTTCGGCTGATAGTATTGCGCCGCCCAGGCCTGCGCGTTCTGCACAAAGTCGGAATTATTGGCGCAGGGCTGGCCGATGGCGTTCAACTCGCCCTTGGACAGATTGTTATAGGCCGAAGTTTCCAGATAAAGCATGTCCTTGAGGAACACGTACGCGCCCGTGCCGACGCTACGGCCGCCGAAGCCGCTCTCGATCTGCGTTCCCGGCGGCGCGAAGGCGGGCGCCAGGGTCGAGGCGACATAGGGGAAGCCCCATGCCGGCGTGGTGTTCCACACGTCCTGGACGGTCGGACCATTGTTGACGTCGAGCCCATAGAGCACGTCGATCCCGCCGATCTGCGTCGTATCGGCGTAGCGAATATCGGTGTTGTCGAGATAAGTGTGCTGAGACGCCTTGTCATAGGTTCCCTGCACGAAGGCGCCGAGATTGCCGTAGATCTGGCCGCCATAGAACAGGCTCACCTGTTGCATGACGAAATTGTCGTTCGTATGGGCGATCGGGTAGCCGTCGGGGTTTGTCGGCGGCGAATCCTGTTGCACCTTGGTCTTGGTGAAGGTCGGCAGCAGCATTGCGGCGATCGGCGGCGCCTCTTCGATCGACATGCCGCCGCCCATCGTATAGCCGCCGAGCTTGAAGCGGCGACCGAAGGGGGTCAGCTCCGGAAAGGCCGTGTGACAGGAGGCGCAGGGCTGGCCGGTCTGGCGGGCGAAGCTTGGTATGGCTTCGGCCGAATGGGGCGCGAAAGCCAAGCCAAGTGTCGCCGCGCCCATGAGGCCCACGACGCCGAAGACCAGAAGCGCCGGGATATTCGATTCCCGCCCGTGGAAACTCGCATCGGTCATGACGTCCTCCAATTCTCTTTTGTTGCCAATAAGTTGTGCAACATGCATGGTTAATTGCCTCTTTACTCGGACGCTTTTGGCCCCGCGCGGGCTTGCGTCATAACGTCGCGGACCCCTAAAGAAACCCGTCCCCGTCTACACCAATAAAACGCGCTAAAACAATAAAGGTCAGAGACTTTTCGATGGATATTTCCCCCTCATTCGCATCTGCAAACAAAATAAATTGCGGGCTCGCGCCAACACACCGGCGAGCGCCCGGCCTGAGCTACTCGAATCATATGACAGCATAACCTTTATCTATCTGATCCGCCCGTGGCTTTTTGCCGCAAGCCATAATGGCGCTCCGGATCGGAGATTATGTTAATTCTTTAACTAACCGCGATGCAGCATTCGGGTGCGGTGAGTTTTTGGAGGACGTTTAATGATGGACAAGCGCGACACGAGTTTTCCAGCGACACGGCGCGGGCTTTTGCAGGGCGCCTTTGCAGGGTTGTCTTTCTTGGGATTGGGCGTCAGCGCGGCGCATGCCGCCGAGGCGTCTCCTGGTTCGGTGGGCTACCGTTCGTCGCCCAAGGGCGATCAGAACTGCGCCAACTGCAAGCTATTCGTCTCCCCGAACCCCTGTAAATCGGTGTCGGGTGAAATCAGCGCCAACGGCTGGTGCCGCATCTGGAAGGCATAGGGTTTTTTCGCGGGATCGCGTCGCAAGGGCGTCCCTCCACGCGTATCGCGGGAGGGGACGCCTTCTTCAGGCCTCCGGCGCCAGCATCTTCTCCGGCCGCACGATGGCGTCGAATTCGGCTTCCGTCACCTTGCCGCTGGCCAGCGCTTCTTCCTTCAGGCTCGTGCCGTTCTTATGCGCGGCGCGGGCGATTTTGCTCGCGGCGTCGTAGCCGATCTTGGGCGCCAGCGCCGTCACCAGCATCAGCGATCGCTCCAGGAAGCGCGCGATATTGGCGGCGTCGGGCTCGATTCCGTCGAGGCAGCGCAGCACGAAGCTGTCGATCCCTTCGGCCAAGAGATCAATCGACTCCAGCAGCGCGAAGGCGATCACCGGCTTCATCACATTCAATTCGAGATGGCCCTGCGTCGCCGAAAAGCTGATCGTCGCATGATTGCCAAACACCCGCGCGCAGATCATCGTGATCGCCTCGACCTGCGTCGGGTTGACCTTGCCCGGCATGATCGAGGATCCCGGCTCGTTCTCCGGCAGTTTCAGCTCGGCGAAACCGGCGCGCGGGCCGCAGCCCATCAGGCGGATGTCGCTGGCGATCTTATAGAGTCCAGTCGCCAGCGCGTTGATCGCGCCATGCGCGAAGACGATCGCGTCATGCGCGGCCAGCGCCTCGAATTTATTAGGCGCGGTGACGAAAGGCAGGCCCGTCTGCGCCGCGATGTCGGCCGCGACCTCCTCGGCGAAGCCCACCGCCGTGTTGAGGCCGGTGCCGACCGCCGTGCCGCCCTGCGCCAGCGCCAGAAGATCGGGCAAAACCTTTTCCAGCCGCGCGGCGGCGTAGCCCGCTTGCGCGGCATAGCCGGAAAATTCCTGGCCGAGCGTCACCGGCGTCGCGTCCTGCAAATGGGTGCGGCCAATTTTCACGATTTTGTCGAAGGCTTTGGATTTGGCCTCCAGCGCCGCGCGCAGCCGCCGCACCGAGGGCAGCAGCTTACCCGAGAGCGCCAGCGCGCCGGCGATATGTATGGCGGTCGGAAAGCAATCGTTCGACGACTGGCCGTAATTGACGTGATCGTTGGGGTGAACCGGCGCCTTGGCGCCGCGCGGAGCCCCGAGCCGTTCATTGGCGCGGTTGGCGATCACCTCGTTGACGTTCATGTTGGACTGCGTGCCCGAGCCCGTCTGCCAGACGACCAGCGGGAACTGATCGTCGAGCTTGCCGTCGATCACCTCGTCGGCCGCCGTGACGATGGCCCGCGCGATATCAGGTTTGATCAGGCCCTTGGCCGCGTTCACTTGCGCGGCGGCGCGCTTGACCCGCGCCAGCGCGTGAATGACCTGGATCGGCATGCGCTGTCCGCCGATGGGGAAATTCTCCAACGAGCGCTGGGTCTGGGCGCCCCAATAGGCGCTCGCGGGAACGGCTATGTCGCCAAAGGAGTCGCGCTCTAAACGGTAGTCGTCGGTCGTCATCGGCTTCATGCTCGCGAAACATTTAAAGGGGTGAAGTTGCGAGCAAAACCTATGCGGCATTTCGCGCCGCGCTTCAATCCACGTCGGCGCGGGCCTTGGCGAAGTCGCCCTCCCCGACGCGCGCCACGTCCAGCGCCAGCAGTTCCGCGAGCCGATTGCGCGCGCGGTTGACGCGGCTTTTCATCGTGCCCGCCGCGCAACCGCAGATGGCCGCCGCTTCGTCGTAGGAAAGTCCCGACGCGCCGATCAGAATGAGCGCCTCGCGCTGATCGAGCGGCAATTTTTGCAACGCCGCGTGAAAATCGAGGAAATCCATGTGCCCCGGCTGAGCGGCCGGCGTGACCATCCGCGCCGCCATGAGGCCGTCGGGATCGGCCGTCTCGCGCCGTCGCTTGCGGTAGTCGCTGTAATGTATATTTCGCAAAATCGTGAACAGCCAGGCGGTGAAATTGGTGCCCTCCGTGAAGGAGCTCATTCCCACCCACGCCTTGACCAGGGTTTCCTGGACGAGGTCGTCCGCCCGATCGGAATTTCCGCATAAGGAAACAGCGAAAGCACGCAGAGCGGGGATGGCGGAAACGAGATCCGCTTTCATCCCCGTACCGCCGGAACCCTCTTCCTTCGTCAATCCATCCCCTCGGGCTTTGGAGTTCCTTCCTCCAAATATATCGCCCCGGCTTCCAGCTTGTTCAAGAGCTCGAGGAATCGATCCGGCACAGGCTGGGCGACCACCTCGGCGTAAAGTCCACGCAACTCTTTACCAATATGCTCCCCGAGCAGGCTCACCGCAGCGGCCCGGGGCGGGACGCCCTCACTACAATCTGAGAATTTGGCGGAGCCGGTTCGCTCCATCAGCGCCAAATTCTGGCGGCGACCACTCTCCCTACGCACGAAAGCCTTTCCCAAAAGATCGTTGTCGGCGGATTGTTCTTTTTGGCCTGGTCCTACGACGACGCTTCTTGAGGGATTGTTGCGTGTTTTATTAACCATGGGCTCCTCGTAGCTAAGGCGCATCATTTTTCTAGCGGCGGCCCGCCATCCGGTTATACTGGCGAAGCCGACTTGGAGTGAACGCAAGTCCAAGCGATTGGTTCCAAATAAAAAAGCAGGCCTTTTGTCGCGGAAGCCGTTGGCGACTCTTGGTGAAGGCTCTCTGGAGCGCGCGGAATGTCTATATCACAGGAAGTTGGGCGTTACATTCCCTATCTGCGGCGGTTCTCGCGCGCGCTGACCGGCAGCCGCGCCGGAGGAGACGCCTACGCCCTGGCGGCGCTGGAAACGCTCGTCGCGGATCAGAACGACAAATCCGGCAAAACGCGGCTGCGCCCCGGCGACAACGCGAAGATCGTTCTGTACAGGCTTCTACTCGATATTTGGGCGGCGGCGCCGATTAACGCCCACACGGATTCGAACGAGTCCGGCGATCTCGATCAGGGCGCGAGGCGCAATCTCGACGCAATCTCGATTCGGCCGCGCATCGCATTTCTGCTCAACGCGCTGGAAGGATTTGACGTCGACGAAGTGGCGCGCACGCTCGACGTGTCCGCGCAGGAGGCGAGCGTGCTGATCGAGGCCGCGAACAGCGAAATCTCCAATCAGATCGCGACCGACGTGCTGATTATCGAGGACGAACCGCTGATCGCGGACGATCTGCGCGAGGTGGTGGAGGAACTCGGCCATCACGTCGTCGCGCTGACGCGCACGCATAAGGAAGCGGTGAATGCGATGGAGCGGAAGACGCCTGGATTGATTTTGGCCGACATTCAACTCGCCGACGGAAGCTCCGGGCTGGAGGCCGTCAATGAGATCCTCGGCGCCGTGTCGATTCCGGTGATTTTCATCACGGCTTATCCCGAGCGTTTCCTTCTAGGCGAAGCCCCTGAGCCCGCTTTTCTGCTCGCCAAGCCGTTCGCCGTGGAGGCGCTCAAGGCCGTCATTAGCCAGGCGCTGTTCTTCGACCGGCGTTCGCGTCCGGCCGGGCGCGCCTGAGCGGTCGGGCAAACCTCAATTTTTTCAAGGCATGGCGAAAAAAACAACGAAAATGCGACACTTATCTCGCATTGATCGCAACTTTGTCTTGGCGCGAGCGTTATCCATATGTGTAAGGCGTCGGCGCCCTTGAGCGGCGTCGTCTTGGCGAGGCGCGCAAGCGGCAATTCTCTACGCGTCAAGCCATGCCCGCTGCTCAACAAGCAGCGGCGTCGGCGCGCAGGGAGAGAAGCGATGACGACAGCAGGCCAGCAACCACGTAAATCCAACCGCGGCTTCGCCTCGATGGATCCGGAAAAGCAGAAACTGATTGCGCGCAAGGGCGGCCAGAGCGTTCCCGACGAAAAGCGCAGCTTTTCGCAAAACCCGGAACTGGCCGCCAAGGCCGGCCGCAAGGGCGGGCAGAGCGTAAATCCCGATAAACGTAGCTTTTCTCGGGATCACGCGCTCGCTTCGGAGGCCGGCCGCAAGGGCGGACACGCTTCGCATGTCGGAGCGGCGAAGCGCGCCACGCCCAACTGAACGAAGCGGAGAGGCGTGCGCCGCCCCATCGCGGCGGAGCTAGGCCGCGTGGGGCTGCGAGCGTTGCGCGAGCAGGGAATATAACGCGCCGGCGTCGCGGGTCGCGCGGATTGTCGCGACCATGGACGGATCGCGCAACACGCGCGCGGCGCAGGCGAGCGCCTTCAAATGGTCCGCGCCGGAGCTTTCCGGCGTGATCAGCAGGAAGATCAGATCGACCGGAGCGCCGTCCAGCGCCTCGAAGTCGATAGGACGTTCGAGTCGCGCGAAAATTCCAAATATGTTCTTGAGCTTCATCAATTTGCCGTGGGGAATCGCGACTCCGTCGCCGATTCCCGTCGACCCCAGACGCTCGCGTTGCAAAAGCGCGTCGAAAATTTCCCGAGCCGCGAGCCCCGAGAGTTCCGCCGCTTTTTCGCTCAGTTCGAGCAGCGCCTGTTTCTTCGATGTGGCTTTGAGGGAGGAGATAACCGCCTCAGGCGTGAGCAAATCAGTAAGCCGCATGTGCCGACAATCCCGTTCACGACTTCATCATCATAACACGGTCAGCGTTCGCTGGACGACCGCGCACCGTTATCGCGGCGAGGCGTCGCGATCACTCACTTCCATCGGACGGCGGGGCGGACACCCCGTCCCTCGCCGTCTCTAAGGCAATATTTATGCCTGTTCCGACGCAAATCTACGCGCCTTCCGGCGTGTCGATCCAGCCGATGTTTTGATCCGCCCTGCGATAAACGACGTTGACGCGTCCGGTCGACGCATGGCGAAAGACGCAAATGGGCGCGCCGGAAAGATCGAGATCCAGCACGGCTTGTGACACGGAACGGCGGCGTAATTGCGTCGTCGATTCGGCGATCACCGCGGCGTTGAACTCCGCCGGCGCTTCCTGCTCCTGATCCGGCGCCTCGAGCACGTAGCTCGCCACCGTCTCGGCCTTGGCGGCGTCGTGATCGTGATGGCTCTTCAGCCGGCTCTTGTAACGCCGCAAGCGTTTTTCGATTCGTTCGGCGGATTGATCGAAGGCCGCGTAGGGATCCTGCGCGCGGCCGTCCGCCTGCAGCAACATCCCCGAGGTCAGGTGCAGGCTGCAATCGGCGCGAAACCCCGTTCCCTCGGGGGAGATCGTGACATGGCCGGTGACGGCGCCGTCGAAATATTTGCCAGTCAATGTGTTAAGCCTGTCCGTCACATGAGTGCGCAACGCTTCGCCAATATTGATGTTCTTGCCTGAAACCCGCAGCGTCATGCTCTATTTCCGTCCTGAGTTCATACCCGCCGGCTTTCGCGCCAGCCCGATGTTTGCCTTGCACGCCTGACGCGCGTCACCCCGTCGGTCGCATATGGCGCGGCCGGACTGGCTTAGGTGGAGAATTCTCTTCGCGTTAATCGGCCAAGACGCATCTGCCTGTTCGACTCCTACCGACGCGGGCCGCATAGCCGCGAGGACGGGATCACGCCAAATGAAAAGCTCTCCGCGCGACAGCGCTCCGATCGACGCGGTTCCAGCGGCGCTAATCACTCGCAGCGATAAGATTGTCCGTCTCCGAAGTCAATGGGCGCCCGCTCGCGCGTCAAAATGCCCAAAGCTTGGCTATGCATGCTCGCGCTGCGCGGAAATCTTTTCGCGCCGGCGGTCGACCGAGGAGGGAATACGCAAACTGTCGCGGTATTTGGCGACGGTGCGCCGCGCGATTTCTATATCCACCGCCTTGAGCCGCGCCACTATGGCGTCGTCGGACAAAATCTCGTCGACGCTCTCCCTGTCGATCATCTGCTTGATCTTGAAGCGCACGGATTCGGCGGAATGGGCGGCGGCGCCGCTCGTCGTCGCGATCGAGGCGGAGAAGAAATATTTGAGTTCGAACATGCCGCGCGGCGTCATCATATATTTGTTCGATGTGACGCGCGAGACGGTGGACTCATGCATGCCGATCGCGTCGGCTATGGTGCGCAGATTGAGCGGGCGCAAATGCTCGACGCCGTGGGCGAGGAAAGCGTCCTGCAGCCGCACGATTTCCGAGGCCACCTTCAGAATCGTGCGCTGGCGCTGTTCGAGGCTCTTCAGCAGCCAGTTAGCGTTCTGCATGCAGGTGGAGATGAAGCTCTTGTCGGCCTCGCCCTTCGCATGGGCGCTGACCTTCGCCGCATATGTGTGGTTGAGCAGCACGCGCGGCAGGGCGTCGGAGTTCAACTCCACATGCCAGGAGCCGTCGCCGGCCGCGCGCACGATCACATCGGCGACCAACGTCTGCGTCGGCGGGTCGCCGAAGGCGCGGCCGGGCTTGGGATCGAGCCTGCGCAACTCAGCCGCCATATCGAGGATGTCCTCCTCGTCGACCCCGCACAGTCTCGAAAGCTGCGCGAAATCGCGCTTGGCGACCAGCGGAAGATTGGCGACGAAAATCTCCATCGCCGGATCGAAGCGGTCGCGCTCGCGCAATTGGATCGCCAGACACTCGGCGAGATCGCGCGCGCCGACACCGGACGGGTCGAGGGTCTGGACGATGGCGAGAACCGTCGCCGTCTCCGCCGCGGACGCGCCCAGCCGGGCCGCGATATCCTCGACCGATTCGCGCAAATAGCCGGTCTCGTCGATGGCGTCGATGATCGCCCGGCCGATGAAGCGCTGGCGCGCGCCGGCGCAACAGAGCGCCAGTTGGTCGGCCAAATATTCGTGCAAGCCCTTTTGCGCGGCGACATAAGCCTCGAGATTAGGCGCCTCGCCGTCCGCGCCGCCGCCGCCCGCGGCCCCATTCCAGGAGGTGGCGGAAAGCCCCGCCCCTTCCAGCGCCTCGACGGGGCCCGATGGCGAGACGCCCGGCCCTTCCGGCTCGAAGGCGTTGGAAATTTCCGTGCCCAGCTCCGCCGACAGGCTGGCCGAATCGATCGACAGCCCTTCCCCCGCCCAGTCGCCTTCGCGCGGCCCCTCGAAGGCCTCGGGCGCGTCGTCGCCGACACCGCGTGTTTCGCCTTCCAGCGCGACGCTCCGCTCCGAAGGGATCGAATCGGCTCCGTCCGCTTCGAGCAGCGGATTGCGCTCCAATTCGTCGCTCAGAAACGATGAAAGCTCGATATTCGAGAATTGCAGCAGTTTGATCGCTTGCAACAATTGCGGCGTCATCACCAGGGCTTGACCCTGCCGCATCACCAGTCTGTTGGACATCGCCATTTAGCCGACCCACGCATACAAGAAGTGATCACGGCCGCCGCGCGGCCTGTTTCTTGCTTATAGCACGAAGCCGAGCCCCGCGAAGGACCAATTATTCGGCGCCGCGGTCACGAAATGTGCAAGGGTTAAGCAAATCCAACCCAACGCGGCTAATTCGCGTGAGCAGCACGAACGCGTCTTGAATGCGCGACATTATCCAAACGCCATCGTTCTCGAGACGGCCGCCGCATGGGTCGGGGCCTGCAATTCTTGGCCTCACCAGCGAATACTCCGCGGCGAAGCGGCCTCCTCTTCGTTTCAAATGGCCGGCGACGACGCCCCAAGATCGCGTCTTTGGTCATCGCCGCGGCCGCCGATCCGGCGCCTATGAATTGCGCTTCGACCATGACTAAGACTCCTCTATAAAAAAGCGGAGACATTTCGGGTTTATCAACTGATTATTAAGATGATTCCATCAAATTGCATGGTGTTTCGGCGACGCAAAAACCTGTCGGCGGCGAACTCAAATGACCCCGGACAATCGGAGCTTAGTAATGGCTAACTTCTTCTCGCGCTTCATCAAGGACGAATCGGGCGCCACGGCGATCGAATATGGCCTGATCGCATCCTTGATCTCGGTCGCCGCGATCGTCGCTTTCACCACGGTCGGCAGCAAGCTCAGCGCCACCTTCGGCTATGTCGCCGGCCAGCTCAATACCTAAGCTCCGACAACGGCGACAAGGCCGAGACACTATTTCGGCCTTGCGCCGGCAGCGCGCGGATTTCGCGGCGCTCCCGTTTAGTTGCGATGCGCCAACAGGGCTAAATTGCCGATCGTGAACGGCGGCGACGCCGGTCCTGCCTATTTTTTGAGCGGAAGGTTTTTCGCGGGCGTCTAAAACGCCTCGGTCGGCCAGTTGGAGTTGACCACGCGCGGCGAATTCGCGAGAGCGGATGTGGTCGTAAGGCGGCTCATCCCGCGAGCGCCGCGACGCCAGGAAGCGCCTTGCCCTCCAGCCATTCGAGGAAGGCCCCGCCCGCCGTCGAAACATAAGTGAAATCCGCCGCCACGCCAGCCTGGTTGAGCGCCGACACCGTATCGCCGCCGCCAGCGACCGAGAGCAGCCTGCCCTCGCGCGTCAACCGCGCGGCCGTTTGCGCGACCGCATTGGTGCCCTCGTCGAAGGGCGGCAGTTCGAAGGCGCCGAAGGGGCCATTCCAAACCAGCGTCTTGGTCTTGGCGAGCAGGCTCTCGACATGGGCGACGGCCTTGGGGCCGACGTCGAGGATCATGTCGTCGGCGCCGACATGGTCGACCGTCACGAAAACCGCCGGCGCGTGGGCCTCGAATTTTTTGGCCACCGTCACATCCTCCGGCAACACGATCCGGCATCCGACAGTCTCGGCCTTGGCCATAATCGCCCGCGCCGTGTCGAGCAAATCGTGCTCGCACAGGGACTTGCCGACCGCATTGCCTTGCGCGGCGAGAAAGGTGTTGGCCATGCCGCCGCCGATGACGAGATAATCCACCTTGGCGACGAGATTGCCGAGCAGATCGAGCTTGGTCGAAATCTTGGCGCCGCCGACCACCGCCAGCACCGGGCGCTCCGGGGAGCCCAGCGCCTTGTTCAGCGCCTCCAACTCAGCCTGCATGGCGCGGCCGGCGAAGGCCGGCAGCTTGCGCGCGAGACCCTCGGTCGATGCGTGAGCGCGATGCGCCGCCGAAAAGGCGTCGTTGACGAAAATATCGCCGTTCTCCGCGAGTTCGTCGACAAAGGCGGGGTCGTTCTTCTCCTCGCCCTTGTGGAAGCGGGTGTTTTCAAGCAGCAGCACGTCGCCGTCCTTCATCGCGGCGACCGCTTGCGCCGCCGGAGCGCCGACGCAGTCGCTGGCGAACGCCACCGGGCGCCCGAGCAGGTCCTCGACCGCGCTGGCGACGGGGCGCAGCGAGTCTTCCTCGTTGGGCGCCCCCTTGGGGCGACCGAAATGCGCGAGCAGGATCACCTTCCCGCCCTTATCGGCGATCTCCCGGATTGTCGGCAGCACGCGCTCGATGCGCGTCGCGTCGGAAACGCGGCCATCCTCCATCGGCACGTTGAGATCCACGCGCAGGAGAACGCGCTTGCCGCTGACGTTTACGTCGTCGAGGGTTTTGAAGGAGGCCATTTCGATGAAATCCTCTTTTAAATCACCTTCCCGATCGCCACGGCCGTGTCCGTCATGCGCGCCGAAAAGCCCCATTCGTTATCATACCACGACAGTATCGAGACCAGCGTGCCGTCGAGCACCTTGGTCTGGTCCATGTGGAAGGTCGAGGAGGCCGGATTGTGGTTGAAGTCGCAGGACACGAGCTTCTCGGTCGTATAGTCGAGCACGCCCTTCAGCGCCCCCTCCGCCGCCGCCTTGATGACTTCGTTGACCTCTTCCTTCGTCGTCGCGCGCTTGGCGACAAACTTCAAATCCACCGCCGAGACATTGGGGGTCGGCACGCGGATCGCGTAGCCGTCGAGCCGTCCGTTCAGCTCCGGCAGCACGAGACCCACCGCCTTGGCGGCGCCGGTCGAGGTGGGGATCATCGACAGCGCGGCGGCGCGGGCGCGATAAAGGTCCTTGTGCATCGTGTCGAGCGTCGGCTGGTCGCCGGTGTAGGAGTGGATCGTCGTCATGATGCCCTTGTCGATGCCGATGGCGTCGTGCAGCACCTTGGCGACCGGCGCGAGACAATTCGTCGTGCAGGATGCGTTGGAGACGACGAGATGCTCTTTCGTGATCTTGTGGTGATTGACGCCGTAGACGACCGTGATGTCGGCGCCCTCGCCCGGCGCCGAGATGAGCACGCGCTTGGCGCCGGCGGCGAGCAATTGCGCGGCCTTCTCGCGCGCGGTGAAGAGGCCGGTGCATTCCAGCGCGATGTCGACGTTCAGCTCTTTATAGGGCAGTTCCGCGGGGTTCTTGATCGCCGTGACCTTGATCGGCCCGCGCCCCGCGTCGATCGTGTCGCCGGCGACGGTCACCTTGTGGGGAAAGCGGCCGTGCACCGAGTCGTAGCGCAGCAGATGGGCGTTGGTCTCGACGGGGCCGAGATCGTTGATCGCCATGACCTCGAGGTCGGTCCTGCCGGACTCGACGATATAGCGCAGCACATTGCGCCCGATGCGTCCGAATCCGTTGATCGCCACTCTCAAAGCCATGGGAGTCTCCGTTGAAAAGGGCCGCGGCGAGGGCGCGCGCGGCTCGATTTCCGACGTTGCGGCCGTCTCCGGCGTCGTCGGCGCCACGGTTTTGATAACATCTGAAGCACGCTGTCAACGCGGCGGAAGCGCCCGCGAGCCGGCGAGTTGGCCAGCGCGCGCGTTGGGAACGGACCGATTCGTGCTACTTAACGTCCGGAGCCGAATCGCCGCTTCGCGAAACCGGCCCCGCGGCCCGTCGCCGCCTCGTCGTCACCTCAAGGTTTCTCGCCGCCGATGTCGTCAGCTCCGATTCCCGACGCCGCCATCCTCCCGCCCCGGCTGGACGCCGCCCTCGCGCGCTTCGAGCGGGGGCTCGCCGCGCTGGAGACCGCCGTCGCGCAGCGGTTGGAGAACGAAATGTCGCTCGCGGACCTCGAGGAAGAACTCGCCGTTATGCAGGACGACCGCGGCCGGCTGGCGCTCGATCTCGACGCGGCCCTGGCGCGCGCCGCGACGGTGGAAAAAACCCGCGACGAAGTTTTGCGCCGGGTCGAACGGGCCAGCGCCAGCGTCGCTTCCGTGCTCGGCGTCGCGCCGCCGCGCGACGAATAGGGCCGGGCTCATGGCGGTCGCAATCGTCATCATCGCCGGCCGCTCCTACCGCCTTGGCTGCGACGAGGGCCAGGAGAAGCGGCTCGAGGAGTTGGCGGCGTCCGTCGACGGCAAAATCGCGGCGATGCGCAGCAATGTCGGCGAGATCGGCGACCAGCGCCTGATCGTCATGGCGGCGATCGAGATCGCCGACGAGGCCGCCGACGCGCGGGCGAAGATCGAGACTTTGGAGGCGGAGGTCGCCTCGCTGCGGGAAAAGATCGACGCTGGCCAGCGTCGCGACGCGGCGATCGAGGCGCGGCTCGCCAAAAGCTTCGACGCCGCCGCGACGCGGCTGGAACGGCTGGCCCAGCAATTGGCGGGCGATATTGGGGAGTCGGACAGTCCGCTGTGATGCAGAGGCCGTCCGCTGGTATTGGCGGTCAGGACTCTCGAGAAAACAAGCACGAGGCTCTCGCCGCTCGTCCCCCTCTCTCCGCTCGCGGGGAAAGGGCGGGGTGAGGGGCTTGGGCATGCGCCCCGGATGCGGATTACGCCCGCGAATTGCGTGGGGCGCTTCGGCATTATTGAGAACAGCCCCGGCCCCTGACCCCAACCCTCTCCCCGTAAAACGGGGAGAGGGAGCCGCGCCCCAGATTCGCTTATTTTCTTACGAGTCTTTAGCGGCTGATCGCCCAGTTCACGACGGTCGTGTCGTTCTTGGCCCGCTCGATCGCGTCGGCCTGTTCGGACAATCGCGCATGCTGGTTCTCGGCGACCTGCGCCTCCATGCCGTCCTTCAGAATGGCGATCTTGAGTTGTTCGGTCGCCAGACGCCCCAATTCATTGATCCACTGATTGACGTTCAGCATGAACAGCCGCTTGCGCTCGGCCTGTTCCTCCTTGGGCCCGGTGTCGTTGTTTTCGATGGCGATTTCTTCCTCGGTCGCCTTGATGTCGGTGTCCAGCGTCTTCAGCTTTTCCTCGAGCTTGGCGACGTCCTCCGGCTTGGCGTTGTCGGCCTTGGCCTTCTCCAGCGCGGCCGTGGTCTCGTTTTCCGCCTTCCGCAGGTTTTCGAGGCCGTTCTGCAGCCAGTCAGCCTGGATCTTCAGCAGCGCCTGCTTGCCGGGGCCAGACAGCGGGAATGACTTCGGCAGCGGGAAATAGGGTCCGAGCTTTGCGGCCTGCGCCGGGATGGCGCCAAGGAACAGGGCGGCGGCGAGGGCCAAAACGGACACACGAATTTTGGACGACATTGTTCACTCCCCATGATGCCGGGTCATTTAGTCCGAACCGGAAAACGCGAGCGCGCCGCCAGCCGGGGACCTCGACTTATTGCGCGACAAATTGGTCTATCGCCGCTCGTCTGGCAAGGGCGCCGACGCGCGGCGACGGATAAACTACGCCGTCTTCAAATCGGGCGGCGTCGCCTCATGAGCCAGCGCCGCCAGCGCCTCGTCGAGCTTGGCCGAGCCCTGCTCCTGCGAGCCCAATCTGCGGATCGACACCAGGCGTTCGGCCGCCTCCTTCTTGCCGGCGATCAGCAGCACGGGAACCTTGGCGAGCGAATGTTCGCGCACCTTGTAGGAGATCTTCTCGTTGCGCAGGTCCATGTCGACGGAAAGCCCGAGTTTTCGCGCGCTCGCGGCGATTTCGTGCGCGTAGTCGTCGGCTTCCTGGGTGATCGTGCAGACGACGATCTGCGTCGGCGACAGCCATAGCGGCAGATGGCCGGCGTAATGCTCGATCAAAATGCCGGTGAAGCGCTCCAGCGAGCCGAACATCGCGCGATGCACCATGACTGGCGTCTTCTTCTCGGAGTCCGCGCCGATGTAGAAGGCGCCAAAGCGCCCGGGCAGGTTGAAGTCCACCTGCGTCGTGCCGCATTGCCATTCGCGCCCGATCGCGTCGCGCAGCGTATATTCGAGCTTGGGGCCGTAAAAAGCCCCCTCCCCCGGCTGCACGGAGGTTTTCAGCCCGCGCCGCGCCAGTTCCTCCAGCACCTTCCCCAAGGCGGCTTCCGCCTTGTCCCAAGCCTCGTCGGAACCGACGCGCTTTTCCGGCCGCGTCGAGAGCTTCACCACCACATCGTCGAAGCCGAAGTCGCCGTAGATCGACAGAATGAGGTCGTTGATCTCCAGCGCCTCCCGCATGATCTGGTCTTCCGAGCAGAAGATATGCGCGTCGTCCTGCGTGAAGGCGCGCACGCGCATCACGCCATGCAGCGCGCCCGACGGCTCGTAGCGATGCACGATTCCGAATTCGGCGATCTTCACCGGCAAATCGCGGTATGACTTCAGACCGTTCTTGAACAGCAGCACATGGCCGGGGCAGTTCATCGGCTTTAGCGCGAAGGTGCGTTCGTCCTCGGTCTTCGTCAGGAACATATGCTCGCGATAGGTCTGCCAATGACCGGAAGTCTCCCACAGCGCACGGTCGAGCACCTGCGGCGTGTTGACTTCCTGGTAACCGCCGGCCTTCTGGCGCCGACGCATATAGCTGACCAGCGTCTGGAACAGCGTCCAGCCCTTGGCGTGCCAGAACACCGCGCCCGGGCCTTCCTCCTGGAAGTGGAACAGCCCCATCTCGCGTCCGAGCCGGCGATGATCGCGCCGTTCGGCTTCCTCGAGCCGGTGCAGATAGGCGTCTAGATCCTCCTTGGTCGCGAAGGCGGTCCCATAGATGCGGCTCAGCATCGGCCTGTTGTGATCGCCGCGCCAATAGGCGCCCGCCACCTTCATCAGCTTGAAGGCCGCGCCAATCTTGCCCGTCGAGGGCATATGCGGCCCGCGGCACAGATCCAGCCAATCGCCCTGCTTGTAGATGTTCAGGTTTTCGCCGGCTGGAATGGCGTCGATGAGTTCGCCCTTAAAGGCCTCGCCCTTCTTCTCAAAAAAGTCGAGCGCCTGATCGCGCGACCACACCTCCTTCACGATCGGCCTGTCGCGCGCGATTATCTCCCGCATCTTCTTTTCGATGACCGGCAGGTCTTCGACCGTGAACGGCGTCTCGCGATAGAAATCGTAATAAAAGCCGTTCTCGATGACCGGGCCGATGGTGACCTGCGTGCCCGGAAACAGCTCCTGCACCGCCTCGGCCAGCACATGCGCCGCGTCATGACGAATAAGTTCTAGCGCGCGCGGGTCATCTCGGCCCACGAACTCGAGTTTTACGTCGCGGTCGATCGGCGCGGCGAGATCGGCGAGCGCGCCGTCGAGGGTCATGGCGACCGTGCGCTTGGCTAGCGATGGCGAGATGGATTTGGCGATGTCGAGGCCGGAAACGCCGGGCTCGAACGGACGGGACGCCCCGTCTGGGAAGGTGACGTGGATCATGCTCTCTCCTTAAGCGCTCAATCGCCGATGCGAGCCGGCGTAAG
>Ga0182013_10001715_pt1 | contig 29605 bp, 27 predicted proteins | sample 612S2MmetaG_FD_120487 | JGI IMG/M metagenome (GOLD analysis project Ga0182013, IMG submission 120487) | Permafrost microbial communities from Stordalen Mire, Sweden - 612S2M metaG | ecosystem: Environmental > Terrestrial > Soil > Wetlands > Permafrost | place: Sweden: Stordalen | collected... | reverse complement strand
TGTGTCGCGGTGGTCGCCGGCAACGAACAGACCGTCGCCGAGCTCCACCCGCTGCCGCGGGTTCAGCGGCGGCAGCTGGAGCGGCTGTCCGTGCGGTATCACGTCCGTCCGCAGGTGCGTCCAGTCCTCCCGGTTCGAATCAAACCACCTTGCCAACTGCTCCGCGACGCGTTTTGTGAGCCCGCGTCCGAGAGATTCCGGACCGGGCACCGCCGCGGCGATCAACGCTCGTCCAGCAGGCGCGTAGGACGGCTGTACCTCGCTCATGACGACGACGTTTAGCGCGGGCCCGGAACCGGTTCCGTCGAGCATCAGCATCTTCTCGCGAGCGGGAGGAGAGCTGGTGCTGAACCAGCAGCACCCCGCGGCCCGGGAACCGGGATCGGCGACGGGAGCACCAAGCAGCGCGTGCGCGGTCGGTCCATCCGTGGCGCAGACGACAGCCCTCGCACCGATCCGCTCGCCATCTCGCAGAACGACCGTCCCGGGCTCTATCCGTGTTGCCTCAGCGCCGAGCCTGACTGCGGCGGCCGGGAGCGTGGCGGCGATCTGGGCCGGGACCGCGCCCAGCCCTTGGCGCGGCAGCCCGGTCGAGCCCATCGCGATCATCTTCAGGATCGTGTCGAACCTGCGTGAAGACACCTCCAGCCTGGGGTCGAGCTGGATCCCGGCGAACAGCGGCTGCCAGAAGGAGGCGACGGAGGCCTCGGATATTCCCGCTCTGGAAAGGCGCTCGGCGGTACTCATGTCGGGTCTGCGAAGGAGGTCCCTCGCGGAGTGCGTCCGGACATCGAGCACCAGGCGCGCCGCACGTCGCTTGTCGCGGAACGAGCCGACCGGCGCTCGCAGGCTGGCCGCTAGCTCGAGCGGGCGCCGGAGAGGGTCGCTGACCCTGTGCATGGCTCCCTGGGCACGGACCAGGGCGCCGGGCTCGAACAGCCCGAGGCCCAGAGCGTCAGTGTCCAGACGCTTACGCACCTGCGGGTACGCAGTGAGCAGGATCTGGAATCCCCTGTCGAGCTTGAATCCCTCGACGGAGTCCGTCCGCACCCTTCCTCCCACGCCGTCGGAGGCCTCGAGGACGACACACTCGATGCCGGCGCGTGTGAGGTCCTGGGCGCATGTGAGCCCCGCCAGCCCGGCGCCGACGATCGCGACGTCCGTCACTGCCTCGCTCCGCCCCGGCTCAGCATGGCCACACTCTAACCGTCGCCGGCCGCGCTTTACCCCGTTTTAGTCATATTTACCCGGCGGCGCTAGCCTTCGGAACGATGGCCGGCGAGACACTCGACCTGAGGAGCGCCGCTGAGCAACTGGGCGTCCACTACCAGACCGCGTACAAGTGGGTGCGGTCCGGTGTGCTGGCGAGCACGCTGGTGCGTGGCCGCTACCACGTGAGTCCCGAGGCCGTCGTTGCTCTCGCCAGGCGGCGTGATAGTCCCTCGCGGCCCAGGGCGCGCCGCCCGCGGGGCGGCTACGAGCAGGCACGCGAGCGAATGTTCATCCATCTCATATCCGGGGAGGAACGCAAGGCCCGCGATCTCATCTCCGGTCTCGTGGACAGCGGCGTGACGGTCACGAACGCGACACAGGAAGTCCTGGTGCCCGCACTCCGGCGGATAGGACAGGAATGGGACGCCGGCAGGCTCAGCATCTCGGCAGAGCATCGCGCCGCGGCGATCGTGGAGCGGATTCTCGGGGAGCACCACCCTGCGCCGCGCGGAAGGCGCCGGGGCACGGCGGTCGTGGCTGCGGTTGCCGGGGATAGGCACGGGCTGCCCACATTGATGGCGGCGGTCGCGCTTCGGGAGGACAACTGGCGCGTGCATCACCTTGGAGCTGATGTCCCGCCTGGCGAACTTGTCGACTTCTGCCGAGGTCAGTCGACCGACCTGGCGGTGATCACCGTCACCTCGAACTCCGTGTCCCGGCGGGCAAGGCACACGGCGGCGTCGCTGGAAGACATCGGTGTGCGATCGATCGTGGGCCGCCCGGGTGCGAGCCTGGCGGAGCTTGTTGGCGACGCTCGCGTTAGGTCCCCGCGCCGGTCGCCGGTGTCGTGACGGGAGCGTCGGGAGAAACCCCCGACAGGACCCGCTTCGCCAGCTCAAGCGCCTCCTCAGGGGAGCTGAAGCGAATCTCGGCGCGATAGCCACCTTCACGGATCGCCCTGACGCGAACGTCGGCTCCAAGAGCCGCACCGAGCGCGTCAGCGATGTCACTCGCGGCCTGCTCCTGGTCGGGGTGCGCGGTTCGCGCCGCAGTCCGGCCCGACGTGATTCTGGAGTCTGTGCCCCTGTTGGCCGCGCGCGCCTTGTCTTCCGTGACCCTGACCGACCAGCCCTCGGAGACCGCTGTGGCGGCGAGCGTCCGGCGCTTACCGTGATCATCGGCGAGCAGGAGAGCCCGACCGTGTCCCTCGCTCAATGCTCCACGCTGGAGGAGCTCCAGCACATCGTCTGGAAGGTCCAGAAGCCTCATCAGATTGCTGACGGCGACCCGGCTCCGCCCCACCCGCACCCCAACCTCCTCGCGCGTAAGACCCAACTCCTCGACGAGTGCGGCGCACGCGTGAGCCTCCTCGACGGGGCTCAGGTCCTCTCGCGCCATGTTCTCGATCAGTGCGACTTCGAGCGATGCCGAGTCCTCTCGATCCTGGATCAGAGCCGGGATGGTCTCGAGCCCGGCCATCCTCGCCGCCCGCCAGCGCCGCTCACCGGCCACGAGCTCGTATTGGCCCGCGGGTCGGGGCCTGACGAGGATGGGCTGCAACAGGCCCTGCTCTCCAAGTGACCCCGCCAGAGCCGCGAGCGCATCGGGGTCGAATGACCGGCGTGGCTGGTGGGGATTCGGCGAGATCACGTCGAGCGGGAGCTCTCTTAGGTGCTCCGCGGTCGCGGCGCCCTCGGCGGAGACGGACAGGATCGCGCTCAGTCCCCGTCCCATGCCGGGCCTTGGCTTAGCCACGGGCAGCAACCTCCTTCGCGAGCTCAAAGTAGGCCTCGGCCCCTGCACTGTGCGGATCGTGGTGTGTGACCGGCAGGCCGTAGCTGGGCGCCTCACCGACCCGGACGTTTCTTGGAATCACGGTGTCGAATACGAGATCGGGGAAGTGGGTCCTGACCTCCCGCTCGACATCCTGGCCGAGCCGCGTTCTGCCATCGTGCATTGTGAGAAGCATCCCTGCCACCGTGAGGCCCGGGTTCAGCTCAAGCCTGACGAGCTCGAGGGTCTCGAGCAGGCCGGCCAGACCCTCCAGGGCGAAGTACTCGGTCTGCACGGGCACGATCACCCGGTCAGCTGCCACCAACGCGCAGACCGTAAGTGGTCCCAGCGACGGGGGACAGTCCAGAATGATGTATTCAAAGCTGTCCCTGAGGGGCTCCAGGCATTCCCTCAGTCGATACTCGAAACCCTCCAGTCGCGGGAGCTCGACGTTGGCTCCGGCAAGGCCGGCGCCCGCGGGAATGGCCCGGAGTCCGACCACCGCTGAGTCCGTGAGGGCGTCGTGGGCGCTGGCCTCGCCGGTGAGCACCTCGTAGAGCCCCGGAGCCTGGGTGCGGGGAATCCCGAGACCGACCGTCGCGTTGGCCTGTGGGTCGACGTCGACGAGAAGCGTCGCGTAGCCGGCCTCAGCGATGCACGCGGCAACGTTGACGGCGGTCGTCGTCTTTCCGACCCCGCCCTTCTGGTTCGCCACCGCGTAGACCGTGCCCATGCGCATCAAGCTAGCGCCGATCGCCGACGGGCGAGTCGGCTCGTCCGGCAAAATGGGCACAAACCGGTCATCGGGAGCCGAGTTGGCGCTTGCGAGCCACGCCCGCCCTTCGGGGAAAACGGTCCGGCGTGTCCGCCACCTTCGTGAACGTGTGTAGGTGGCGATCGTGCGCGTCCGGGAACGGCACCACGCGGCGAACCTCCACCCTCTTCATACCGAGCTCCTCTGCGGCACGGTCCGCTGCGGACTCCTCGTCCGGGTCGCGCCGGCCCCTCCAGTCGATCAGGACGCCGCCGCGCAGCAGCAGAGGTGCGGCGTACTCGAGGACGACTGGCTGGGGCGCGAGCGCCCTCGCTGTGACGACGTCATTGGAATCCAGGCCGTCCGGCCAATCCTCCGCGCGAGCACAGATGATCCGGGCGTTCGTGATCCCGGCGGCTGCGATCGTGCGACCGATGAAGTCGCACTTGCGCCGCTGGCTCTCGACAAGCCACACCGTCGAACCCGCGAGCGCCACCGCGAGCGCCAGGCCCGGGAAACCCGCGCCGGCCCCGAGATCAGCGATGTTTCGCGCGGTGTGGATCTCCTCCACCTCCAGGGCCGCGAGCGAGTCTGCGAGATGAACATAGGCGGCGAGCTCGCGCTGGCGCACAGCGGTGGGCGCATGCTCGTCGCCTTCGAGGGCCTCAAGCAACGACGTCAGCTGGGAAATCTGTTGATCCGTCAGACCAATGCCGGATAGAACGGCGCGTAAATCGAGGCTCATGCGTCGTGGGAAGCGAAGAAATCGGCGTATCTTGAGCGCATCTCGCGAACCCGAGCCGCGACATGCGCGTCGATTTCGTCGGTGAGAACAGACTCCACAACCGGGAGGACGTCCTCCGCGAGTGCGGTTCCGCGGGCCATCCACTGGTAATAGCGGCGACCGGAGTGCTCGTAGGGTCCATAGAGACGCGAACGGGGGAACAACCGCTCAAGCCAGCGGAACAGGGCCTCGTGCCGAACATGCATGCGAAGCGTGATCTGGGGCTTCTTGCCGTCACCACCGAAATGGCCCTCCCCTATCAGGATGCCGGCGACCAACCCGCGCTCCACGTCGGAGAGCGTCGGCTGTAGCTCATCTGTCATGAGCAGAGTGTTTCACCGTCAAGAAAAACGTGAAACGCTTACGGCCGGTCCTCAACGCTGGTTGGGGAGATCACCAGGTAGCGCTCGGGCTCCGTGCCCTCGCTATGGGTGTCCACGTCCCCGCGATCGCGCAGGAACTCATGGACGATTCTCCGCTCGAACGGAGGCATTGGGGCGAGATCGACGTCTCTGCCGGTTTCAACCGCCTCATCCGCGGCCTCATCGGCCTCGGCTCGCAGAGCGTCGGCGCGGCGCTCCCTGTACCCGTTCGCGTCAATGACCACGCGTACCGACGATGGGCCCTCGGGAAAAACGATCCGCTGGGCGAGGTGCTGAACCGCGTCGATCGTCTGGCCGTGGCGCCCGATGAAAAGCCCAACGTCCTCGCCCTCCACGACCCCCGTCAGCACCCCGTCCTCTTCGTGAACATCGATCTCGCAGTCGAGGCCGAGTGCGTCCACGATCTCCTCGAGCAACTCGCCCAGGGCCTCGACCGGCTCCAGGTCCTCCTCGAGCTCACGCCCAGGATCCTCGCTCATCGTCGCCTCCCCGATCGCTTCTTCTTCTTGCGTGGTGGAGGAGGTGGTGCCCCCCCCGCTGGTTGTGTCCCTCCCGCCGGCGCCGCCGCCGGCGTCGGGCTCTTTGAGCTCGCGACCGCGTCGGACAAGGATTGTCGGAGCGACTTCGAAGGTTTCCCGTTCGCTGCCCCATCCAATTTCGCCGGTTTGGGCGGCGGGGGCATTCGTCTCCTGATCACCGACTGCTGCCCGACCGTCCACAGGTTGGTCGTGATCCAGTACACGAGCAGACCCGCCGGGTAGCGGTAGAGGATCACCACGAACACCACCGGGAGCAGAAGCATGAGGCGCCGCTGATTCGGGTCCGCCGTGGCGGTGGCGATCAACGTCGAGCCCAGCTGGGAACCGACATAGAGGAGGATGAGCACTATCAGCGCGATCCCCGTCGCCTTTTCGGTGATGTCCGGGATGAACAGGAACTTCGCGGAGCCCGGCGCTACGACGTTGCATCCTGTTTCCGTCAGGCCCTTGACCGTGTGACCCATGACTTTCGTGGCGCCCGAGGGGATTTCGCTGAATTTCGTCAGCGTCGGCTTGTGGAGTTCCCGGCTGAAGTGTTCGACCATCTGGTTTCCGCAGATGTCTTTCTTTAGGTCCGTCCGCAGCATGTAGAAGAGCGAGAAGAACACCGGGAGCTGCAGGAGGAGGGGGAGGCATGAGGCGAGCGGGTTGATTTTCCGCTCTTGGTAAAATTTCATCAGCTCCTGCTGCTGGCGCTGTTTGTCCTCCTTGTACTTCTCTTTCAGCGCATTGATCTCGGGAGCCATGCGCTGCATCTCCTGCATCGACTTCAGCTGCCTGAAGGTCAGAGGCACGAGGATCGCTCGGATCAGGATCGTCAGTCCGACGATCGACAGTCCCCAGCTACCACCCAGAAGGTGGTTGTGCATGAAGACCATGATCGATTCGAAGACGCTGATCAGCGGCGAAAATGCGTCCTCGATGACGTTTGCGAAAATTGGCATGCGCTAGATGGTCTCTTGGGTTCGTCGGCTGTTGGCGGGGCCTGCGGCACCGCGGCTGATATCGGGCAGCGGGTGGGTAACCCGCGTCCCTTCAGCCGCGCTTATGGGATCCGGTCCGGAAAAGTCGCTGAGCCTCGACGGGATCGTATCCGCCGTAGCTCCACGGGTTGCACCTGAGCAGGCGCCACCCTGCGAGCACCGGGCCCCTAAGTATGCCGTACTCCCTGATCGCGTCGACCGCATAGCGCGAGCACGTGGGCTCGTACTTGCATCGCCTTGGTATCGCGGGGGATATCACGCGCTGATAGACGACGATCGGCGCAGTCAGGACCAACCTCGCGACCCGCGCGATCACGTTGGCCTCGGGAGCGTCCGATGGTGGCGCCGGTGGTGCGCTCATGCCGACACGCGGCCCTGTGGTGCAGCCGACTCGTCAGATGCCGGAGCGCCAAGCAGGCCGGACTTCACCAGGAGCTCGCCGAGAGAGGCCTGCAAACCTGCGAGCCCCTCTCGTTCCGCCAGTTCGCGGGCTGGCGGGCGGGCGACGACGACCAGGTCGTGGCCCGGGGTGAGATCACGCTCCGCGTGCGAGAACGCCTCCCTCAGCAGCCGCTTGACGCGGTTGCGCTCAATCGCTCCCCCAACCTTGCGTGACACGGACAGCCCCACGCGCGGACGGTCCGCGTCCGGATTCGGAAACGTATAGAGCACCAGATACTTGTTCGCGGTCGACCGCCCGTGACGGTAGACGCGGTCGAACTCGGCGCTCCGGGAGAGCCGTCCCCCTCGGGCCGGCGTGCGCAGCCTGCTCGCTTGCCCGTCGCCCAAGGCGTCCTCCACTTCAAGCCCTCAGGTTGATAGGCGCTTGCGTCCCTTGTCGCGCCTGCGCTTGAGCGTGAGCCGACCGGCCCGCGTGCTCATGCGAGCGCGAAACCCGTGGACGCGGGCCCGCTTGCGCTTCTTCGGCTGATATGTGCGCTTCATCTAATAGTTCTCCGGTCTCGCGCCTTCTCCTGCCACGAGCGCGTCGCTGAGCATCGGGCGGAGGCCCGTCTTCTCGATGCAGTATAGGGACGCAAAGGCACCCTGGAATTTTCTCGCCATTTGCGAGCAGCCGCTGAGACGTCGACAAGGGGTTGGTTATAGTCGCGGCACGGGCCGGTCAGGGGCCCTCCTTCGAATAGTCACCGCAGTGTTCTTCTGGGGAGAGGAGTCGATGACAGCTGCCGCGAGCCCAGAGCTCGAGCACATATGGTCGCTTGTGAGATCACAGCTCGCACTGGTGGTCGACGAGCCGACCTTCCGGATGTGGTTGGACCCGCTGGAGGCCGCCGAGCTGTCAGAGGAGCGCATGGTCATCGAGGCTCCAGTGCAAGCGAAGACATGGATCCAAGATCGCTTCGGCAAGGTGATCGAGGCGAGCGTCGAGCTCGTAGTCGGGAGCGGGGTGTCGGTTCAGATCGTCGCTGCAGGCGCGGGTGCGAGTTCCGCCCGTGATCTACCCCGCGGACCCTCTTCCGGGGACCCGCGCGGTGGGGAAGCGGTGGCAGGACCACCGCCGTCGGAGCCGCTCGGAAACCCCAAGCTCACGTTCGATCAGTTCGTGATCGGGGACTGCAACCGTCTGGCGCACGCCGCCGCCCTTACCGTCGCTGAGATGCCGGCACACGCCTACAACCCCCTTTTCATCTACGGCCCCCCGGGCGTCGGCAAGACACACCTCCTCTCGGCGATCGCCAACCTCATCTCCACACACGACCCGGGCCTGACCGTTCGCGCCACGAACGGAGAGGCCTTCACGAACGAGTTCGTCGGGGCACTCGCGGATGGGACCGCGGACCGCTTCAAGGCCCGCTTCCGGCACGTCGACGTCCTACTGATGGACGACGTCCAGTTCCTCGAGCGCAAGACCAAGACCGAGGAGGAGTTCTTCCACACGTTCAACGCCTTGCATGACGGCGGCAGGCAGGTGGTGCTCACCTCCGACCGGCCGCCGGCCGACCTCAGAGCACTCGAGGATCGTCTCCGCGAGCGCTTCCAGGCGGGCCTCGTTGCCGACATCGTCGCTCCCGGGTTTGCGACGCGTATGGCGATCCTGCGCAAGCGTGTGCACAACGACGGGATACAGGTCGCCGATGAGCACGCGCTTCCGGCAATCGCCGAACGCGTGCAGAGCAACGTCAGGGCCCTCGAGGGGGCGCTCATACGAACCGTGGCCTTCAGCTCACTCACCGGCCGGCCGTTGACCGGTGAGCTCGCCCGGGAGGTCCTTGACGGCCTCTATCCGAGGTCCGGCGAAGCGGGAAATCGGGCTCGGACCGTCAGCGAGATCCAGATGGCCACCTGCAAGTACTTTGGATTGAGTAACGACGAGCTCCTCTCCTCTGGGCGTGCAGCGCGCATAGCCTGGCCGCGCCAGGTCGCGATGTACCTCTCACGCGAGCTCACGTCCGAGTCCCTGCCGGCGATCGGGCGACACTTCGGCGGGCGAGACCACACAACGGTCCTTCACGCATGCAGGCGCGCAAGCGCCCGCATATCTGACGACCAAGCCAGCCGAGAGGCTGTTGAGAAGCTGTGCAAAGAGCTCGGCTGCGAACATCCGTGAGCTCCCGTCAGACCACGACCGAGCCTCCTGAGAGACTTCAGTGGGGGATAGCGGCAGCCATCCACAGGCATGTCAGCCGTCGCCTGCCCCCAAAACCCACTGCTCGCCCCAAATACACAAATCCACAGCCCCTGCATATGACTTTCCCTATAAGGACAGAGAAGTAGATGAAGCTTTCCATTTCCTCGTCACACCTCTTGAGCCAGTTGCAGACCGCGGCCCGCGTGGCCTCGACGAGAAGCGCCGTTCAGGCCCTGTCCGGGATCATGATCTCTGCCTCCGCGGACTCCTCGCCAGAGCTCCTGGCCACGGACATGGAGATCGGTCTCCGCGTTCCGTTGACCGCGGACGTCGTCAGACCGGGAGTCGCTGTCCTGCCGGCGCGCCTGCTTCTTGATGTCGCAAGATCCCTGCCCAGTGACCAGCTGACGATGGAGCTCCGCAGCGCGGAGCAGGACGTAGAGCTGATCTGCGGAGCCACGACTTTCCATCTGCGGACGCTCCGTGCAGAGGACTTCCCGACGCTCCCGTCGCCGTCGCCGGAGAATCGCGTGTCGCTGCCCGCCGATGCGTTTGTGGAGACGATCAACCGCGTTTCACGGTCGGCGTCCAGGGACGAGACGCGGCCGGTGCTCACCGGGATCCTCATGTCGGCCTCCGGGCAGGAGCTCCGGATGGTCGCAACGGACTCCTATCGCCTGAGCGTCAAGGAGACCAAGCTCGAGAGCCCGCTCACCGGGAGTCTTGAGGCGAATGTGCCCGCTCGAGCGCTAAACGAGCTCGCGCGCATCGCCCAGCAGCCGGATGCCGGCTCGCTGTCGGTCAGCGTTGGACAGAACCAGGTCATCTTCGAGATCGGGGACATCGTTCTCTCCTCGCGCCTCATCGATGGGCAGTTCCCCAACTATCGTCAGTTGCTGCCGGAGACCGTCGAGCACACTCTGCGGCTGGCGAGCGTGGAGCTGACCGACGTCGTCCGGCGCATCAGTCTTCTCGCCCAGAAGAATGCTCCGCTGCGCCTCAGCTTCACCGAGGGGACACTCACGATCTCTGCCCAGACCCCTGACGTGGGGGAGGCAAGCGAGGCGATCCCGGTGCCTTTCCACGGGGAGCCTTTCGACATCGGGTTCAACCCCGAGTTCCTCCGTGACGGACTGGAGAGCATCGATACCGATGAGCTGGTGCTGAAGCTGATCAGCCCGCTCCGGCCAGGCCTGATCGAATCCCCCGACACCGGAGAGTTCGTCTACCTGATCATGCCGATCAGGCTGAACGTCTAGGGCGTCCCTCTCGTGCGTGTGCTCAGCGTCGAGCTGCGCGACTTTCGCACCTACGCCCGAGCGGAAGCCGAGCTGGGCCCAGGCCTCACGGTCGTTCACGGCCCCAACGGAACCGGCAAGTCCAATCTGCTCGAGGCGCTCTACTTCGGGTGCACCGGCGGCTCGCCGCGGACGCGCAACGAGCGCGAGCTGATCAGATTCGGCGCGCAGGCGACACGCGTGTCCGTTCGACTGCGAGACCGCGAGCAGAACCACGAGCTGACAGTCGGCTACGGGACGATTCCCGGCAGCGCCCAATCCGTCAAGCGGATGACATGCGACGGGGCCCAGGTCGACCGTATGCTCGACGTCCCCGTGCGCCCGCTCGTGTCGGTCTTCATGCCAGATCGCCTGGACCTGATCAAGGGTCCGCCGGCACTCAGGCGCGCGCACCTCGACCAGGTCGTCGCCGCCCTCTGGCCAACTCGAGTTGAGGTTCGCAGGGAGTACTCGCGCGTGCTCGCCCAGCGCAACGCCCTTCTCGGCCGAATTCGCGCCGGACGGGCGTCGCGCGGGTCGATCGCCACCTGGGATCGCGCGCTTGCGGCGAAGGCTCTGGAGGTACGCGCGGACCGGGAGCAGGCTGTGTCGCTGCTGTCGGGGTCATTTGCCCGGAGGGTGGGGGACCTTGGCCTCGCTGGAGAGGCGGCGCTCGAATACAGGCCACGCTCTCGTGCGGCCGACGAGGATGAGTTCGTCGCAGAGCTCGCAGAGAGGCTCCCAGGAGACCTCGAGCGCGGGTTCACAGGGCACGGCCCGCACCGAGATGAGCTTGCGCTCCTGCGCGACGGCCGCGAGCTTCGCGTGTACGGATCGCAGGGGGAGCAGCGGCTGGCTCTGCTGGCTCTTCTGCTGTGCGAGCGCGCCGTGCTGTCGGAGAAGCGAGGCCGCACGCCCCTGATGCTGCTTGATGACGTGATGAGCGAGCTGGACGCCGAGCGTCGAGAGCTGCTCGCCCGCGAGCTCTCATCCGATGGTCAGAGCGTCATTGCGACCACGGACCTCGGCCATGTGCCAAGAGGGGGAGACCAGTCGGTCGCCAGGCTGCGCATCTCGTCCGGCACGATCCTTCGCGAGGCGGTCGCCGCATGAGTCGTCCGGCACCTCGACCGATCTCCACGGCGCTGGCGGCGCTGACCGCCGGCGCCAGGCCGGCAACCACCCTTGCGCAGGTTCAGGAGGTCTGGGAGCGCGCGGCGGGCAAGGCGGTGGCCTCAGCGGCACGGCCGACGGCAGAGCATGGCGGGGTCCTGACCGTCACCTGCTCCGCCGCTGTGTGGGCCCAGGAGCTTGATCTCATGTCTGAGCAGGTGGTCGCGCGACTCAACTCGGCACTTGACGCGGAGCTCATCACCGAGCTTCGCTGCCGGACAGGATGAGGCGCGCGGCCCGGCTTCGCGCGCAACCGCGACGGAGATGGAGCAGGGTGCCTCCATTTCCCCGAATTTGCAGGGATTTATAGCGTTCGCGACGCCTCGCCGTCGCAAGCTTCGTGCTATCCTTAGTTACATAGCGAATATGCCCCGGCCGCGGACCTAGAGCCCCGGAATCCGGGGCTTTCTCACGTCATCGGAGGGCCATTGGCATCAGGCGGTAACAGCTCTGAAGAGAGCGCAGGCAGCAACGGCGTGGGCGACTTGTCCACGACCGGTGGCTCATCGACCTACGACGCGTCGGACATCACGGTCCTCGAGGGCCTCGAAGCGGTCCGCAAGCGCCCCGGTATGTACATCGGATCGACCGGTGTCATGGGGCTGCACCATCTTGTCTACGAGGTGGTCGACAACTCCGTCGACGAGGCGTTGGCCGGCTTTTGCACGGAGGTCTCCGTGACCATCCACCCGGACAACTCGGTGACCGTGGTCGATAACGGCCGCGGCATTCCGGTCGCGATGATGGAGAAGGAGGGCCGCCCTGCCGTGGAGGTCGTGCTCACGGTCCTGCACTCCGGCGGAAAGTTCGGTGGCGAGGGGTACAAGGTTTCCGGAGGCCTCCACGGCGTCGGGGTGTCGGTTGTCAACGCCCTCTCGGAAAAGCTCGAAGTTGAGATCCGCAGAGACGGACACGTGTTCTCGCAGGAGTACTCACGCGGTGCGCCCCAGACCCCGCTGGTGCAGGGAGAGGAGCTCGCGCCCGGTGCCCAGACCGGCACATCGGTGACGTTTCTCCCCGACGCCGACATCTTCGAGACGCTCGACCTCGACTTCCTGACACTCGAGGAGCGCCTGCGCGAGACGGCCTTCCTCACCCGTGGACTGAAGATCTCGATCACGGACCTCCGGGGCGAGGGCCACTCCGCGGAGTTCCAGTACGACGGCGGGATCGAGGACTTCGTCTCCTATCTCAACGAGAACAAGGACACGGTCCACCGCAAGGTCATCTTCTTCGCGGGCGAGTCGGAGGAGGGCGCGGCCGAGGTCGCGATGCAGTGGAACTCCTCCTACCAGGAATCTGTGCATTCGTTCGCCAACAACATCAACACACCCGAGGGCGGCTCGCACCTGAGCGGCTTCCGCTCAGCGCTGACGCGTACGCTGAACAAGTACGCGCGCGACCACGGGCTGTTGAAGGAGAAAGAGGACAACCTCTCGGGCGAGGACGTGCGCGAGGGTCTGACAGCCGTCGTTTCGGTGAAGCTCCGAGACCCACAGTTCGAGGGTCAGACGAAGACCAAGCTCGGGAATCCCGGCATGGCCGGATTCGTCGAGTCGATCGTCAACACCGGCCTGGGGGAGTTCCTCGAGGAGAACCCAAGTGAGGCACGCGCGGTCATCTCGAAGGCTGTCCAGGCGCAGCGCGCCCGCGAGGCCGCCCGCAAGGCCCGGGACCTGACCCGGCGCAAGTCGGCGCTGGAGAACTCAACCCTGCCGGGCAAGCTCGCGGACTGCTCGGTCAAGGACCCGTCCCTCGCTGAGCTTTTCGTGGTCGAGGGTGACTCCGCGGGCGGCTCAGCCAAGCAGGGACGAGACAGGAACACACAGGCGGTACTCCCGCTTCGCGGCAAGATCCTCAACGTCGAGAAGTCGCGTATCGACAAGGTCCTGCAGAACACCGAGGTGCAGGCGCTTATCACCGCGATCGGCACTGGGGTGCGCGACGAGTTCAACATCGAGAACGCCAGATACCACAAGGTTGTGCTGATGACGGACGCGGACGTCGACGGCGCCCACATCCGCACGCTGGTCCTCACCCTTCTGTTCCGTGAGATGGAAGAGCTCATCAAGGCGGGATACGTCTACATCGCCAAGCCGCCTCTCTACAAGCTCAAGCAGGGCTCGCGCGAGCGGTACATCGAGAAGGACGCGGAACTCGAGGACATCCTGCTCGCCGACAAGTGGGAGAAGATCGGCGTCTTCGACCGCCACGGAACCCAGTTCAAGCTCACGGATGTGCGCTGGCAGCGCTTCACGCGTCTTCTCAAGCAGTACGAGGGTTGGTCCTCCTCTCTGCGGGCCGCGCACGGCCACGACGTGGTGCAGTTCCTGGAGGAGTCCACGCTTCTGGGCGAGAGGATCGACAGCGCCGAGGCCGCGATCGAACTGCTGCGCCGCGCAGATGTCGCCGGCGATACCCACACCACGGAGCTCGTCGACACCGATCCCGTCGAGCTCAGGGTCAGGGCCGTCGAAGCAAAGACGGGTTTTGCGCGGGTGCACCGCATCAAGCGCGCGCTGTTCGACTCTCGCGAGTACATCCAGCTGGCGCGCGTTCATGCTCAGCTGACGGAGCTCGCCGGTGCCCCACCGTTCGAGGTGGCCCTCGGCGATGCGCGGGAGACGGCGCCGACATTCCAGGATCTGCACCCCGCTGTCATGGCGGTCGCTCAGAAGGGCATCAAACTGCAGCGCTTCAAGGGGCTCGGCGAGATGAACGCCGAGCAGCTCGGAGAAACGACGATGGCGCCGGCGACCCGCACACTCGCCCAGGTGACGCTCGAGGATGCTTTTGCGGCAGACAGGATCTTCTCGATGCTGATGGGCGACCAGGTGGAGCCGCGACGCGCGTTTATCGAGGACAACGCACGAACCGTCGCCAATCTCGACGTATGAGACCAGCGCGCGAGGACACGGCGACAGTAAGGGGACCTGGTGGCATCCGCTGACGTGATCGGGGGAGGCAACGTAGAACCGCGCGCGCTCGAGGAGGAGATGCGCACCGCGTACCTCGACTACGCGATGTCGGTGATAGTCGGGCGGGCGCTCCCGGACGTGCGCGACGGGCTAAAGCCCGTACACCGCCGCGTCCTTTACGCGATGAACGAGCTCGGGCTCGGCCCGACACGTTCCTACGCGAAGTGCGCGAAGATCGTCGGCGAGGTGATGGGGAACTATCACCCGCACGGCGACTCGGCGATCTACGACACGCTCGTTCGCATGGCGCAGGAGTTCTCGATGCGCAACGAGCTCGTGGATGGCCAGGGGAACTTCGGCTCCGTCGACGACGACCCCGCGGCCGCCATGCGCTACACGGAGGCTCGCCTGGCACGGATCGCCACGGAGATGCTGCGGGACCTCGACATGGATACGGTCGATTTCGCGCCGAACTACGACGGGTCGCGCCGCGAACCGCTCGTCCTGCCGGCGCGCTTCCCGAATCTTCTGGTTAACGGCTCCTCGGGAATCGCAGTCGGGATGGCCACGAACATCCCGCCGCACAACCTGAGGGAGGTGATCGACGCAACGGTCGCCTACATCGACGATCCGGACATCGGCACCGAGGGCCTCATGCGTCACATCAAAGGCCCGGACTTCCCGACCGGCGGGATCATCCTCGGGCACGGCGGGATCAGGGATGCCTACGAGACAGGGCGCGGCCGCGTGCGGGTGCAGGCGCGCGCGCACATCGAGCCGCTCACGCACGGCAAGGAGGCGATCGTCGTCACCGAGCTTCCCTTCATGGTCAAGAAGGGCGGTCCCGGCAACCTGATCGACAAGATCGCCGACCTCGTCAACGAAAAGAAGATCCCCGAGATCTCCGATCTGCGCGACGAGTCCGACAAGCGCGGGATGCGGCTGGTGATCGAGCTCAAGCGCGACGCCCTCCCGAAGGTCGTTCTCAACAAGCTCTACAAGCACACGCCTATGCAGACGACGTTCGGCGTCAACATGGTCGCGCTCGTCGACAACGTGCCGCGCACGCTGAACCTGCGCGCGGTGATCCACAACTATGTCGCGCACCAGCGCGAGGTGATCGTCCGGCGCACCAAGCACGAGCTATCCGAGAAGGAGGCCCGCGCTCACATCCTCGAGGGTCTGCTCACCGCACTCGAGCACCTCGACGCGATCATTGAACTGATCCGTGCGTCGCGCGACCGGGACGCGGCCCGCGAGCAGCTCGTAGCGCAGTTCGAGCTCAGCACGATCCAGGCGACCGCGATCCTCGACCTGCGCCTGTCCCAGCTGACCGCGCTCGAGGCGGACTCGATCAAACAGGAGCACGCTGACGTCACCGAGCGGATCGCCGAGCTGCGCGCCATCCTCGGCGACGAGAACCGCGTCCTGGCGGTGATCAAGGAGGAGCTCACCGAGATCCGCGAGCGCTTCGGCGACGAGCGCCGCACGGAGATCAGCCACTCCGAGGACGAGATCGACATCGAGGACCTGATCGCCGACCAGCAGATGGTCATCACCATCACGCAGACCGGCTACATCAAGTCGCTGCCTCTCGCGACCTACCGCCAGCAGCAGCGCGGCGGCCGCGGAGTGACGGGGATGGACATGAAGGACGGCGACTTCATCGAGCATCTCTTCGTGTGCTCCTCGCACGACTACCTTCTGTTCTTCTCGAATCGTGGCAAGGTCTACCGCTCGAAGGTGTACGAGCTCCCCGAGGCTCAGCGAACCGCAAAGGGACGCGCTCTCGTGAACATCCTCCCGCTCGCCGAGGGCGAGCAGATCAATGCTGTGGTCTCCACGCGGGACTTCACCGAGACGAGCTACCTCGTCTTCGCGACCCGCTCGGGGACGGTCAAGAAGACAGAGCTTCAGGCCTACAACACCCCGATCAAAGCCGACGGGATCATCGCCATCAAGATCCGGGATGACGACGAGCTCCTGGCCGTCAGAGCCGTCGACCCGGATGACGAGATCATCATGGTCTCCCACGCGGGCCTCACGGTGCGGTTCGCCGAGTCCGACGCCCGCGCCATGGGCAGGGACACGACCGGAGTGCGCGGCATGGACGTAGGACCGAAAGGTCGCGTTATCGCAATGGACGTCGCCCGCGACGACATGGACCTGCTCGTCGTGACCGAGAACGGCTACGGAAAGCGCACGCAGATCGCCCAGTACCGCAAAACGAACCGTGGCGCAAAAGGCGTGAAGACGATCGGGCTGACCGAGAAAAAGGGAGGGCTCGCGGGAGCGCTCGTCGTCCGCGAGCATCAGGAACTGGTCTTCATCAGCGTCGGCGGGATGGTTCAGCGCACGTCGGCGGCCGGCATCTCCCAGCAGGGACGCTCCGCAACGGGGGTCCGCGTCATGAATCTCAAGGACGACGACACCGTGAGCGCGGTGGCGCTCGTCGTCGACACCGGCGAGGACGGTCCCGTGCCTCCCGAGCCGGCGCAGGACGATTCGCCCGCAGACGGCGACTCCTAGCCGGACGGATGGCGGCCTTCTAACCGTCCACATACGCGCTCCGGCGCTCAGATAACGCAGAGGGTGGGCCGACAGCTTAAGTGTGGCCCCCTCAACCAGAACCCTCTCATCTGCGCTCGTGATTCTCCTCTCAGCGCTGCTCCTGGCGTTTCCGGGGGGCACGCTCGCCGCTGGCTCCGCATCCCGCGTACGCGGTGTCGCGCCGAGGGCGAAGATCAACCGGCGCCGCTCCCGGCGGCCGGTCCGGGCGCGTTGCGCGGTCGTCGCGGGCGCGCGTGCACATGCCGCCTGCAGGGCAGGGACACGCAGGGCGGCCGTGCCGCAGACCCCGGCCCCCGACGCCACGGTGCCCCAGCCGAGCGCTCCCGTCAGCGCCAGCGTTGCGGCGGCCTGTCAGAACACAGAACTCACGCCTGAACCCGGAAACATCCCGCTCGTGCGAACGGCCGTCCTCTGCCTGATCAATCGCGAACGTGGCGCACACGGCGAGCCCGCTCTCATCGCGAATACGGACCTGCAGGACGCGGCAGAAGGCCACACGGCCGAACTGGTGGCAGACGACTACTTCGCACACGTGTCCCCGAGCGGCGAGACCCCCGTGGACAGGATTCGCGAAACCGGCTACATCCCGGGCCCCGCCGACGGGTACGTCATCGGCGAGAACCTGGCTTGGGGCACGCTCAGTCTCTCCACACCCCGGACGATCGTCGCCGCCTGGGTTGCCTCACCCGAGCATCTCGCGAACATCCTCGAAGGCCAGTACGTCGACACGGGGATCGGCGTGACCCCTGCCGTGCCGGCGATCGACTCCGCGGGGCAGGCCGGAGCGACCTACGCGGAGGAGTTCGGGACCATCATCCCGTGAGGCTCCGGCCGCGTCCCCCGGGTTCGCTACCCTGCGAAGACCAGAGAAAGGAGGTGGTCCTAACGTTGAGTGATAGTTCTTGCGGGACTCTGGAGGTGACCGGCCGTTAGGTCGGTAGGCTGGTCCGCCTAGCGGAATCCAACCCGGGACACCCCGAGACGACTGCCGGTCCTGGTCCCTCCGGCTGCCGTTGTGTCGCTCTCGGTTTTTCCAGTCAGAGATGGACGCGGAGGGCGCCGTGAGAACGGCGCCCTCCGTCTTTCTCGCCCGGCTCGCTCAGGCGGCCTGCGGCAGGTACTGGAGCCAGGCGGCGGGGATCGTCGGGCTGGCCACGTGGATGAAGATCTCTGCGCGCGGTGTGCTAGGCGCGCGGCGCGGATGCATACCGGCCTGGCGGGGGAGCCGATCGCCCTTTCGTCTGTTGCAGGGTGCGCACGAGGCCACGATGTTCTCCCAGTTCGAGGAGCCGCCCTTGGACCGGGGGATGACATGGTCGACGGTCAGGTTGGACCGCGAACCGCAGTACTGGCATGTCCAGCTGTCGCGTGCGAAGACCGCGCGTCGCGTGATCTTGCGTCGATGCGCGTCGCGTGGAACGTTGACGTAGCTGACGAGGCGAATGACAACCGGACGAGCGAGCGTCGAGGTCTCCGAATGAAGCGCCCAGCGGCCACGCTCGAGGAGCTCGGCCTTTTCCTTGAGCAGGAGCACGACCGCGCGCCTCACCGTGCACACGTTGATGGGCTCAAACGTTGCGTTCAGCACGAGCACCCGCCCACTCATCGCCGTCGCTGGCGATGTCTCAGGTCCGTGCCGCTGGTGCTCTGAAGGCGACACGGACCCCACCGGCTCGGGTGGGACAGTGCTCTCCATGTTCAGCGCCGAGTGTAGCGGGGGCGCTCCCGGAGCGCCCCCAGACGGCGGGCCGCTCGTGTCCCGTCAGGCCGGCCCGGCGACGGGGTAGGAACCGAGCACACGGGCCTCCTCGCAGAGCTCCGCCACTCCGGCTATCGCCTCGGCGACGCGCGGCTCGCGGGTGCTGCCTGCGAGATCCGCGAAGAACATGTAGCTGCCCATCCTGCCGGGCCGTGGACGCGACTCGATCTTCGTCAGATCGATCTCCCTGCGGGCGAACTCGTCGAGGCATCTCACCAGCCAGCCGGGCCGGCCAGCGCCCTGCCCCCAGAAGACGACCGACGTCTTCCACGGCCCGTCGGCGCCGTTCCCCCTCAGTGGCGCCGCGTTCCCCACGCCGGCCCGTCCCAGCCACAGGAAGCGCGTTTCGTTGTCGTCACGGTCCTCCACGCCTTCGCGGAGAACCGTCGCGCCGTAGATGCGAGCGGCGAGGGTGGTTCCCAGCGCAGCCTGACCCGGCTGTCCCTGCTGCGCGACGGTACGCACAGCCTCGGCCGTTGAGGTGCTGGTGAGCACCCTCGCCGCGGCGAGCTCCGTGCGCAGGAACCGCTCGCACTGGCCCGGAACCTGAGGATGCGTGATCACCGTCTCGATGTCCCGGAGCGGAATCTCGCGTGCCGCGATCAGCGAGTGCCTGATCCTCAGCATCACCTCTCCCGCGATCTCGACGCTCTCGGCCTCCTCCGCGAGCAGGTCGAGGGTCACGCTCACCGATCCGTCGATCGAGTTCTCGATCGGCACCACCGACCAGTCGACCTCCCCCCGCGCGAGCGCCGTGACCGCCTCGTGAATGGTCGCGAACGCGACGGGCACGATGGCGTCAGGCACTGCGCTGGAGAGGAGCGCCTCCTCGCTGAAGGTCCCCTCGGGGCCGAGGTAGCCGACGCGCGCGCGCGCGGCCGGCCTCTCAGGCGTCGCGCTCATCCCCGGCGACGGGGCTGGGCGCCCCTTCAGCGGCGAGACGGACAGCCTCAGCCTCCTCGGGGGAGAGCTCCAGTTCCCCGCGTCCCGCCCGAACCTGCTTGCCGTAGACGCGCGCCTGATCGCGGTGATGGATGCACGACAGCACGATCCCCGACCTGTCTTCGTCGAGGAGCGCGATCGACATCGACTGCCGCCCGGAGAGCTCGTTGTAGGCGTCATAGCGCACGAGAGCGCTCCGCGAGATCGCTCCGCGCAGGGAGCTCTCGGCGCGCCCCATCCTCGCGTCGAGGCCCATCGCGGTGGCGTCCACGTGTTCGCTGAGGGCGTTGAACGCCGTGTGCAGCGACGCGGCATGTTCGACGAGGTCCCGTTGGCCGAACTCACCCAGCACCACGCGCTGGGCGTTGCGAAGACGCCTGACGGACACGCCGAGAACGATGCACCCGATCAGCGCGAGCGCAGCGACTGCGGCGGCCGCGATGGCGATGATGCCCTGGGTGTCGGTGATCGAGCCGGCCATTGCCACAAGTTAGCCGTTGGCGGAGATCGCCCGGCCCGCGGCCCGCCGGGGCTGCGGGCTATTCCGCGAAGATCGCCAGGAACGTCATCTTGTTGTTTTCGGTTTCCGTCTCGCCCGGGACGGGCTCCACATAGGCTTCGATCCGCGACGCGACACCCGTCGGGATGCCGGTGACGGGGATTTCGACGTTGACCTTGCTTCCGGGCTGCGTCTGGTTGATCACGTGCGACGCCTTGTACTGCTTGCCGCCGGCGGTCACGGTGATGTCGACCTTGACGTTGACCTCCGAGTTGCTGCCCGTGTTTTCGACCGCAACCGTGAACGTCGGGTTCCCGCCGCCGCTGATGTGATTGAGCGTTTCGCCGGCCGTCAGCGTGTTGGCCCCGACGCTCACCGCGAGCAGGGCGCTGCCGTGGGTGCCGGGCGCGACCCCGGTCGAGTTCGACGCCTGTTGGCCCGTGATGCGCGAGAACACCGTGGACGTTTCGAGCCACCCGAGGTTGGGCAGGAAGCGGCTGGTGGGAGTCGCGAGGTCGTGGATGCCGTTGGAGGAGAGCGTTTCCTGAATCAGGGGCACGACCCGCTGGGAGTACAGGACGTCCGACGCGAGGAAGAGCTCCATGTCCCCGGCGATGAGCGCGCTCGACGCCTTGCCGTTGCCTCCGAGGACCTGCGGCACGAGCGCGGCGATCTTCGTCATGCCCTCATCGCGCAGGTTCATGGCCGTCAGCAGCGACCTCTGGGCTCCTTCCATTTCCCCGGGCGCGCTCAGGTTCCTGGTGCGTGTCGCGAGTTCGTGGGCCTGGAGGCGGAGCTGGTTGACCTGGACCTCGACTTCTATCGCCGACTTCCCCGAGGCGCCCGACAGCGCCACGAAGAGCGGTTTGGCCACCTGGGTTTCCGATTCGGTGCCGATCTGCGCGACGCTCTTGTTGTAGCTGCGCAGGGAGTCGAGCTTTCCGCTTTTGACGCACCCGTTGATGACGAGCACGATGATGATCAGTACGACGACGGCGACACCCGCGAGAACGCGCCGGCGCACCATCGTCGCGTGTTGGTCCGCCCCTGGTCCGCCCGGCCCTGAGCCCCGCCCGCGCGGGCGGGGGCGAGGCGGCGGTGAGCCTTTGGCCCGCGATCGCGCCGGCCGGGGTGACGGTCGAGGCGCTGTCTCCTCGCCATCGTCAAAGAACGACAAAAGCGTACGGCTCCTTTACAGGGTCTTCAGAGGTGCCCAAGTATGACTGCAGCGCAGGACCGCAACGAGCCTGCAAGTTCTCGGTCAGCGCGCCGTTTTCCCCCATCGCAGGCAGGGAGAGTACCTGCGGACGGCGAACGCGGGAGTTGGTGGACCCGTATCGCGCCTCCGTCGATGAGCTTCCCCTGCGCGAGTACTACCCGCAGGAGCGCACCCGCAGGCGCATCTCGCGCCCGCAGGCGGCTCCCCTGCCGGCGGCTGCGGGCGAGCGGGTGCTCGGCCGCTACCTGCTCGCCGAACAGCTGGGGGCGGGGGGCTTCGGGGTGGTGTGGCGCGCGCACGACGAGCTCCTGGACCGCGAGGTCGCCGTCAAGAGGATCACTCTCGGTGACGAGGACGACGGGGAACGGGCGAGCCGCGAGGCGATGGCGTGCGCCCGGCTGTCGCACCCCTCGATCGTTGCCCTCTACGAGGCGACTGCGGTCGAGGACGCGTTCTTCCTGATCTCCGAGCTGGTTGACGGGGAGACCCTCGCACAGCACATCGCAGACGGGGCGCTGCATGACGAGCAGGTCCTCGAGATCGGGATGTCGTTGACAAAGGCACTGGAGCATGCGCACGACCGCGGGGTCATCCACAGGGACATCAAGCCGCAGAACGTCCTCGTGCCCGCCCACCCACGCGAGGCGGGAGCGGCAGCCAAGCTCGCCGACTTCGGTGGCGCGAGCCTCGTCGGTGAGGACGCGCTGACCCGTACCGGCGATGTCCTCGGCACGCTCGCGTACATGGCTCCCGAGCAGGTGGAGGGCGGCGAGGTCGGGGAGGAGGCGGACCTCTACTCGTTGGCGCTGGTGCTGTACGAGGCGCTGTCGGGGGTCAACCCGGTGAGGGGGCCGACGCCCGCGGCGACCGCGAGACGCATCGGCCGTCGGCTGGCGCCCCTCGCTCGTGTTCGGCGTGATCTGCCACCGGATCTCACGCTGGCGGTGGACACCGCGCTCGCGCCGTCGCCCGCGGACCGGGGCACCGTTGAGGACCTGCGCGAGGCGATCGGCAGGGCGGCTGGTGAGGGCCCGGCGCGCACGCGCCGGCTCATGCCGCGCGCCCACCGCGTCCGGAGCGAGCGTGCGACGCGCGGGCCGCGGCTCAGGGACGAGCTTCAGCTGCGCGGGTCAACCGAGGTCCAGCACGCCTCCGTGGCGTCCCCGCAGACCCAGCAGGAGTCCACGCGACGCCGGCTGTCGCTCCCGCGCACGGCTTGGCTCGCCTGCGGGGCGGCGGCGATCGGCTGGGAGGCGGCCGGCGGGCGCTCCGGGATCGCGCTGCTCATGTTCGCGGCACTCGCCCCGGTGCTCCTTCTCCCGCGCGAACGCGGGTCGACCGGTGTGGGTGCGGGATGGCTCGCATGTGCCCTCGCCCCGGCCCTCGGGCTCGCCGGGCTCGCGGCCGCGTTCCCGGCCGTTGCAGGTCAGGCAAGGAGCTGGCGCGAGCGTGGTGCGCGTGGCGCGCTGGGCTACTGGTGGCTCGTCCTGGCGGAGGTGTTCGTCGGGCGCACCCTGTGGCTGGGCGCGGGGGGCGCCGGCCGACGCTCGGCGTGGGAGTCCTCGGCAGGCGCCGCCGCGTCGCACGCGATCGCACCGGTCCTGACGGTCGCGGTCCTGCTCGGGGCAGCACTCTGGGCGGCAGGCTCGATAGTGCTGCCGTGGCTGGTCCGAGGCCGAAGCGCGATCCTGGACCTGATCGCCGCGGCGCTCTGGTCGACGGCGATCGCGCTCGCCGGCATGCGTCTGGACGGTGGCCTCACGGGCCATCCTCTGCATACCGAGCCTCGTGGGCTCATCCTCGGGTCGGTCCTCGGAGGGATGTTCGCAGTCGCCGCCCGCGCCCTGCGAGGGCCCGTCTGACGTAGGCTGCATGGCATGGCTCACGGCTGCCGGCCGATATGGAGCCCACGGGCGAGCCGCCGACGATGAACCCTTTCAAGAGCGTCGAGACCACGATCTCAAGCCTCGTCGAGGGCACGTTCGGACGCCTGTTCCGGTCCGAGGTGCGCCCGATGGAACTCGCACGCAAGCTGGTCCGCGAGATGGACGCCCACCGAACTGTCTCGGTCTCGCGAGTCTATGTCCCCAACGAGTACTCGATCTGGCTGTCCCCCGAGGACCGGGAGCGCTACGAAGGGGTCGAGGAGGAGGTGATCGACGAGCTCGCGGCGTACCTGCTCGAGCATGCCCGCAGGGAGGATCTGATCATGGCATCCCAGCCGCTGATCACCTTCCACACCGACGATCGGCTCCGACTCGGGGAATTCGGCATCCAGGCCCGGCTCGCGAGACATGAAGGAGCCGCCGGCGAGCCGCAGCGAGCCGACGAGGAGGAGCCCGAACGCGGCCACACGATGATCTACAGCACCTCGGCGCGCACCGGCGGCCCGGCCGCCGCGCGCACGTCCCCCCGCCGCGAGCGTGCGCTGCTCCTGGTCGGCGGCCGGCGCGTGCTCGTGGCGCCCTCGGGGGCCGTCATCGGACGGAGCCGCGACTGCGACATCGTCCTCGACGACGCGGGGGTCTCGCGCAAGCACGCCGAGATACGCCCCAGCGGCGACGGGTGGACGGTCGCCGACCTGGGCTCGACCAACGGCGTCCTCGTCAACGGGCTGTCGGTCGGCGCCCCGCGCGAGCTCTCGCCCGGCGACTACATCGAAATCGGCTCGACCCAGCTCCTGTTCGAAGTGTCATGAACAGCCTGGAGCCGATATCGGTTGCGCTCAAGTTCGGCTTCCTCGCCGTCCTGTACCTGTTCCTGTTCTGGGTCGCCAGGAGTGCCAGGCGAGACCTTAGGGCCGGCAGTGCGGTCCTCGACGAGGGTGCACCCGGAAGGCGGTTGCCGGCGGACGCCACGGGGCTGCATTCGGCCTCGGCGCTCGCGCACGCCGGCGCGTCGATGCGCTCTCCGCGCCTGGCGGTGGTACGCGCACCAGGCCATTCCCCGGGCATGATCTACGATCTCGACGGCGAGATAGTGCTCGGGCGCGGCGAGCGCGCAGAGATCCGCCTTCAGGACCCGTTCGCATCCTCACGGCACGCTCTCATCTACGAGCAGGGCAACATTGTGGTCATAGAAGACCTCGACTCAACCAACGGCACGTATCTCAACGAGGAGCTGCTGCAGTCGCCACGGCCGCTGCATCCGGGCGACCGCATCCGCATCGGCGACAGCGAATTCGAGTTCGAGGCGGACTGAGATGCTGATCGTCGCCGAGCACTACGCCGGGAGTGACACCGGACGCCAGCGTCGCGCCAACGAGGATTCGCTGCTCGCTCGCTCGCCGCTGTTCGTCGTCGCCGACGGCATGGGGGGCGCCCAGGCTGGCGAGGTCGCCTCACGGATCGCCGTCGAGGCGTTCCAGGGCGGTCTGCCCGACGGCGGCGAGCCAGAGCTCGAGCTCGCGGACCTCGCGCAGCAGGCCAACGCGCGGATCCATGAGCTGTCGCACTCCAACTCCGAGCAGGCCGGGATGGGCACGACGCTCACGGCCGTCTACGTCGGCGAGCTCGACATAGCGATCGCTCACGTCGGCGACAGCCGTGCCTACTGCCTGCGCGACGGCGAACTGCTGAAGCTGACGGACGACCATTCCCTGGTCGACGAGCTGATCCGTCAGGGGAGGCTGACCCCCGAGGAGGCGGTCGAACACCCCCAGAGGTCGGTGATCACGCGCGCGCTCGGGCCGGAAGGGGTCGTCGAGGTGGATACGCGGTCCTTCAGGGGACGGGCCGGTGACATCTACCTGATCTGCAGCGACGGACTCACGACGATGCTCTCCGAGCAGGAGATCGCGGTCCTGCTCTCGGCGCACGCCTCACTTCGCGAGTCCGGCGAGGCGCTGATCGCGGCGGCCAACGCAGCCGGTGGACGCGACAACATCACCGTCGTCCTGCTCCGCGTTGCGGAAGCAGGAAGCGACGGGCTCTCGCACGGGGATGAACACGTGACGATGACCGGGATGCCCGCGGTCACGACGGCGCCTGAGCCTGCTGCCGAGCCCGCCGAGCCGCTGCGCCCGCGCGATCCGGCGCCCACGCAGCCGGCGGGCAGGGGTAAACGCATGCGCCGCGCAGGCGTGACCGCCGTGACGCTCGTGGTCATCGGACTGGTGGTGGCCGGCGCGTACGTGGCGCTGGAGTCCGTCTACTTCATAGGAACAAACAGCCGCGGTCTGGTGACCATGTTCAGGGGCGTTCCCTACACGCTCCCCGGCAACATCAACCTGTACACGGCGGAATACGTCTCCGGTGTCAGCGCGTCGACGCTCACGGCGGAAAGGCGGCGCACGCTGCTCGACCACACGCTTCGCTCGGAAGGCGACGCCGCGTCACTGGTGCGCAGCCTGGAACTCGGGCAGCTCGAATGAGGCGGGGCTCGTGAACCGGCCGATCATGCGTCTCTACGGGCTCATCGCTCTGATGTTCGCGGTCCTGATCGGCTTCACCTCGAGGTGGACGATCTTCCAGGCCTCCGCGCTGCGCGAAAACCCGCTGAACAGACGGCAGCTGCTGGAGTCCGAGCGGATTCAGCGAGGCCCGATCGTCGCGGCGGACGGCACGGTGCTGGCGCGCAGCGTTCCCGCAGCCGAAGGCACGTTCACGCGCGTCTACCCGACGGGCGAACTGTTCGCGCACGCCGTCGGCTACTACTACACCGATCTCGGCAGCAGCGGGCTCGAGCGCTACAGGCAGGAACAGCTGACCGGGCGCACCGGGACGAACCTGCAGTCGATACTCAACCAGCTGCAGGGCAAGGAACCCGTCGGGGACAAGGTGGTCACGACGCTCGACCCCTCCGCGCAGCGCGTCGCGAACGACGCGCTGGCGGGATACCAGGGTTCGGTGACCGCCATCGAACCGCGCACAGGGGCGGTGACCGTCATGGCCTCGAGCCCGGGCTTCGACCCGAACCTGCTCCGCTCGCCCGCCGCATACGAAAAGCTGACGGCGGACACGAGCGGCAGACCGCTGATCAACCGCGCCACCCAGTTCGGCTATGCCCCGGGATCGACCTTCAAGGTGGTCACGGCGACCGCCGCGATCGACAGCGGCGAGTTCACTCCCGAAAGCACCATCAGCGGCCGCAACCACGTGGTGATCTCCGGTATCCCGCTCTCGAACGACAACAACGAGGAATTCGGCCAGATCACGCTCAAGCAGGCGCTCGCGCAGTCGGTCAACACCGCCTGGGCGCAGGTCGCCGTGAAACTCGGCAAGCCGACGATGGCCCGCTACATGGACCGGTTCGGCTTCAACCGCAAGCCGCAGCTGGACTACCCCGCGGAAGAGATGTCCGCAAACGGCGAGTATGAAGGCGAACGGCTCATCAGCCCGCTGAGCCCGCTGGTGGACGTCGGCCGGATGGGCATCGGGCAGGACAAACTCGAGGCGACGACGCTGCAGATGGCCGAGGTCGCGGCCGCGGTCGCGAACAGAGGCACGCTCATGGTCCCGCACATGACGGCCCGCGTGGTCGATCCGGAAGGGCGCACGGTGGAAACGATTGCGCCGCGCGTGCAGTCAGTCGTCATGAAACCGTCGACCGCCGGCGCCGTGACGACGATGATGGAAGCGGTGGTCAACGAAGGAACCGGTACCACGGCCCAGATCCCCGGGGTTCAGGTGGCGGGAAAGACCGGAACGGCGGAGACCCAGATCGGGACCGCGATCAACAATGTCTGGTTCATCGCGTTCGCGCCTGCTCGGGACCCGCGCGTGGCGATAGCCGTAACTCTTCAGGCGGTGCCCGGCTATGGAGCTGCATTCGCGGCGCCCGTGGCGCGAGAGGTAATGGAAAGGCTTCTGAATGATTGACCCTGAGACCATCATCGACGGCCGCTACCGCGTCATATCGCGACTCGGATCGGGCGGCATGGCGGATGTCTACCTCGCGCAGGACCAGCTGCTGGGCCGCGAGGTCGCCGTGAAGGTCCTGCACCATCACTTCGCCGAAGATCAGGAGTTCGTCGAGCGCTTCCGGCGTGAGGCCTCGAGCGCCGCGGCGTTGTCGCATCCGAACATCGTCGGGATCTTCGACCGCGGGGAGTGGAACGGCACGTACTACATCGCGATGGAGTATGTGGCCGGGCATCCGCTGAAGGCGATCATCCGCGACCAGGGAGCGCTCGACCCCGCGTATGCGATCGACATCGTGCTCCAGATCCTGCAGGCCGCAAGGGTGGCGCATCGCCGCGGCGTGATCCACAGGGATCTCAAGCCGCACAACGTGATCATCGACGAGGAGGGCCGCGCCCGCGTCACGGACTTCGGCATCGCGCGCGCCGGCGCGTCGGACATGACGCTCACGGGCTCGATCATGGGCACCGCGCAGTACCTGTCGCCGGAGCAGGCGCAGGGCTATTCGGTGAGCGCGTCCTCGGATCTCTACTCGATCGGGGTGATCCTGTACGAGCTGCTGACGGGGGCCGTGCCGTTCGAAGGCGAGACGGCTGTCGCTGTCGCTTTCAAGCAGGTCTCAGCGGAGCCGCGGCCGCCGAGCGAGCTGAACCCGGCGATCCCGCTCTCCCTCGACGCCGTCGTCCTTCGCGCGCTGGCGAAGGATCCCGCTGCGCGCTACGCCGACGCCGACGAACTCATCGCCGCCCTGCAGCGCGAGCGCGAAAACCTCCCGTCGGCCACCGCCATGACGAGCGTGATGAGCACCGACGGCGCGGCGAACGGCACCGGGGCGCCGTTGCTCGCTCCGCCCGCAGCGATCGACGAAACACAGCAGCGCACGCCCGAGGAAGAGCGCGACCGCCGCCGCAAGATCCTGCTGTGGTCGCTTGCGGGCGCCGTCCTCGTCGCCGCGATCGTGCTCGCGGTGCTGCTGCTCGGCTCGAGCAAAACGGTCGCCGTTCCGACCGTCACGGGCGAGAGCGAACAGATCGCTTCTGCAACGCTGCGCAGCGCCGGTTTCAGCCCGACGCCGACTCCCGCGTCGAGCACGACCGTGGCCGCCGGCCTGGTCATCAGCCAGTCGCCCGCGGGGGGCTCATCGGCGAGCAAGGGCTCCCATGTCAGCATCATCGTCTCGCAGGGCCCGGCCAACGTGGCGCTGCCCAACGTCTCGGGTCTGGGCGCCTCGCAGGCGACCGAGAAGCTGTCGCAGGCCGGTTTCAAGCCGACCACCAAATCCGAGCCCAGCCAGAACGTCTCCAGCGGCATCGTCATAGGCACGAATCCGCCGGCGGGGACGCTCGCCCAGGTCGGCAGTTCCGTGACGGTGCTCCTCTCCAGCGGCCCGGCACCCGTGAAGGTGCCCGATGTGACCGGGCAGCTCCAGGCCGCCGCCGAATCCACGCTCACCAACGCCGGGCTCGTCGTGGGGACCGTGACACAGAAGACATCCACCGAACCCGCCGGCACCGTGCTCTCCCAGTCTCCGTCCTCGGGCACGTCGCTGCACGCCGGCGAATCCGTGAACCTGACGGTCGCCCAGGCCTCCAAACAGGTTGCGGTCCCGAACCTGATCGGGAAAAGCGAAGCGCTCGCCGGAGCGGCGCTCGGCGAAGCGTCGCTCAAGCCGCAGACGGTGAAAGCGACGACGACCGAACAGTCACAGGTCGGGATCGTGCTGCGTCAGAGCCCTGCGGCGGGCACCCAGGTCGCGAAGGGGTCGACCGTCACGATTGCGGTTGGGACGCTCGGGACGACGACGACCACGACGACACCGACGACACCGACGACGACCACGTCGACGTCGACGACGCCGGCCCCGTCCGGGTCGGGCTGACCCGGTGGGCGGCGCTGACGGGAAACTGGACGTCGTCGTGCTCGCGGGGGGCCGCTCCTCCGAGCACGACGTCTCGCTCGCCTCCGGCGCGGCGGTTCACGGGGGCCTGCAGGCGGCGGGCCACACCGTGCGCACGGTGCAGATCGGGCGGGACGGCATCTGGCGACTGGGCGATCAGCTCGTTGAGCTGCAGCCCGGCCGCGGGCTCCTCGGCGCCGATGTCGTGTTCCCGGCGCTGCACGGGCCGTTCGGGGAGGACGGGACGATTCAGGGGGTGCTCGAGGCGCTGGACGTGGCCTACGTCGGCTCGGGTGTCGCCGCGTCCGCCGTGTGCCTGGACAAGGTGCTGTTCAAGCGGCTGATGAGCACCACCGCCGTGCCCCAGGTCGAGTATGTGGGTGTCGCGGCGGAACGCTACGGGCGTGAGCCTGGCGCGGTGCTGGAGGAGATCGGCGGACTGGGGCTGCCGGTGTTCGTCAAGCCGGCGCA
>Ga0182013_10001713_pt1 | contig 29612 bp, 27 predicted proteins | sample 612S2MmetaG_FD_120487 | JGI IMG/M metagenome (GOLD analysis project Ga0182013, IMG submission 120487) | Permafrost microbial communities from Stordalen Mire, Sweden - 612S2M metaG | ecosystem: Environmental > Terrestrial > Soil > Wetlands > Permafrost | place: Sweden: Stordalen | collected... | reverse complement strand
GCCAGCCTCCCCGCCATCTCGACCATCGCCGCTTCCGGCACCACCCGAGACCGCCCGGCGTTCCGGCGCAAACACACCTCCAAGGGCACGTCGAACCACACCGCTTCTACCTCGCACCCGAACTCCCTTCCAATCTCGATATACGGCCGCCGCTCCTCCACCCGCAAGTTCGTCGCGTCGATATACGTCACCGGCCTCCCGATCTCCAGGCGCTGCCGCAGCAGATATCGCACCGTTTGAAACACACGCTCGTGGATGGTCTGATCCCGCTCGTCATCCGCCAGCAGCCCGCGAATCCTGTCCGACGACAGTCCGCCAACTCCCAACCGCTCCAGATAGCTCGACTTGCCCGAGCCCGGCAGCCCCACTAAAACCACGATTCGCATTTGCGATCATCATAGCGTGCCGCGCAATTGGGACCAGCACTTCGCCGACCCTGCCTACGTCAATTCCACCGCCGACCCGCTTCTCATCCAGGCCGCCGACATGCTCCCGCCCGGCCGCGCACTTGACCTGGCCTGCGGTCCCGGACGCCACGCCCTCTACCTCGCCCGCCTCGGCTGGCGCGTCACTGCCGTCGATTCTTCCGCCGTCGCCATCCACCGATTGCGCGCGCAATCCACCGGCCTCCCCATCGACACGCACCTCGCCGACCTGGAGCGCGGCCAGTTCGCCATCCTTCCCGACTCTTACGAATTGATCTGCGATTTTCTCTATCTGCAGCGCAATCTGTTCCCCCAGATCCGCGAGGGAGTCCACCCCGGCGGCAGCTTCGCCGGCGCCATCCACATCTTCCAGGAAGGCTGTTCCGCGACCCCGTGCAATCCCGATTTCCTACTCCAGCCGGGCGAATTGCGCAGCTTCTTTGACGGTTGGAAAGTGCTTTTCTATTCGGAAGGCGGCGACCCGGGGCGGTCGCGCCGCACGGCCCGCATCATTGCGCGCCGGGCCTGAGTTTATCTTCTTCTTTTTGGAGTTCGTCGATACGCTTCAAATACGCCTTCGGCAGCACGCCCCGCGTTTTCAACCCTTCGTAGAATTCGCGCGCCTTGCGATATTCGCCCGTGGCGCGGCTGCGCAGCACCTGCCGCTCACCTGCCGGTGTCCCCTTCCGATCGCTCTTGGCCACCAGCGTCTCCGCCATGTCGTCATGCACTTCAGCCAGATCGCGCACGCTCTGCCAGTCCGGCGACGGCTTGTCCGCCAGTTTCTCATAGAGCACCGCGGCATTCCGCAGTTCGGTCAGCGCGCCCTCAGGATCTCCTTTTCTATTCAAGGTAATTCCGATCCGGTGGGTGCTGCTTGCCACCGACGTCGCGGCTCTCACATCCTTCGGGTCTGCCTCGGCCGCTTCCACCCGCAGCGCCAGCGCTCGGCGATGCGATGCCAGGGCATCGTCGTATGCCCCCTGACGGCCGGCCACCCAACCCAGATCGCTGTAATCGTAGGAAAGATCGAGCTTGCAGTGCATGTCCGTGGGCGAGAGCGCGCAACGCTGCTCGTCGATCTCGCGCGCCCCTTCGTACTGCTGGCGGCATTCCTTGAAACGCCCGCTGACCCCGTATAGCGCTCCCAGCTTCTTCTCAGCCAACGCCAGATTGCGCCCCGACTCCACGTCGCCGGGCTTCAATTCCACCACTTTGCGGGCCAACTGCTCGGTCTTTTCCCGCAGCGGAATCGCTTGCGCATACTGCTGCTCGCTGGTGAAGGTGTCCGCCAGAACGCCATTCGCTATCGACAAGTTCGCGATGGCGAAAGGGTCCGCGGGATCCGAGCGGACGTCCGCCTCCGCCGTCGCTACGCTCTTGCGAGCCGTCTCCTCCGCCTTCTGAAAATTCCCACTGCTCCCGTACGAGACGGCCAGTTCGTTGAGCACGCGCTGGTAATCGCGCAGCAAGGAACGGTCCCGCGCCGCGCGCAACCGCAATCGCCCGAGTATTTCCTCCGACTTTCGGAAGCTCTCCAGCGCCGTCCCCACATGGCCCAGATTCGACTCGCCCAGATAGCCCTGCACCACCGCGATGCGCTCGTAACCGAGCGCCACTTCGCGCTGCAAATCGGCGTTATTTCCCGCTTCTCGCGAAAGATTTTGCAGATATTCCAGAGCGCGCCGAACCAGCAGTTCGCGCGCCGCCGTCGAGCCTGGAAGCTTCTCGATGGCGTCGTGCAATTCGAACATCACCGCATGCGCCAGCCCGCGCACTTCCTGAAATCGCCTCTCCGCCCGGCGCGATTCCCACCACGTGGTGGCCGCAAAACCGATAATCAGCAGCGCCGCCACCGTGGCCGCCGGAACAGCTACCCTATGCCGCCGCACCATTTTCGCCGCCCGATACCGCACCGTCGCCGGCCGCGCCAGCACCGGACGCCCTTCCAGATAGCGCCGCAAATCTCCCGCCAACTCGCCGACGCCGCCATAGCGAACGCGCGCGTCCTTGGCCAGCGCTTTGGCCGTAATCCGTTCCAGGTCCCCGCCCAGTTGCCGCCCTAATTGTGCCGGAGTCAAGCCGCGTTTTTCCGACAGCTCAACCGGAGATTGCGCCGCGGCCTGAGTCAACGGCACCGGCTCCTGCTCGACGATCACGCGCGCCAGCTCGAGAAACGAGCCCGTCGGAACCTTATATGGCCGCCGGCCCGATAACAGCTCGTACAGGATCACGCCCAGCGAGTACACATCGCTCGACACCGTGTAAGGCTCGCCGCGAACCTGCTCCGGGCTGGCATACGCCGGCGTCATCAGCGGAAATCCGGTCAGCGTTTCTTCCTCGCCGGCCTCGGCATTCAACACTTGCCCGAGCCCGAAATCCAGCAGTTTCGGCGCGCCATCCTTCGTGACCAGAATATTGCCCGGCTTGAGATCGCGATGCACGATGAGCTGCTGGTGTGCGTACACCACCGCATCGCAGACTTCCAGAAAAAGGCGCACCCGCGCCGCTATCCCGAGCCGTTCGCCATCGCAGTAATCCACCAGCGCCAGCCCCTCGATGTACTCCATGACGAAGTAAGGCTGGCCCTCGGCCGTCGTGCCGCCATCCAGCAGGCGCGCGATGCCGTTATGTTCTAACTGCGCCAGGATCTGGCGCTCCCGGCGGAATCGCCGCTCCACGCGGGCATCGCTGCGCCCGCTGGTAATCAGCTTGATGGCCACCTGCTTGCGATACTGGCCGTCCGCCCGTTCGCCCAGGTAGACCACACCCATCCCGCCGTGGCCCAATTCGCGCAAGATGCGATATTGCCCGATCGACTGCGGCAACGGCGCTTCCGCGCGCAGCGCCGCCCCCGGCGCGGCCACGGTGTTCAGCAGCACTTCCGCCTTTTCCTCGTAGGCCAGCAGCGCTTCCACTTCGCGCCGCAATTCGGCATCGTCGTGACAGAGCTTGTCGAGAGTTGCGGGCCGCTCCTGCGGATCGGTCTCCAAGACGCCGGCCAGGACCGTTTTGATCTGCCCCCAGCGCTCGGAGGTCATCAGGCCGCCGGCCCTTCCATCCGATGCAGCAGCCAGAGCCGCGCCGTGCCCCACTCGCGCTTGACCGTGGCCGGAGAAATCCCCAGCACCTCCGCCGTCTCTTCGATCGAGAGCCCGCCGAAGTAGCGCAATTCGACCACCTTGCCCTGCTGCGGATCGAGCTCGGTCAACTTATCGAGCGTATGGTCGAGGTCGATCAGGTCCACCTGCGGATTGGTGAATACGCCGAGGGCGTCTTCCAGCGAAATGGCCGCGGCGTACCCCTCCCGCTTCGCTGCCTGATTGGCTTTGGCGTGATTGATTAGAATGCGCCGCATCATGGTGGCCGCTACTCCCAAGAAATGCGCGCGGTTCTTCCAGTCCACCGCCCGTTGGTTGATCAACCGCAGATACGCTTCGTGCACCAGCGCGGTGGGCTGCAAGGTGTGATCGGGACGCTCGGCGGACAGCAGGCGCCGCGCCATCCGCCGCAATTCCTCGTACAGAACCGGCGTCATTTCGTCCAGCGCGGACTTATCTCCGTTGCGCCAGTTCATCAACAGCTGTGTGAGATCCTGTGGCTCGGCCACTATTTTTCCCCAGACTCGATACGTTCACCAAATGTGAGCCGTATAACATTCTAGCGGAAACACTCGTTACCGAAGCGCTAACTCCCGTTAATGAGCCGCGACGGTCATTAATAAAACCGCGACCGCCATTAATAAAACCGCGACCGCCATTTAATGAGCCGCGACCGCCATTAATGAGCCGCGACCGCGAGGGAGCGGTGCCTTTCTGACCGGTCTTCTTAACTGAATGCTCCGGCGATCGCGGCTTTGCCCAGAACCACAACCGCCCAAGGCAACAACACCGCCACCAAAGCTCCCGTGAACGTCAGTTTCTTGCCCGCCGCTGCCTTCAGTCCCGTCGCCATCAGGACAATCATCCAGAGGACAAACAGATCGAGCGAGCCCGCCAGAGAGTAAACGAATTTGGAGCCGGTGTTGGGGTCCATGAACGCGCCCAGATTGAACGCCAGCGGGTTCTGCATGTTGAAATCGTCGGGGTTCTTGAGGAAGATCACCACCACCGTAAGAATCGCGGTGAGCACCCCCGGCAACCCGCTGTAAGCAACCACGGCGAACACCTGTTTGAAGCGCATTCCGCCGCCCATCAGTCCGCCCGCAATTCCCAGCAGAACCGCCGCGATAATCAAGTCGCTCACAGGCACGCCAATCAAGGCGAACACGTAGCCGCCCACCGACGCGAACTTCTCCTGGATCGCCAGTTGCTGCTCCCGTTGGTCCGCAGGCATCTGTTGGAATCGGGAATTAGTCTCCATCTGATGCCGGAAAATCCGGTCCCAGCCGATGTGCTGCGACTCGGCTGTGATGATGCCCATCACCGCCAGAATCACCAGGATCATCGGCACAATCCAGGCCGGCCGCTCTGCAATATCTCGAAAAGTCTTCGAAGGCTCGAAAAAGACGCCGACAATCCGCGAGAATTCGCCCATCCTCGAGGGTTCGGGTTCCACTGCCGCTGCGTTTTCGGGGGTCATATTAAGGCAGATTGTACAGCATTTGGGACGCCGCGCGCTCGGCTATCATGGAGACTCCATGCGCCGGTACGCCGCTCTGGTGTTTCTTTCGATTGTCTTGTGTTCCTGCAAGCCCACCGAGGAGAGCCACATGAAGGCCATCGTCGGCGCGGTGCTCATCGATGGATTGGGCGGACCGCCATTGAGCGATTCCGTCGTCGTGATCGCCGGCGAGAACATTCGCGAAGCCGGCGCGCGCTCGACCGTTCTCATCCCCGAGGAGGCCGACAAAATCGATGGCTCCGGCAGATTCGTCGTCCCTGCTCCCCTGGATGTCTATCCTTCCGCCGAGGCGGCCAGGAAATTTCCCGGCGCGCATCTCTTCAAAGTCGACCCCGCCGCGCTCGAATCCGCCCGCGATTCCGCCACGCAGGTCATCGGCCACGTCTCCACCCAAGCCGACTTCCGCGCTCTGGTGGATGGCGGCGCCGCCGGTTTCATCGGCATGATAGACGACACCGAAGATCTCGATCCCGACCTGTTGTCCCGCATGCGCAACCTGCGCATCTTCGTGGCACCGTCGCTGGTAAGCCAGGGCTCCAACCTGGAGGTCGCCAAGCGCAACACCAGGCGACTGTTTTCCGCCGGTGTGCCGATCGCCGTGGCATCCAACGGCGGCGATGCGGCGCGCGAACCCGAGCTCCTGGTGGAGGCCGGCATCCCCTCACTCGATATCATCGTCGCAGCCACACGCAACAGCGCCGGCGCGCTTCAGAAGTTGAACCAGACCGGCACCGTTCAGGCGGGCAAACGCGCCGACCTTCTGCTGCTCTCCGCCAATCCCGGCGAAGACATCCGCAATCTCCGCAAAGTCGCCCTCCGCATGTCCGCCGGCGCCTGGGTTAAGTGAGCGGCCGGGCCAAAATGGTCCGCAGCTCTCGCGCGATTCCTTTTCTTTTCAATAAATCGACAGGTCATTCCAGACCAAAATGGTCCCAAGCTCTTGTATTACTGACGGACAGAATCCTCGTGCGACGCGATGATTTCGCGTAAAGCGTCCGATCTTGTGCGGGCGTTCACAGTGCGCCAGCCGCCCCTCAGCGTCCTCTGCCACCTCAGCGCCCTCCGGTTTTGAATTTTGTTCTTCTCGGCGTCTCAGCGTCTCTGCGGTGAAGATCCTCTTGCGGAAGGGCCACATGTCGCCCTGAGCCAGAGCCAACCCGCTCGCCAGGGCGAATAGCAATACCGCGTCGCGAACCACTTTCATATCGCATCCATTGTACGGCGGTATTCGTTACAATAAATCTCGCCTGGAGGTAATACCAGTAATGATAGAGCTCTCATCGGTGGCCGCTGCCTTTCTGATCTTAGGCGCAGCCACAGTTCATGCCGCCACCAAGGTATCGAAGGCCGATTTCGGCAAGACTCCCGACGGCGCCGCCGTCGAGATTTTCACCCTCACTAACGAACACGGCCTCGAAGCGCGCATTTGCACCTACGGCGGAGCGGTCGTCTCGCTGAAGACGCCCGACAAGAACGGCCAGATGGCCGACATCGTGCAAGGCTTCGATTCGGTCGACGGTTACCTGAACCCCAAAGAACCGTATTTCGGAGCGTTAATCGGCCGCTACGGCAACCGCATCGGCCACGCGCAATTCACGCTCGACGGCAAGGTCTACCACCTGCCCGCCAACGACGGCGCCAACACTCTGCACGGCGGCGACAAGGGCTTCGACAAGGTGGTCTGGACGCCGCGCCAGCTGCCCGATGGCGGACTGGAACTCACCTACATCAGCAAAGACGGCGACGAGGGCTTCCCCGGCACATTGAAAGCCGTGGTGGTCTATCACCTGACCTCTGCCAACGAGCTGAAGATCGATTACACCGCGACTACCGACAAGGACACCGTCGTCAACCTGACCAACCACTCCTATTGGAACTTAAAGGGCGCCGGCAACGGTCTCATCCTCGATCACATTCTGACGCTGCACGCTTCTAAATTCACGCCGGTCGATTCCGGCCTCATCCCCACCGGCGAACTCAAGCCCGTCGCCGGCACGCCGTTCGATTTCACCAAGCCCACCGCCATCGGCGGACGCATCGATCAGAACGACGAACAACTGAAGCTCGGCCACGGCTACGACCACAATTTCGTCATCGACCGCACCGGCAGCGGAATGACGCTCTGCGCACGCGTGGAGGAGTCGACCACGGGCCGCGTGATGGAAGTGGAGACTACCGAACCGGCAGTGCAGTTCTATACCGGCAATTTCCTCGACGGCACTCTGAAAGCCAAAGGCGGCCACGTGTATCCCTTCCGCGCAGCGCTCTGCCTGGAGACCCAGCACTATCCCGATTCGCCCAATCATCCGAGCTTCCCGACCACGGAACTGAAGCCCGGCCAAACGTACAAGACGACGACGCTGTACCGCTTCTCCGTAAAGAAGTGACGCTGCTTGTGGGACATGCTTTAGCTTGTCCGTTACTTACTGAGCGGTGCATTTGAGTATGCGTAATCTTCTCTATTCCCTCCGCACCCTCCGCCGCGCGCCGGCCTTCACCGCGACCGTCACCCTGACCCTCGCCCTCGGCATCGGTGCCAGCACCGCCGTCTTCAGCGCGATGGATCGCCTGCTCTTGCGCAGCCTGCCGTACCCCGAACCCGTGCGACTCGTCGCGCTCCACGAGACGCAAACCGGCAAGGGCTTCCGGCCCGTCTCCCTGGCGAACCTGCTCGACTGGCGCACGGAGAGCACTTCATTCGATGGCGTAGCCGGATTCATGACCCGCAGCTTCGGCCTTCGCTATGCCGGCTCGCCCGTTTCCGTGGTGATGGCCGGCATGGTGACTTCCGACCTTTTCAGCGTCCTCGGCAGCGGCCCACATCTCGGGCGCACCTTCACGGAACGCGAAGAGTTCGACGGCGCGCCCCTGATCGTCCTCACCGACGACCTATGGGCACGCCAGTTTCATCGCGCGCCCGACATCGTGGGCCGCACCGTCCAGCTCAACGAGCAGCCGTACGAAGTAATCGGGATCCTGCCCCCGGATTTCGTCTTCCCTGCCCCCGGCACGCACGTCGGTGCCTACATTCCGATCAGCCATCGCGACTACGGCTCGCGTAGCGCGAAACCGCTGCAAGCCGTCGGCCGACTCCAGCCAGCCGCCACCTTCGCCACCGCGCAAGCCGAACTCCGCGCCATCGGCTCCCGCCTCGCCAACGCCTGGCCCGAAGAGAACGCTCGCGGCGGGGCTGACATGGAGGCCCTCGACGAGGCCTGGAAGGGCAGCCTGCGCCGTCCGCTTCTGCTCCTCACCATTGCCGCGCTCCTGCTCCTGGCCATCGTGTGCACCAACGTCGTGAATCTGATTCTTGCCCGCTCTCTTGCCCGCGCGCGCGAAATGGAAATCCGCACCGCCTTGGGCGCCGGCCTCACCGATATCGTTCGCCAGTTGCTCGCCGAGGCTCTCGCGCTCTGCGCTGCGGGTGGCGCGCTCGGTCTGCTGCTCGCTGGCGCAATTCTGCGCGGGCTTCCGATCGTGCTCCGCCAGCCAGTCGAAGGCCTCTCTATCGACGCCCGGGCGCTGGTTTTCGCGTCGGCCGTCTGTCTCCTCGTCGCTCTCCTCTGTGGACTCGCCCCTGCGCTCTCCACGCGCCGCCATCGCCATCCGTTCCGCCTGCGACAAAGCCTTGTGGTCGGCCAGATCGCGCTCAGTCTCGTGCTCCTCCTTAGCGCGGGCGCATTCCTCCGCGTCTTCCTCAAGCTGGCCAATCGCAATCCCGGATTCGACAGTTCGCACGTGATGTATTTCGGTTTCGGCCTGCCCGAAGGCCGCTACACCGATCGCCAGATGATCGACTTCCACACCAAGCTCCGCGCCCGCCTTGCCGAGATCCCCGGGGTGGAGTCCGCCGGCGCCGTCGGGCGCTTGCCGCTGAACGGCCGCAATAACACTACGTCGTTCCAGTTCGAAGGCGCGGGATTGCCCACCAGCGAATGGTCGGCCGTCGCCTTCAATGGGGTGGACCCTGCGTACTTCTCCGCGCTGCGCATCCCCTTGCTTGCGGGCCGGAACCTTGCATGGGACACCGACCGTCTCGATCGTCCGCCCGCCCTGGTGGTGAATCGCGCTTTCGAAAAGGCGTACGGCGCGGTCGTCGGAAAGCGCGTCCAGCTTCGTTTCTGGACCGACCTTGCGCCCAAGAATCAGCTCTGGCAAATCGTCGGCGTGGTCGGCGACACGTATCAGGTCGGCCTCGACCAGTCCATCCGGCCGCAGATTTACTTGCCCATCAGCCAGACCGGTCTCGATGGCGGAGACTACGTGATCTGCACCTCGCGTACGGACTCCGAATTCTCCGCCGCCGTCGCCGCCGCCGTTCGCTCCGTCGACCCCAACCTCGAACGCATCAACGTCCGCCGCCTCGATAACTGGGTCCGCGACAGTCTCGGCGATCGCCGTCTGCCGGCAATCCTCACCGCACTTTTCGCCGCCATCGGCCTCTCGCTCACCGCGCTCGGCCTGTATGGAACCATCGCTCTGGAGGTCGCCCAGCGTCGCAAAGAGATGGCGATTCGTGTCGCCGTCGGGGCAAGCCGCACGTCGATCGCGGCCCTCATCCTGAAACGCGGCCTGGCGCTTACGTTCGCCGGCTCCGTCGTGGGCGCGCTGGGATTCATCGCCGTCGGGCGCGCCATCGAGAGCCAGCTTTACGAAGTCGCGCCGTCCGATCCCGCCAACGCCGCGGTCGTGGTGGCGATTCTGTTCGCCAGCGCCATCTGCGCTTGTCTCCGCCCAGCTTGGAGCGCCCTACGGGAGGCGCCCATCACCGTCCTGCGCGAGATGTAATGTGGGACATGCTTCAGCTTGTCCTGCGCGTATTAACTTTCATTTCCATTCGATCCGCTGCAAAATCGACCGCAGCTTCTTCCCCTTTTCCGGATTGAGAGGAGCAGCTCCGGCGCCGAAAGCATCATAGCAGGCTCCGCACCCGCGCCGGGAATACCGGCGGACGCACCGACTCCGTTTGCCAATCAAACAGAAACTCTGCCGCGCCCCCGCAGATTCGCCCTTGGCACGGGCCCATGCCGCAGCGCGTGTGCGGCTTCGCCTCGCGCCAGTTCGAGCAGGCGCGCAGGCGATCCATAGTGACGTCCTCGCAGCGGCAAACGAACGTATCGGGACGCGGCAGATCGCGAAGCTCCGCGCGAAGCGCGAATGCTTGGTCGAGCGCGGCGGCGAATCGCCGATGCGAAGCGCGCGCGCCGAAGAGCTCCTCCGCGCGATCATGACGGCCCCCCGCCGCGTACCCCGCGATTTCGCCTTCCGCCAGCGACAATTCCAGCCCGCCGATCCCCGTCGCTTCCCCCGCCGCGTAAACACCAGGTACCAAAGTCTGCTGATGCTCGTCCACCTCCACACCCGTCTTCGACATTCGGCACCCGAGCAGCGCCGCCAGCTCGACATTGGGAATCAGTCCGAAGCCGCAAGCCAGATAGTCGCAAGCCTCCGTCCAAGTCCGCCCGCTGGCGCGTCGCAGCGTAACGCCCTCTAACTTCTCGTGACCTTGCGCCGACACCGGCCAGCAGCTCGTGATGTACCGCCGTGCGCGCAGACTCACCGTTTGCAGCAGTTTTCCCGGATGCCGAATCAGGCGCATTCCAAACCGCAGCAGCGCCGACAGAGATGCCTGCTCTGCGATCAGCCTCACGTCCGCGCCATGCGCTCGCAAATAGCGAGCCACTGCCAGCAGCAGTGGACCGCTCCCTGCGACGATCACGCGCTTCCCCGCAATCGGCATGCCCGATTTCGCCAGCGCCTGCAATCCGCCCGCGCCCATCACGTTCGGCAGTGTCCAACCGGGAAATGGCAGGAATCGCTCGCGCGCGCCTGTCGCCAGAATGAGACTCCCATACCCCACACGGCACTCGCCATCGAACGTCTCGACTGCCAGCGTTTGCGGCGCCGGAGCATCGAACACCCGCGCGCCCGCCATCCATTCCACGCCCGGCCGCATCCAACCCGACGCTTCCTTCGACGCCCCGCGCCAGATCTGCCCGCCTGCCTGCGGATTGTCGTCCAGCATCGCGACACGCCGTCCGCACTCCGCGGCGCGGCGCGCTGCTGCCAGCCCAGCGGGTCCTGCGCCTACCACCACGACATCGAACTCGCGGTCAGCCATCGGTGCGCACCTCCATGCCCGGCTGGCAAACCACCTGGCAACTGCGGCAATGCGCCCGTCCATCGATCGTCACGCGGCATTCGAAGCAGATTCCCATGCCGCATAGCGGTCCGCGCGGTTCTCCGCTGACCGATCTTCGATACGCACTGACGCCCGCCATCGCCACCGCCGCCGATACCATCGCTCCCGCCGGCACGTCGACCGTCATCCCGTCCACCGTGAGCAACACCCGATCAGGCATGCGCCTCCTGCTTGCGCCCCGGCAAGTAAGGCTCCGCCGGAATCGCCGGCGTGCGCCGCAATATCAGGTCCGCGACCAGCTTCCCCGTCGCCATCGACGTCGTAATCCCCAGCCCTTCGTGACCCGTCGCCAAATAGAGCCGCTCGTCGCCCGGGCATGGTCCGATGAGCGGCAGCTTATCCGGTGTCGCCGCGCGGAAGCCCGTCCACGAACGAATCGCCGACAGATCCGCCAGCCCCGGCATGTATTCCTGCGCGCGCCGCAGCATGCGCGACAGCATGTGACGATCGATGGCGCCATGTTCGGCGCCGAATTGCCGCGACGACCCGATCAGCAACTGCCCCGTCTTCCGCGGCTGTACATTGAACGCCACCGAATCCTCCGTGGTCGAATGCGCGCTCTTGAGATACCCCAACTCCACGAGCTGATGCCGAGCCCAGCCCGGATAGCGGTCGGTAATTACCAGATGGCCTTTGCGCTTGCGCACCTCGATGCCCGGCGTCAGCTCCGGCGCCCATGCGCCGGTGGCGTTCACGGTGATCCCCGCCGAAAGCAGCGTCCCATCGCGCAGCGTGATTCCCTGCCCGCTCAAGCCCGCCGCCGCTTCGCCGATTCGCAGCACCGCCCCGCTCTGCCGCGCCCGCTCCAACTGATACCGCGCGGCGCATGGCGGATAGACCACCGCATCGTCGGGCACCAACAGTCCGCCCGCCAGCCCCGGCCGCAAATTCGGCTCTTCCTTCACCAGCTCGCGCGCGTCGAGCACCGAAGCTCGCACGCCGATCGAGTGATACACGCCCACCTTGCGCCGCACTTCCGCCATCTCTTCTTCGTCCGCCGCGACCCACAGCGTCCCCGCCGCCACGTACTCCACATCCGCCGGAAATTCGCGCGCGCGCGCCATCCACAAGCTACGCGAGTAATTGGTGAGCGCGATCTGCGCCGGTGAATCGTCCATCACCACGATGTGACCCATGCCCGCAGCTGTCGCGCCGCCACCAATCGGGCCGGGCTCGACCACCACAACGGAGAGCCCCGATGCGGCGCATTCCTCGGCGCAAGCCGCCCCCACGATGCCGCCGCCGGCGATGGCTACGTCGAAGCTGTTGCCCATGTGCGGGGAATTCCGTAACAGAATGGGTCGCGTTCGTCGAGCAGCAAATCGGCCTCCGCGATCACGTAGGCGTAGCCGGTGATCTCGGGATAAAGTTTGCCATCCACCAGCGTGATGGCGCCTTCGAACACGCTGCCGGTGATGCTTTCCTGCCGCCAAATCTCGCCCGGCCGCAGCTTGCCGTCGGCGTACAGACAGGCCAGCTTGGCGCTCGTGCCCGTGCCGCACGGCGACCGGTCGTACGCCTTGCCGGGGCACAGCACGAAGCTCTTGCTATCGGCGCCCGCGGCCACCGGCGGCCCGAAAAGTTCGATATGGTCGATCAGTCCGCCCTCAGTGCCTGTGATGCCTTGCGCCTCGATGCCCTGCCGCACGCGCCACGCGAAATCCGTCAACTCGTCCACGCGATCCAGCGTCAGCGTCTGCGCGTGATCGCTGCACAGGAAAAACCAGTTGCCGCCCCACGCGATATCGCCGTGCACGGTGCCGATCCCCGGCGCGTCCACTAACACGTTCGAGGCGCTGCGGTAGCAGGCCACATTGCGGATGGTCACGCTGCCGTTGGCGTTCAACCTGGCTTCCACGTTGCCCACAGGAGTCTCCAGGCGGAGCAGTTTTCCCGGCTGCACGCGCCCCATGTGTGCCAGCGTCACCACCAGCCCGATGGTTCCGTGGCCGCACATCCCGATGTTTCCCACGTTGTCGTAGTAGATCACGCCCGCGTCGCAAGCCGGGTCCGAGGGCTCGCACAGCAGCGCGCCGACAATCGCGTCATTCCCACGCGGCTCGTTGACCGTAGCGGTGCGGAAGCTGTCGAACCGCTCGCGAAACACCACCGCGCGTTCGGCCATGGTACCGCTGCCGAGATCGGGACCGCCAGACACCACCACGCGTGTGGGCTCTCCCCCAGTATGGGAATCGATCACTTTGATGCGCTTCATCTATCCCTCGCTCCGGTACCAGCTCAAATGCTGTTCCGCAAACAGCCGGAATTTCTGCTGCGCCACCTGCCGGGCGGCCGCACGATCGCGCTTCAGAATCGCCTGCGCGATCTCCAAGTGCGCCGCCGCGGCGTCCACCAGTTGGAGCTCGCTCCGATCCCGCAAGTTCCGCATGAAGAGGAAAGCGAGCACCGGCATCAGTGTTTGCGCCAGCAGCTTGGGCAGTACGAAATTGCCTGAGAGCCGCCAGAGAGTTTCGTGAAATTGCACGTCCAGATCGAAGAATCGTTCGATGTCGCGTGCCTGCGCCGCCTCCTGCATCGCCAGCGCCACGTCCACCAGCTTCGGTACCTCGCCCTCGGGCGCGATCTCCATCGCCAGCTCGATCGCCATTCCCTCGAGCTGATCGCGCACGCGCAAGATCTGCGCAATCTCGGCGCGCGTAAGCACCGTCACCACGCAGCCCTGGTTGGCCTTGCGCACCACCAGGCCCTGATGCTCCAGCGCCACCAGCGCCTCCCGCACAGTGGGCTGTCCCACCCCAATCTGCCGTGCGATACGCGATTCCACCACGCGATCGCCCGGCTTCAAATCACCCGCCACGATCATGGCGCGAATGCTGCCGGCGATCTGATCCACCACCGGCGTCCGCCGGCCCAGCTTATGCGAAAGCTCGGCCAGCTTGCCAGCTACGGCTGTTTCCGGTGACGCCATCGTTACGCCCGATGCGCCGCCGCAACCGGCAGCGATGGCCGCGTCGCGATCGCGCGCCGGATGATTCCGAGGATCTCTTCGCGCTCCGCGCCTTCCAGCGTCAACCGCGGCGCGCGCACCATCTCCGACCCCAACCCCGTCTCCTGCATGGCCAGCTTGATGTACTGCACCAGCTTCACTTTGGTATCGAGGTGCAGCAGCGGCGTGTACCAGCGATATAACTCGCGCGCCGCCTCCCACTGCCCCGAGGTCGCCAGGTCCCAGAGCGCGCGATTCTCATCCGGGAACGCATTCACCAACCCCGAAATCCAACCTTCCGCGCCGAGCAGGATGCTCTCCAGCACCAGGTCGTCCACGCCGCCGAACAGCACATACCGGTCGCCCACGATATTCCGCAAGTCGGTCATCCGCCGGACATCCTCGGACGATTCCTTGATCGCCACCAGCGTCGCCTCATCCGCCAGCCGCGCGAATGCCTCCGGCGAAATGTCCACGCTATACGACACCGGGTTGTTGTACACCATGATCGGCAGCCCGGTCGCCCGCGCCACCGTGCGGTAATGGGTGAGCGTCTCGCGCTCGTCCGACTTGTAGACCATCGCCGGCAGCACCATCAGGCCGTCGACGCCGATCTTTTCCGCGTCGCGCGCGAAGCGAGCGGCCAGCGCAGTGGTGTACTCCGCCACGCCGGTGAGCACGGGAATGCGCCCCCGCACCACCTGCTTCATCTCCCGCAGGATGGTGAGCTTCTCCTGGTAGTCGAGCGCCGTGTTCTCTCCCACGGTCCCCAGGAAAACGACGCCGTGGATGCCGGCGGAGATCATGGCTTCCAGATGTCGTGCGGTGCCCTCAAGGTTCAACGATTGGTCCGCGTGAAACTGCGTGGTGATGGCGGGGAATACGCCTCTCCAATTGACTTTCATGGTTAATCTATAATCTATACTATTCGGACCGGAGCGTGCAGATCCGCTTTGCATTGCTTGTTCCGCATCGGATAATCGGAATTGAGGTGGTTCATGTCCCTTGAACAGGCGATTCTGGAAGCCGTCCGGGCCTTGCCGGCCGAGAAACAGCGGGAGGTTCTGAACCACGCCGCCAGGTTACGCGACGAAGCTGGCAAGAAAGGGCCTTTCAAGAGCGTCAAAGGTCTGTGGGCCGACCTTGGTATTTCGCTGTCTCCGGACGAGATCGAAGAAAATCAGCGGGACATGTGGCGGAATTTCCCCAGGGACGACATCTGATGCCTGAGGTCGTGGTCGACACGCATACGATTGTCTGGTACCTGGCGAGCGATCCCCGGCTCTCGACCAATGCCGCCGAAGCCCTCGATTCGGCGACGGCCGCCGGGGAGCGCATTCATGTGCCATCGATTTGTCTCGTAGAACTAACCTACCTGGTCGAGAAGGGCCGTTTGCCAGTCGCCGCACGGGATCGGTTGCTCCACGCACTGGATGATCCCGCGGCCCCGTTTTCATTAGCACCCTTGGACCGCGCAGTCGCCGACGCCCTTGAGCTGGTGAGCCGCCCCGAGGTTCCGGACCTGCCGGATCGAATCGTCGCCGCCACGGCTGTTGCCCTTCAATTACCGCTGATTACTCGCGACAGAAAGATCCGGGCATCTCAGGTCCATACGATTTGGTAGGACCAAGCAAGATACACATTTACCCTACCCTCTCCGCACCACAAAATAAGGCTGATTCGCCAAGTCCGGCGCGAAGCCGGGATAAAGCGACGCTTTCTCCGCCGACTCTCGAATCTCGAAGTAATATTGCAGCGGGTAAGGCGAATCGGTGTAACTCGCCGGAATTGTCGCCCGATAAGTGTCCCCCTGCACCGCCATCTCGACATTCTCGTAACGCTCCGCCTGATTCGCGTGCCGATAATACATCCGCACCGACCGCACCCTCCCGAACACCGCGATCTGAATCGCCATCGCTTCCTTCCGCCGGAATCGCGCCGGCGCCTGATGCCGGCAGTTCGCGCTCGCCCGCTTTGGCCGCCCGATGGCTTCCGCCACCGCCGAGCCCACGCGTTCATCGTCCATCGTGATCGTCGAACCCAGCCCCTGCTCCATCTCTGCGATGTCTTCGTCAATTAGCGCCAGCCTGTCGTTCCACTGCCCGCGCTCATCGAAGCGATCGCTTACCGATAAGTCCGCCGCGTACGCGCTGGCGCTTTCCTTCATTCCCGCCCATGCTGCCCGAGCCTTCCGATATGCCGCCAGTGCTTCCTCCAGCGCGGCGTGATCGCCCGTCTTCGCGTGGATCGTGTACAACACGCCGCTCCGGAACTTAGCCGCGAAAAATCGTCCCAGCCCGATCTGCAAATTCACATCGATCGCCAGTCGTCGAAACTCCGCCGACTCCCGCTCTCCGGCCTTATCCAATTCCTTCTCCGCTGCGGCCGCCAGATCCTCCAGCCATTGAGCCACTTCGATCGGGGAGTACTTGCCGGAGCGTTTCCCTTTCAGCATCTCCTCCGCAAAATCCGCAATGCGCGAGAACAATTGCGGATCGAGCGGGCTGACGTTGCAAAACGTGCGCGGCGTGGGCGAATCGGTGTAAGGATTGGCGCGCGCCACCGTCACCATGGGCTGGTTCCAATAGATCTCCGGCCAGTAGGCATCGCACGCCGCCGAGGGCATGTGCGCCGTCGTCACGATGGGCAGAATGCGGCTCGCGTACGCCAGCGCATTTTCCAATGCGGATGGCCGCAACTGCCGGCGCCAGACGTCCCAATTCGTCCCCGGATCGTACATCAGCCGTCCGTTCAGACGGTACCAGTAGGCGTACTTCTGCCAATCCCAGCGGGGCGCGAGCGACGCGTCGGCATACCCCAAACGATTCCCCGACCCGCCGCTTCCGCGCCGGCCCCGGCAAGTCAGCGGCTCCATCAAGTCGGCGCCGGTCGACCCGCAAAACTGATACGCGCGCGAATACGCCGCAGACCACGCGGCATCGCCCGAAAGCAACAGCCGCTGCGTGCCGGAGAACACGCGATGACGCACGGTGTAGCGTCGGTCTTCGCGCAGCAGGTCGGCGTACCCATATCGCGTGAACACGCGCGCGCCTTCGCTCAAGGTCATCAGGCCCGCGCCGGTGTGGCCTTCCACCGGCATCTCCAGCTCGCGAATCGCCGCCTGGTGATACGGCATGCCGCGATGCTCGGCCCAATACTTCGGCGAAAGATTCACCGGCATCCCGGTACTCTCGGCATTGGCGATCATCGTCTGGTCGATGCCCTTGGCGTGCAGGTCGATCTCCACCCGGCGGCCGCATCGCTTGACGCCGTCGAACACCGTGCGCCAGAAATCGTAGCTGCCTTCGGCGATGCCGCTCTCTCCGTGAATGCGCAGACCCACCGAGGAAATCGCCGGGCAGGCTTTCAGCACGGCAGTCAACGCATCGCCGCAATAGGCCGCATGATTCTTGGCATTCAACCCCTCGATCAGGTATCGCGCGTGCGACCCGTCGCCCAGTCGATAGCCGTGCATCCAGAGACCCAGCTCGAAATCGATCCCGCGCGCGGCGGTTTGCTCGCTGATGAATCGCAGCGTATCCAGATTGCGGTCGCGCTCCTCATCCGGCAGATTGGTCGCGCGGACCTTATATCCGAGCACATCCAGTAGAAAAGGATACGCGAAGAGCAGGTAAGAGTCCGTCACCTGCTGGAGCGAATCGTACCCAAACCCGAACGCCAGGTGAAAGCGATTGAAGCGCTCCGCCGCCAGCATCGTCAGGTACTGCGGCCACATTTCGCGATCGTAAAACCACGGCTTGTCGAGCGGCTCGCTGGTGAACTGGCGCATCACGCTGCGGACTTCGTTCGCCGGCCGTTCCACCACCGGCAGGCCCACCCAGAACGGCCCGCGCGACCCCATCGGATGACGCGCGCGATCGGCCAGTTCGAGGAGCGCGTAAACCAAGCCCCGCGCATCGCTGGCGCATACCAGCAATGCCTGCCGCCCGGCGATCTTCGCGCTCAGCAGAACCAGGCTCTCCGGATCCTCGGGCGCAATCACGTTCGCCGCCTTCATGGCCATCGCCGCAAGAGGAGCCCGTGCGCCGCACACCAAAACGCAGAATTCGCCCAGCGGCGCGTCTTCCGCCCGTTCACGCCGGTTCACCGCCGTTCCGGAATCCGCCAGCGCCTGTTGCAATTCTCGCGCGGCCCACAACGCGGGCGCGGCGGACGCGACATCGTCCGCGGGATTCAGGATGAGCGAGACTTCGTTCGGCGCCTGCGCATGCGCCATGCTTCCGTACGCCAGCGCACTACCGGCCAGCCCGGTCCGCCGCAGAAATTCTCGCCTGTGAATGGAATTGCGGTGGCTCATTCGACCCGGCTCGCCGAGTCGATTCTATCACTCGCCGAGCGAGCTTTCGCTCGCTTGGACAAGCTGAAGCATGTCCCACGTGGGGTATGCATTAGCTTGCCCCGCCGGGCGAGAGCCAGGCCTGCGATTTTCTGGCGGTCTATTTCCCCCACATGGCGAACGCCGCGATATTCGCCAACAGGGTCCACTTCCTCGCCACTTTCGCACGCAGCACCGGCCTCCGCGCCACCACCGCGCTCTGCCGCTCCAGAAGCGCGAGCAGGCGCAGCGCGATCAGCACGTTCTGCATGTCGGCAGTCTCTTCCTGGCAATGCATCGCCAACGCATCGAGTCTCTCGCGCAGCGCCTCGGGCCCCACTACCCGGCGGCACATCTCCCCTAACACCGCGCCGAAACCTGCCACGTCGGGATGCCGGTCGCCCAACTTCGCCCGCCCACCGTCATTCCTGAAAGAAGCGCCCGCGGGTCCCAGCAGAATCGATTGCGAGCTCACCGCGCCGTAAACCAGCCGCTGCCTGTGCAGGTCGCGCAGGCAAGTGGCAATCCGGACCGCATACCGCAGCGCCTCCTCGACAGGCAATGGCGCGCGGCCCATCCGCTCCGTCAGCGATTCCCGATAACCTTCGCCGCGTCCTTCAATCGCGGCGGCGGCTGCACTCATTGGCACACTCCCGGATCCGGGGGCATCATCCCGATGGCCTCAAAGACGCCCAAGGGGAACTCGAACGTGACAGGCTCGCAGTGGGTGCTCACCCAAGTCTGATTTACCAGCCGATATTCCTCCACGTCATCGCCGTTTTTTAGGGCGACCCGCATCATACCCCCGGCCAATGCCAGAATCACCGCCGGTTGTTTGTGGCCGCTCGCATCTGTGACTAACATCATGGTCGTCAGGTAAGACCCACATTACGTCGGGCCACACTTTGATAACAAGCTCCAGAAGGACTATCCCGAAGGCCTACCCGTCCTAGTACAACATAGTAATTTGGCGTAAAAAGTTAGTGTTAACTAAACGGAAGTTACCGCGCCCGCTCCGCCGCGATCGCCGCCTGTCCGAGTGCGATTCCTCCGTCGTTGGGAGGCGCCTGGGCGTGCAGAAAGACCTCGAGACCGCTGGCGCGTAGACCCGCTGCCGTGGCGCCGAGCAGCCGCACATTCTGAAACGTGCCTCCGCTCAAACAAACGCGCCGCAGCCGGCTCTCCGCCGCGATGCGGCGGCAAACCTCCACCGTGGCGTCGGCCAGCACGTTGTGAAACTTCGCCGCCATGCGCGCCCGCGCAACGCCCGAGGATACATCGCCCACAATGCCAACGATCGCCGGTCGAAAGTCCACCTCCCAGGGGCCGTCGCCATCGATCCCATATTGATAGCGCTCCTCGCAGCCGCCTTCCGCGATCGTCTCCAGCTCGATCGCCGCCTGCCCCTCAAAGTTCACCTCGTGGCGCAGTCCGATGAGCGAAGCTACCGCGTCGAACAGCCGCCCGCAGGAGGAGGTCTGCACAGCGTTGGTACCGGTGGCGATCATCCGCCGCACCACGCGCACATGCGCCGCCGGCGCCGCCTCGAACGCCACGTTCGGACCGAGCGCGTCCATCAAGTATGCCAGCGCCGGCCGCCAGGGCTGTCGCACCGCCGCATCTCCGCCGGCCAGTGGAATGTACCGCAAGTGCGCCCGCCGCTCAAACCCCGCATAGCCCGCGGCCAGAAACTCGCCGCCCCAAATCGCGCCGTCCGTGCCGTATCCCGTGCCGTCGAATGCCACCCCGATCACTTGCCCATCGAGGCCATTCTCGGCCATGCACGACGCGATGTGCGCGTGGTGATGCTGCACACCGATCTTCGGCAGTCCGTCCAGCTCGAGCGCGTACTTGGTGCTGAGATAGCCGGGATGGAGATCGTGCGCCACCACTCGCGGTTCCACGCGAAACAGCCTTTTCAGATTACCGAGAGTCTCTTCGAAAAAGAGCAGCGTCTCGTAATTTTCCAAATCGCCGATATGCTGGCTCAAAATCGCGTGGCGCCCCTTAGTGAGGCAGAACACGTTCTTCAACTCGCCGCCGCAAGCCAGAATCTCGGGCACGGTCCGCCCCAAATCGAGGGTCTGCGGAGCATATCCGCGCGACCGCCGCAGCACCCGCTCGCGGCCTTCGAACGTACGCACCACCGAATCGTCGGCGCGCATATAAATGTCCCGATTGTGGGTGAGGAACCAGTCCGCCACTCCCCCGATCCGCTCACGAGCCTGCTCGTTGTCCACCATGATCGGCTCTTCGCTGATATTCCCGCTGGTCATCACCAGTGCATCGAACGCTGCGCCTTCGAACAGCAGATGATGCAGCGGCGTATACGGCAGCATCACCCCCAGTGTGCGATTCCCCGGCGCAATCGCTTCCGGCAACTCGACCGCCGCCCGCCGCGGCATCAAAACGATCGGCCTTCGCCAACCGGTGAGCGCCGTCCGGTCCGCCTCCGACACCTCGCAGAGCGCCTCCACTGCGGCCAGATCGCGCGCCATCAGGGCAAACGGCTTGTCGCTACGCCGCTTGCGCGCGCGCAGACGCTCCACCGCCGAGGCGTTCCGCGGATCGCACGCCAGATGATATCCACCCAGCCCCTTGATTGCCAGAATCTCCCCCGCCGCCAATCGCCGCTGTGCTTCTTCTAGCGCCCCCGACAACTCCGGCCCGCACACCGGACAAGCATTCGGCTGCGCATGAAATCGCCGGTTCGCCGGATCGTCGTACTCCCGCTGGCACTCCGCGCACATGCGAAACGAAGCCATCGTGGTGCTGGCGCGGTCGTACGGAATATCGTGAATAATGGTGTACCGCGGACCGCAATTCGTGCAATTGGTAAATGGATAGCCGAACCTTCTATTGCCCGGCTGGCGGCAATCGCGCAAACATTCGGGGCAAGTCGCCACGTCCGGCGAAATCAGCGCAAACTCGCCCGTCTCCACCGCACTATGACGAATCTCGAAGTTCTTGCCGCCCTCGACCGGCAATTCTTCGGCCGTCATGTCCTGGATCCAGGCGAGCGGCGGCGCTTCCGTGCGGATCGCCTCCGCGAAGCGATCAACCGCCTCAGTCGACCCCTCCGCTTCCGTCACCAATCCCGCGGAGGAATTCAGCACATAGCCCGCGAGACCGAGTTTCCCCGCCAGATTGTGCACGAACGGCCGGAATCCCACACCCTGCACGATGCCGCGCAGGCGTATGCGAACGCGCTTCATCCATCCCACCGGTCGCGGCGATTGCGGTGCAATTCGTAATTCTCGTGGTGCAGCTTCACAATCGTGTCCAGTATAAACCCGCAAATCAGCAGCAGACTGCCGATCACTGCGAGCCCGCAAGCCAGAATCGCCCGCGGAAACTTAAGCACCAGGCCGGTGTGCATGAATTCGATCACCACCGGTACCCCGATCGCCAACGCAATCGCCAGCACCAGCGCCGACATACCCGTGAAAAAGACCAGCGGCTTGGCGTCCTTATACACCCACAAGATCTCGCGCAGCACGCGGAAGCCGTCGCCGAACGTGTGCAGCTTGGAGAAGCTCTCCGCCGGGCGCTCGCGGTACTCGATGGGAATCTCGGCCACGGTGAATCGCTTTTCGAGGGCGTGCAGCGTCATCCCCGTCTCCAGCTCGAAGCCGTCGCTGGGGATGGTCAGGTTGCGGATGAAGGTGCGGCTGCAAACGCGATATCCCGACATGATGTCGTTCAACCGGCAGCGGAACAGCAGATTGATACTGCCGGTCACCAGCGCATTCCCGAAGCTGTGGAATGGCCGTTGCGCCTGCTTCCGATATCCGCCCGCTGAGCGCCGGTCGCCCACCGCCATATCGGCCCGCCCGGCGCGCACCGGCTCGATCAGCTTATGCACCGCCGGCGCCGGATAAGTATCGTCGCCGTCCACCATCACGAAGAGGTCGGCCTCCACCTCGCGAAACAGCGCCCGCGCCACCGCGCCTTTTCCCTGCCGGTAGACCGGGATCACCGTGGCGCCGGCCTGCTCCGCCACCAGCGCCGTGCGGTCGGTGGAGTTGTTGTCGCCGACGTAAATCGTCGCCTCCGGCAGTTCGCGGCGAAAATCGCTTACCACCTTGCCGATGGTGCGCTCTTCGTTATAGCAGGGCACGATCACCGCGATCTTCACGCCGCCGGCCTCCGCAACACCGCCAGTAGAGATTGTCCGAAGGGCGGAGCGATCGCGCCTTCGAGGGCCGAGAAAACCGGCGCCATCCAGCGGTCGAAAACCGCAATCTGCCCATCCGACTGCGTCTCCCGCTTGAGCACACGGGCATTCACCCACCAGCCGAACAGCCCCACCGCGTTCACGTAATGCAGCTTGCGGACTTCCAGCCCCACCGCTCCCGCCAGCCTGCTGACCGAACCGCGGCGGTACCGCCGGTAGTGCCCCAAATTCCGGTCGATCGGCCCATACAGCGCCTGGAACGCCGGGACCAGCAGCACAATCGCACCGCCCGGCGCCAGGATCTCCGCCATTGCACGAAGCGCCGCCACATCATCCTCGATATGTTCCAGCACATTGACGCAAACCACGGAATCCGGCCGATACCGTGCCAGGTCGCGGAAGGTTTCACTCCCCGGCTGGCAAATCAGGGCTATCAAGTTGGCGCGCCGCGGAAAGCGTTCGCGCAGACTTTCCACGCAAGCTTCCTCGCGATCGAGCGCGATCACCAATTCGCGATCCAGCAGGAGTCCGGTGAAATTCCCGATGCCGCACCCCACCTCCACCACGCGCTGTCCGAGCTCCCGTAACACCAGCCGGCTCTGCCAGGCGAAATAATTCTTCGCCCGCGTCATCTGTCGCTGGTCTTCAAGAGTGAATTCGGTGGAAGGCTGCAGCACTTACACCATCATGACAAAAGATGTTCACCACGGAGCATTTGGACTGGGGGGCCAGTCTGGTGGGGAAAGAAACTGGACTCTCGCGCAGCGGATTTTGCGAAGCCGAGCGGGGTCCAGCAAGTCTTTTGTTTCCAACAATCCTCCATTTTGTTTCTTGTAGGAGGCACGGAGACACGGAGAAAACAAAGTCAAAGGCAAACTGGAGCTCACGGAGGTGGCGGAGGACACGGAGGCAGAAGGTTCCCGGGTTATCGGCGTCCTGCCTGCAGAGCAGCAGGGGCGTATGACTTCTTTGCGGCTTTGCGGCTTTGCGGGAGAATTTTTCTTGGGGTTATCTCACACCATCAGAAAAACCGCCGGCCGTTCTGTACCACCGGCCGCCGGCAAGCCCCGCAGAAATCCGCGCCTTTGACATCCAGCCGCTCCACCGCATGACTCGACGCCATTACGCAGCGCCAGTCCGCGCAGTGACGGAGTCCGAAGGTGTGACCCAGTTCGTGCGACGCCTCTTTCACCAGCCGCTCCCGCAACAAATCGGCCCGCGCCGGCAGTCCGTAAAACTCTTCGTGGAGCCGCGCCGTCGAGACCACCGCACAGTTGCCGTCCAACTGCGCCTCTCCGAACACGAACGTCAACACCGGCACGTACAGATCGCACGGGGTGACGCCCAGAACGCGCGCGTCAGGATCGGCCATCCGCTCCAGCCGTTGGATAATCGGCGTCGAGTAGTACTGCCGGCGCCCCTCGTCGAACGCAAACGAGACATCGAGCGTCTCCGGCCGGATCTGGCAGGAAGTCCGGAACGTGCGCACCAGGCTCGCCGCCAGGTGTTCCAGATCGTTGAATCGCGGGGATACACTCAGCCCCTGCCCGCTACCGTTAGACAGCCCGAGCGGGATCAGATGAATCGGTTTCACCGCAGTCCGTAGCGTCGCAGCTTGTTGTATAGCGTGGTGCGGTCGATATCCAGAATCCGCGCCGCCCGCGAAAGATTATGCTGCGTCTCCCGCAGAATGCGTTCGATGTGCGCCCGCTCCATGTCTTCCAGCGTCTTGCCGCCGCGCGGCTCGTCGGCCTGGAATTGGAACGAAAAGTCCGCCCGGCGGATCTCGTTGGAACGGCTCACCACCAGCGCGCGCTCCACCGCATTCTCCAGTTCGCGGACGTTGCCCGGCCAATCGTGCTGCATCAGCGTTTCCAGCGCCTCCGGAGAAAGCTGCGGCATCGGCCGGCTGGTGGCCATGCAGAACTTGTTCAGGAAGTGATTTACCAGCAGCGGAATGTCCTCGCGCCGGTCGCGCAACGGAGGCAGTTCGATACAAAAAACGTGCAGCCGGTAATACAAGTCGGGCCGGAACGAGCCGGACTTCACCAGCGTTTCCAGGTTCTTATTGGTGGCGGCAATACAGCGGAAATCCACCTTGATCTGCTGGTTTCCGCCCACCCGCACAATTTCCTTTTCCTGCAGCACGCGTAATAGGTCCGTCTGCGTGCGCAAGCTGATGTCGCTGATCTCGTCGAGGAACACCGACCCGCCATCCGCCACCTCGAACTTGCCCTTCTTGCGATATTGCGCGCCCGTAAACGCGCCCTTCTCGTGGCCGAACAGTTCGCTTTCGAGCAGCGTTTCGGTCAGCGCGCCGCAGTGGATGGTCACAATCGGCATAAAGCGCCGCGGACTGGCGGCGTGGATGGACCGCGCCACCACTTCCTTGCCGGTACCGCTCTCGCCGGTGATCAAAACCGTGGCCTCGGTGGGCGCCACCATCTCGATCAGCTCCACTACCTTCCGCATGGCGGGACTCTTGCCGATCAGCTCCGTACCGGGCGACGCTTCCTGCAGATTCTCGCGCAGCCGCACCACCTCGCGCCGCGCCCGTTTATGCTCCAGAGCATTACCCACCAGGTGCGAGAGCTCGTCCGGGTCCACCGGCTTGGTGATGTAGTCGTAGGCGCCGAGCTTCAGCGCCTGCACCGCGGTCTCCACCGACGCATAGCCGGTCATGATGATGACCGTCAGATCGGGATCGGCCTCCCGCAGCCGCGCCTGCAGTTCCATGCCGTCCATGCCCGGCATTTTGATGTCGAGCAAGGCAATGTCGTACTCCGCCTGCTGGATCGCTTCCAGCGCCTCGCGCGCGCCGCCCACCGGCTTGGCCGAGAAGCCTTCGCTGGTAAACCACTTCCCCAGCGAATCCCGCACCACCAATTCGTCGTCGACGATCAGTATTTTGCCCTTGGTCTTGATTGCAGACGTGGGCTCTGTAGCCGTTGCCATCGCTTCCTCCCGTTTCCCTTGCTCGCTTCACTTACTCGACATCACTTACTCACCCCAGCCGCTACCGGCGCTAGCGGCAGAACTACGCGAATCTCCGTCCCCACACCCGGCGTGGAATCCACCAAAAGGTCGCCGCCGTGCTGCTGCACGATGCCGTGCGCCACCGCCAACCCTAAACCCGTGCGATTCTGGTCCTCCTTGGTAGTGAAGAAGGGGTCGAATATACGCGGCAGAACATCCGCCGGGATACCGCATCCGGTATCCTTCACTCGCACCACACCGCACTCGCCGTCCCCGTCCAACTCGGTCGATACCGCCAGTTTTCCACCCTTGGGCATGGCATCCGCCGCGTTCATCATCAGCACCAACGCCACCTGTTGCACCTGATTGGCGTCGCACAATACGGCCGGCAGATCCGCTGCCAGCTTTTCCGTAAGCTCGATGTTCTGCATGGAGAGCTTGTGCTGCACCAAAACGACTGCGCGATGCACCACCGTATTCAAATCGGTGGGCTCGCGAATGCTCGGCGCCTGCCGCGAAAACGTCAGCAGCGATTTCACCAATTCCCCGCACCGCTTGCTCTCCCGCTCGATGGTTTGCAACTGTTCGCAAAGGTCGTCGCGCCCCGGGATCTCGTGCTTCAGCAGTTCGCGCATCACCAGCCGCGCGTAGGTCAAAATTCCGAAGAGGGGATTGTTGATCTCATGCGCCACCGTGGCCGCCAACTTCCCCACCGACGCCATTTTTTCCGAATGCAGCAGGGTCTTGTGGACGCGCTCCAGTTCCGCCGTTTTGCGCCGCACCTCGGCCTCAATCGTGGCATGCACGCCACCCACTTCGGCGGTCATTTTATTGAATGAAGCTGCCAGATCGCCCAGTTCGTCGTCCCTGCCAACCGGCAGCCGGTACTCCAGATCGCCCGATGCCACCCGCCGCATACCCGCCGTCAACTCGTGTATCGGATGATGCACCACTACCCACATGAAGACCACCGCCGCCCCGGAGCCGAACAGCATCGCGCCTACCAGGAACCAGGTGAGGTTGGCGCGGTGCGTCGCCAGTTGCTTGTCCACCGCGGACAGCGACAGCGTGGTGTCGATGACCCCGAGAATGCTCCGGCCGGCGTCATGCACGTGGCAGGACGCGTTGGAACACTCGGGCGCGTTTTCGATGGCCTGCATCACGGCCAACATGCGCTGCCCCTGTTTGTCGGTGAAATAGCGCGTCCGGTCGCGGCGCGTCAGCCGCGCCAACGGCGCCGATTGCGCATGGCAGCCGATACATCCTTCGGCGGTCTTATCCACCGGCGTGCCCACTTCTTTTTCTTCGGTGGAATAAATGATCGACCCGTCTTTGTTGAGAATGCGGATGCGCCGGATTCCCGGTTCGCTGCCCACCTGGTGAATCATGTTGAGCAGCGCGTCCTTGTCATTGCGCAGCATCTCGTAATGCGTGCTGCGGACAATCAAATCGGTGATCCGGTTGGCCGCCTGCTCCACCTGGTCCTGAGAAAAATGCTGCTCGGAACGCAGGTTGACAATGCCGAAAAACGCAAAAAAGGCCGCCGTACTGGCGATCACGCAGATCGCCAGCTTGGCGGCCAATCCCATGCGAAATAGACGGGAGCCCTTCATTTTGGGCGGATTGCGGCGGTCATGTTATGCCACCTCGATCGATTCCGCCTCCGTTTCTTCCACTTCCGCCGGCGCGATCTCAGCCGAGTGCGCCTCGAAAATCGGGAAGTATTGCGCGACCAAACGGAAAATCAAAAAGCCCGCGGCCACAATCGACAGGGTGATGGCAACTTCGCTCCATCGCGGAATGTAATGCGTACCGGAGCCCGCTTCCAAACCCGTCGTGCCGACGTTCAGGCGATTGGCGATGAACCCGAAGACCACCATCACCGCACAGCCATACAAGCGGCCGGGGCTGGAACGGATCTTCTGCTGATAGAGCAGCACCGTGGGAACCACCATGAGCACGATTTCCAAACCGAAAAGCCACGTCTCGATGCGATTCTGGGAGAGCAGGCCGAAGACATGACGGTGGCTGAGATCCAGAAAGCGGATCCACAGGTAGACGCTCATCACCACCGCCAGCACTCTCGCCATGCTCATCAGCAGCGGCAGCTCCAGCTCGCGGCCGAACGCCCGGCTGCTGTGCCACGATTCGAAAATGGTCATCGCCAATCCCACCGCGATAGCGGAAACATAAAACAGCAGCGGCAGAATCGGGGTATACCACAGCGGATACAGCTTCTCCGGCACGATCAGGAACAGCGTTCCCAGCGAGCTTTGGTGCAAAGTGGAGAGCAGCACGCCCAGGATCATCAGAGGAACCGAGATCTTATGAATCCAATTGAGCGGCTTGTGCAAACCGAATTTCTCCAGCACCACCGGCAGAAACTCCAGGAACAGCACGGTGCTGTAAAGCGTAACGCACCACGCCACTTCGAACATCACCGAGTGCGGATTCCACATCACCAGCGGATGCCATAAACGGTCCGGCCGGCCGAGATCGTATAGCAGTCCCACCACCACCAGCGAATACCCGAGAAACGCCGTCAAAATCGCCGGCCGTAGAATCGGGCGGTATTTTTCGATGTTGAAAATGTGGACCATCGCCACCAGCGTGAAGCCCCCGGCCGCCAGCCCCACCCCGCACATCACGTCAAAAGCAATCCACAATCCCCAGGGGAATTTGTCGCTTAGGTTGGTAGATCCGCCTAACCCATAGAAAATTCGCAGATACGTGGCATACAGCCCGCTCGCCATGATGGCCGCGAATATCGCCCGCCAGACCGTGATTTTCGGCAGTTTGCGTATCATCGGCGTCCCTCTTTCCTGGCCACTTCGGCGCGGCGGTTGGTGATCCAATAGATCCCGCCCAGCAGCACCGTGCCGGTCGACACTACGTCAGGCACCAGTTCCAGCACCCGCCAAGTCGTCTCCGGGAGCGGCTCGTGCGGCACATTCGTCCGCAGCCCGATCTGCGCGAACGGCACCGCTGAAAGATATAGCACCGACGTGCCGCCCACTTCCTCGATGCCGTAAATCTTGTCGTAATATTGATCGGGCTTCTCGGCCACTCGCCGCTTCGCCTCGCGGATCAAGTCATCGCGGTCGCCATTCACCGTGGCGCCCACCGGGCAAGCTTCCGCGCAGGCTGTCTGCTTGCCCGCGCTCTGCCGCTCGTAGCACATGTTGCACTTGCGCATCCTCGGCAGACGGCTCGACCATTCGTAGGCCGGCACCTGGAAGGGGCACGCCTGCATGCAGTAGCGGCAGCCCATGCATTTATCGGCATCGTAGGTCACCGGGCCGAGAGCCGTCTTCTGCAGCGCCCCCACGGGGCAGACCGAAACGCAAGCCGGCTGCACACAGTTCATGCAGAGACGGCGGCAAAACTTGTCGCCGTGCGTCTCAATGGCAGTCAGTTTGTGCGCCGAGATATGCTCCTCAGCGGCGATTTGGTCGTTATACGGCAGGCCCCAGCGTTCCGCGCAGGCCCCTTCACACGCCTTGCACCCTATACAAAGCGTGCTGTCGTACAAGATCGCTTTTGACATATAAAGGCCTTCAACTCCATTTTTAACAGATTTTCAATCAAATGTGTAGTAAAAACTGACAGGTGGCTGGCCTACGTCAGGAAAAACTCTGCCGTTACTTCCGCCCAATTGGCATCCGGTACGCCCGCCAGCAGATCTTCCGCCGGACGTCCGCCGTCGGCCGCAACTGCTCCCGCCAGCGCCGGTTGGCGTGCATACAGCCGCGCGGCCGCTTCGCGCATCCACTCTCCTACCAAGCCCTTCGGAATCAGATTCCGGGTGGTGTTTTCCTCGTCCGGAACATGAACCGCTACCAGCCAGCCCTTGCCGTACGGATCTTTCCGCAGCATGGATGGATTCTCCAACAGTTCGCGGTTGATTTCCATGACTTCGCCTTCGG
>Ga0182013_10001712_pt1 | contig 29624 bp, 29 predicted proteins | sample 612S2MmetaG_FD_120487 | JGI IMG/M metagenome (GOLD analysis project Ga0182013, IMG submission 120487) | Permafrost microbial communities from Stordalen Mire, Sweden - 612S2M metaG | ecosystem: Environmental > Terrestrial > Soil > Wetlands > Permafrost | place: Sweden: Stordalen | collected... | reverse complement strand
GGCGCGACGACCGGAACTGCTTCCAACTCTATGACTTCCACGAAGGCCGACGCTTCCGGCGCTTGGGGCGCGAGCGCGGCGGCGATAACCGCTTCGTCGACCGCGGCGCTCTCGATCGGGACCTGCTGGGCGGGCGGGGGCGCGACGGGCTCGCTCTTAACGGAAGGCGCGACCGCCGCGCTCTTGGCGGCGGCGGGGGCGGAAGCCTCCGGCGCGCTCTTGGTTGGCTCGGCCGCCTTGGCTGGCTCGGCCGTTTTGGCGGCGGCGCCGGCGGCTGTCCATTTGGACTTATTGCTTGGTTTATTCACGGTCATCGTCTTGGACTCCGTCGTTGAATGTCTTCGAAGGCGACGCCTCGCTCAAGAACTCCAACGCCGTCGTCGCGGGCCGCCTCGAATTTGAACGCTTACTTGGGGCTCGCGGCCTTGGTGAAGGCGGCGCCGATTTCCTTGGTCTGCTCCTGGAACGCGGCGCCGAGCTCCTTGGTCTGCTCCTGGAAGGCGGCGAACTGGCTCTTGGCGAATTCGGTCTGGAGCGTCAGGACTTCCTCCACGTCCTTGGCCTGCACCAGCTTCGTGGCGAGGTCGAAAGCCGCCTTGACATTGGCCTCGGCGTAGCCGAGCGCGGTCGCGCCGACTACCTTGGCGCCGGCGGCGGCGGGAATAGCCGAGGTGTCGACGGCGGCGATGGCCTTCTGCGCGGCGCCCGAAAAACCTTCGAAGGCCTTGCGGGCCTGCTCGACGCTCTTTTCCGCGAATTCACGGACCTCGGTCGGAATCTGATAGCTCGGGCTGGTCATCTAGTCTTCTCCCTTTGACAAACGGCGTCCGCGGCGAGGAGCGAACCGCCCCGCCGCGTAAATTCAAGCTCGCGCGCCGACGCCTTGGCGACGAACCGACGCAATATTACCGATTCAATTGTGCGATGCAACATAAATTGTGCGCTGCATTTAAGCTCCTGATAAAAAAGCGGCGCCGCGCGTTCCCCGCTTCCGCTCGCGGCTATTTCGGCGCGGGCGCCCCGATATCGGGGAAGCATTGCTTTTGTTGTCGCCGCGGAGGACATTTCACGTTCACAGCTGGCTCACATCACGGTCGTCGCCCCGCGCGGGATCTCGCCAACCGACTGGAAATCGCTCAATGATTGCCACTATCAACGATTTGATGGATAAAATTCGCCAATTGGAAGCCGAGCTGGACGCGGAAGTCGCCCAACGTCGAATCGATCTGCACGTCGGCATGGAGAAAGGGCGGATCTTTTTCGAGCAAGAGATTTTGCGTCGGCATCGCGAGCTGAGGACGCGGCTTTCGACATATATTCTGAACGCGCGGCCGCTGGTGGTGCTCACCGCGCCGGTCATCTATGCGCTAATCGTGCCGTTCGTCTTGCTCGACATCTTCGTCACGATATATCAGGCGATTTGCTTTCCAGTTTACGGCATCCCCAAGGTGCGGCGCGCCGACTATCTGGTGTTTGATCGTCACCACCTCGCCTATCTCAACGCGCTCGAAATCATCAATTGCGCCTATTGCTCCTATGGCAACGGGGTGATCGCCTATGTGCGGGAGATCGCGGGCCGCACGGAAAAGCATTGGTGTCCGATCAAACACGCGCGGCGCGTGATCGGGGCTCACCCGCGCTACGCCGAATTCGTGGACTATGGCGACGCGGACGCCTATCGGAAACTTTCCGCGCAAATGCAAAATCCGAATAAACCCGCGGATTGAAGCCGCGTATCGGACCGAACGGTTACGGCGCGAGCGTTGGAGCCGCGTCAATCCCGAGCGCCTGCTCCAGCCCGCGCGATCCACTGATCGCGTCCGCGAGCGTGTAGCGGTCGAGCGTCTGGAAGAAGGCGTTCAGCGCTTCCTTAAAAATTCGCTGCAAGCCGCAGCGGCCCGTGATCACGCAGTTTTCGGGGGCGGCGCCCATGCACTCGGCGAGCGCGAAATCGTTTTCGAGCTTGCGCACGGCCGCCCCAATCGAAATTTGCGACGCCGGAACAGCCAGCCGCAAGCCGCCGCCACGCCCCCTCGTCGCCTCCACGAAGCCGTTCTCGATCAAGCGCCCCACCACCTTGCGCAAATGGTTTTCCGAGATCGCATAGGCCGCCGCGATCTCGGGGATCGTGGCCCCACGCTCGTCGGCGACAGCTAGGAAGATGAGCGTTCGTAGGGCGAAATCGCTGTAAAGTGTCAAACGCATGGTCCGCGCCCCTCTTGCATTATCCCAGTCCCGGCGTTAAAGATGCATATGATATACATCTTTTAGAAGAGGAGAGGGAAATGCCCACATTATATGAACGCCTCGGAGGCGCGCCGGCCGTCGACGCCGCGGTCGACATCTTCTATCGCAGAGTGCTCGCCGACGGCCGCATTGCTCGCTTTTTCGATAATGTAAATATGGAAGAGCAGATCGCAAAGCAAAAGTCCTTTCTGACGATGGCCTTTGGCGGCCCCAACAAATACACCGGCAAGGATATGCGCGAAGCGCATAAGAAGCTCGTCGCCAAGGGCTTGAACGACATGCACGTCGATGCGGTCGTTGAGAATCTGTCAAGCACCCTGCGCCAGCTCGGGGTTAACGAGAAGGACGTGCTGGAAGTCGCGGCGCTCGCCAATTCCGTCCGCGCCGACGTTCTAAACCGTTGATGTGGCGCGCATGACCTTGCTGACCTACCGGAGCGCGGCGATAGATATCGAGCCGGGCGAGGACGTTCTTTCGGCCCTGCTAAGGGCCGAGATAGACGCTCCTCATTCGTGCCGCGCTGGCGTTTGCCAAACCTGCTTGCACCGCGCCGTCGAGGGCGCTCCTCCCGCCGCGGCGCAAGAGGGTCTGACCGAGGCGCAGAAGGCTCAGGGCTACTTCCTGGCCTGCGTATGCGTCCCGAAAACGCCCTTGACCGTCATCCCGACGGACGAGGCGGCGGCCCGCTCCGAGGTCATCGTCCGCGCGATAGATCGTCTTTCCGGCGACGTCGCGCGGCTATATCTGGAACATGGCCCGGACTTCAGCTACCGGCCGGGCCAGTTCCTTGAATTGATCACGCCCGAAGGGCTCGGCCGGCACTATTCAATCGCCAGCGTGCCGGAAGAGGACCCCCACGTCGAACTCCATATCCGGCTTCATCGTGGGGGGAGAATGAGCGGCTTCGTCTCGGAGCAATTGTCTCCGGGCGACCGCCTCCACGTCGCCGGCCCGCTGGGAACCTGCTTCTACGAGGGGGTCGATCCCGGCCAGCCATTGACGCTGGTCGGCGCCGGCACCGGCCTCGCGCCGCTCATGGGCATTTTGCGCGACGCGCTTCGGCGCGGTCATCACGGGCCGATCCGGCTCTATCATGGCGCGCGCGAGCGCGCGGGCCTGTACCTCCACGATCCGCTGGAGGCGCTCGCGGCAAAGCGCGAGAACTTCACCTATGTTCCGCGAGCCCTGAGCGATCCGGGGCCTGAAGGCGGCGACGTCGCGGCCGCCGTGCTGGAGCAGGAGCTAGCGCTGAAGGAAACCGCATTCTTTTTGTGCGGGGGGGAGCGACTGGTCGGCCGCCTCAAGCGCGATTTGTTCATGAAAGGCGCCAGTCTGAAACAAATCCGGTCGGACGTTTTTCTGGCCGCGAATTAGCCGGAGTTGCGCGGCGTTTATGGGATCCGCTTGCCCGTGGCCAGCGGTGTCGCGTTGCTTGTTTTTATGGAACGCGGTCGCGCCGCCGAATTATTTCGCGCGAACCAGGACGAAAAAACCTGCTTTTTCCTTTAATAGGCCTTTCTGCGTGGCGCGCTGTTCTCAATTTTTGCGCTTCTATTCGCCGTCCTGCGCCAGAACGGAAATGATCGGGCATAACCCTTCGGCCTGCCCCGTATCGCATTGCCGCACGAGCGCCGAGAGCGCGTCGCGCACCGCCCCAAGGTCGAGCAACTTCCGCTCGATCAAGGCAACCTTATGCGCCGCCAGTTCGCGCGTGTCGGCGCAACAATCCGCGCCGTCCAGCCGTAAGAGGCTGGCGATTTCCTCCAGTGTAAATCCTAAAGCCTGCGCGCGTTTGATGAAGCCGACGCGCTTCGCCATATCAGGGGGATAGTGCCGGTAGCCGCGAAACGGCTTGCGGGGTTCGTCGAGCAAGCCGCGCCGCTGATAGTAGCGAATGGTTTCGACACTCACGCCCGCCGTCGCCGCCAGCCGTCCAATCGTCATTGCATGCTGCATCAATCCGCCCTTGAGTCCGTACCATACTACGGAGTTTAGATTAGTGTCGCTGGACAAATCCAGAAGGGTCAAGATGGCCAGACTGAGCGCAAAAACCTCACTAATTGTTGGCGCGGCCGCCGCTGTTGGCGCGTCTCTCTGCTGCGTCGGGCCGCTCGTGCTGCTCGCGCTCGGCGTCGGCGGAACGTGGATCGCCAACTTGACGGCGCTTGAGCCGTACCGTCCGCTCTTCATAGGCTTGACGCTGCTCTTCCTCGGCTTAGCGTTCCGCCGCGTCTACCTCGTCCCGCCGGCCTGCGCGACGGGCGCATTCTGCACCGATCCGCGCACGGCCAAACGTCAACGTCTGACCTTCTGGATAACCGCCCTGCCGCTAGTCAGCCTCCTCGCGGTGCCGTGGCTTGCGCCGCTGTTCTACTGAAAAGAGCCTTCACCATGCGCCGATTATTGCTCACCGCCGCGCTCGCCCTGTCGCCGCTCGCGGCGCTGGCGGGTGCGCCGCAAACCGTCACCCTTGACGTGAAAAACATGACCTGTTCTGTCTGCCCGATCACGGTCAGGAAGGCGCTCGAAAAGGTGCGGGGCGTGGCCAGTGTCAAGGTCGATCCAGACACCAAAACCGCAACAGTGACTTTCGATCCTGACAAGGCCAATGCCGCAGCGCTGATGAAGGCGACGGCGGAAGCGGGCTATCCGGCGAGCGTCAAGTAGGAGAACAGCGACGGCGATGCAACTTCAGTCCACCATCACTTGCCCGTCCTGCGGGCATCAATCTACCGAGACGATGCCAACGGACGCCTGCCGGTTCTTCTATGAATGCAGCGGCTGTGGCGCGATGCTCAAACCCAAGGCAGGGGATTGCTGCGTGTTCTGCTCTTATGGCGACGCGCCATGCCCGCCAATACAGGAAGCGAGACAGCATGGCCGCGCCGCCGGATGCTGCTCGGGCGGATAAGGCTACACGCTAAATTCGGATGGCCATTTTATATGGAACGCGGTGGCCCCGTCGAATTATTTCGCGCGCGAGGGTCAAAAAGTGCGTTTTCACCACATATCGCGGAAGGTTTCGAGTAGCGCGCTTTTCTCGATTTCCGCCCACGGGCGCGTCGCGTCAGCGGCGAAAGTTAAAGCCGACCCCCTCCCGCCGTTCACCATGAATCGCCATTTCAGTTAAAAAACCATGGGCTCGGATAGACCGCGAAGCGGCGAGCGATTAAGTTCCCGTTAACCGAGAGCGGCGCTGGCGCGACGGCGGTCGCTTGCCCGGCGTCCATCGCGGCGGCTTCGTCAATGCGTCAACAAGGCAAGCGAGTCCAAGATGTTCGAGGACGAGCGTAACTCCACGGCGGCGCTGATCGCCGCCGATCCCGCCTTCACCTCGCTCGAGGCCTCGGGCGCGCCGATTCTCGCGGTGATGGGGACGCCGCCGCGCGTCGTTTACGCTAACGCGGCGGCGGCGGCGGTATTCGGGACCGACCCGGCCGCCCGGCTGCTGACCGGCGGCGAGCGCGGGCTCGCGGCGGCGATCGACCGGCTGCGCGGCTCCGGCGCGCCGCGGCTGGAGCGCCTGTCGATCGACATCGGCGCCGGCGTCCAGACCATCACCATTCTTTGCCGCCGCCTGTTCGAGAGCGACGACGCGCCCTGCTTCGCCGTCGCCGCGCTCGGCCTGCGCGCCGACGACGCGGCTCCCAGAGAGCCGGCGCCGGACGCCCCCAAAATCGAGGCGGAGGAGACGCCCGCCGATCCGGCGCTCGCCGAGTTGCGCGCGCGGCTCGACGAACGGCATGGAGAAGCCGCTCCGCGATTCCTCTGGAAGACCGACGCCGCCGGCCGTTTCGTCGACGTGACGCATGTGCTGGGCGATGTCGTCGGCGCGAGATACTCCGATCTGCTCGGGCGCGGCGTGGAGGAGACGGCCGAGGAGATGGGGCTGGGCCCCGCCTTCGCGGCCGCTCTCGCGACGCGCAAGTCTTGGAGCGGCGTCGTGGTCGACTGGCCGGTCGAGGACCCCGCCTGCCGCGTCCCGACGACGCTCGGCGCGCTGCCGATTTACGACGCCGAACGCGGTTTCGCGGGTTTTCAGGGCTTTGGCGTGTTGCGCCTGTCGCAGGCGGCGCCGACCGCCATGCCCGACGCCGCGCCGGAAATCACGCAGCCGGAGACGGTCGAAGTGGAAGCCGAGCCGCAAACGCCGCCGCCCCGGGAGCCCGAATTTTCGAACGCCAATGTCGTGCCGCTGCGGCCCGCGGCGGCGCCCGAGCCCGCGAGCGCGCTGACGCCGGTGGAGCAGAACGCGTTCGACGAAATCGGCCGCGCGCTGGTCGAAAGCGCGGAGCCCGGCGACGCGCGCGATCTTTTGGGCCAAGTGACGCGCGCGATCGAAGTGGCGCGGGCGATAGAGAACCCGCCCGCCGCGGACGCGGTGGACGACGCGGCGTCCCGCGCGATGGCGATCGTCGACCTTCTCCCGGTCGGCGTGCTGGTGGCGCGCGGAACCAATGCGATCTACGCCAACCGCACGCTGCTCGACTATCTCGGCTATCCCGACCTCGACGCGCTCGCGGCGGACGGCGGGCTGGCGCGGGTGTTTTTGGGTCGCCTGCCCGCGCGGGCGCCGTCGACCTCCCCGGTCGAGGTCCAGGCGCAGGACGGCGAGACGCTCGACGTGGACGCCCATGTTCAGAGCATCGAGTGGAGCGGCGGCCCGGCGACGCTGATCAGCCTGCGCCGCGCGCGCGCCAGTGCGCATGCGCGCGCCGAAAATGCGCGTTTATGCGCCCAGGAAGCCGAACTCAGCCGTCTTGGCGAGGAGCGCGACGCGCTCGCCGCCTGTTTCGACGGAGCCGGCGAGCCGATGGCGATCCTCGGCGCCGACGGCCGCATAGAGCGCGTCAACGCGGAATTCGCCGCGCTGCTCGGCGAGGACGCGCGCATTGTCGCGGGGCGCGATCTCGCCTCGTTGTTTCGCGACGAGGACGCGATGCGGCTCAAGGCCTTTTTCACCCCCGGCAGGAGCGAGGCCGCCGAGGAAGCCGTTTTCGCCGTCAAAGCCCGCCGCGCCGGCGTCGCGCGGACGAAACTGTCGCTGTGCCCGCTCGGGTCCGGCCGCTTCGTCGCGCGCGCGCTGGCCGAGCCCGCGCTCGCCATGCCCAAGTCAGACTCGGAAGCCGCTCGCGAGGAGGCCGAACGCGCCAGCGCCGCGAAGTCGGATTTTCTGGCCCGCGTCTCGCACGAGATCAGAACGCCGCTCAACGCGATCATCGGCTTCGCCGAGGTGATGATGGAGGAGCGCTTCGGGCCGGTCGGCAATGAGCGGTATAAGGAATATCTCAAGGACGTGCATACCTGCGGGACGCATGTGCTGAGCCTCGTCAACGATCTGCTCGATCTCTCGAAGATCGAGGCGGGCAAGATGGAGCTGGCGCCCGAGGATCTCGACGCCAACGCGACCATCGGCGAATGCGTGTCGATCATGCAGACGCAGGCCAATCAGCAGCGGGTGATCGTGCGGCTGTCGCTTGCGCCGCGGCTGCCGCGCATCCGCGCCGACGAGCGTTCGCTGCGGCAGATCCTGCTCAATCTCCTGTCCAATGCGGTCAAGTTCAACGAGCCGGGCGGACAGGTGATCGTCTCCAGCGCGCAGACCGACGCGGGCTTCGTCGTCATCCGCGTGAAGGATACGGGGATCGGCATGTCGGACGACGAAATCGACATTGCGCTGGAGCCGTTTCGCCAGGTCGCCACCTCGCGCAAAACCACCGGCACCGGCCTCGGCCTGCCGGTGACCAAGGCGCTGATCGAGGCCAACCACGCCTCCTTCACGATCAAGAGCCGCAAGAACGAAGGCACGCTGATAGAGGTCGCCTTCCCCCCGGCGAGAAGCTTGGCGGCGGAGTGAGCGGGAGGCGACTTCCTTCTCCCACTTGTGGGAGAAGGAAGAGCCGCCAAAAGCTCTCTATGTATCTAATTTTGCGATATTTTCTCCCCCAAAGCCGCGACAGTTTGGCGCATGGCGAATGGTCGCGTTTGGCGTAGCTTTCTCCTTCGCGGGGCCCACGCCTCGCTCGCGCCGACAACAAAAATCCGGCGCGGTCGGGAGACGCCCGCGCCTTGCGCGGCGTCGGGAAACGCAAAAAGGAGACCGTCCATGGGCACTAATATTGGTGAAGGCGAAATCTCTCCTAAGGTCACGATCTTCGCCGGCGTCGGCGCGATCGCCGGAGCCATTCTCGGCGGCGCCATGCTGGGCTTCCCGGCCCTCATCGCCAGCACCGTCGTCTTCGGCCTCGCAGGCGGCATTTTGGGCGCGTTTTTCTAACGCGCGGCCCCTCCCCGCCCCTCGCGGAGAGGTTGGGCGCGGCGCCGGCAAATAATCCCGTTGATCCGACGCTTTGAACCCGGCATGAAGGAGCGATGCGCCTTGTCCTCGCTTTGCTCCTTCTACTCCTCCCCACCGCCGCGCTCGCCGAGCCGCTGGCGGTCAAGGTCGGCGTGCTGCGGCAGGCGCATTCGCGCGAGACCCTCTCCATTCAGGACATTCCCGCCGAGGCCGACGCGCTTGCCGGCGCGCTGATGGGCGCCGCCGACAACAACACCACAGGCAAATTCACCGGCCAGACCTTTGCGACTGTCGACATAAAACTCAGCGAGGGCGAGGACGCCGGCGCGGCGTTGGATAAACTCGTGAGCGAAGGCGCGCGGCTGATCATCGCGGATCTTTCCGCCGACGCGCTGCTGAAAGCGTCCGAGCGCGCAAAGATTTCGGGCGCGCTGCTGTTTAATATCTCCGCCACCGACGAAAGTTTGCGCGAGGAAAACTGCCGCGCAAATGTCGTGCATGTCGCGCCCTCGCGGGGCATGCTGGCCGACGGCCTCGCGCAATATCTGATGTGGAAGCGCTGGAGTCGCTGGCTGCTGATCAAGGGGTCGCATCCCGACGACGAGTTGCTGGCCGCCGCCTATCGCGCGAGCGCGAAGAAGTTCGGCGCGAAAATCGTCGAGGAGCGCGTGTTCGAGGACATGGGCGGCGGCCGGCGCAGCGATTCGGGCTCGGTGCAGACGCAGCGGCAAATGCCCGTGCTGACACAGAGCGCGCCGGCCTATGACGTGCTGATCGCCGCCGACGAGTCGGAAGTTTTCGCGGGCTACCTGCCCTATCGCACTTTTGACCCGCGCCCGGTGGCGGGGTCCGGCGGGCTCGTCCCAACCAATTGGGACAGCGCGCATGAGCAATGGGGCGCGCAGCAATTGCAAAACCGATTCATGCAGACCTTTCGCCGCGTGATGAACGCGCGCGACAATGGCGCCTGGCTCGCCATGCGGATGATCGGCGAGGCGGCGACGCGCGCGGGCTCGAACGAGCCTGCGAAACTGCGCGAATTTTTGACCGGGCCGGAGTTCTCCATCGCCGCGTTCAAGGGCGTGCGGCTGACGCTGCGCGACTGGAACCAGCAGCTGCGCCAGCCGATCCTGCTCTCGGACGGACGCATGGTCGCCTCGGTCTCGCCGCAGGAGGGCTATTTGCACCAGACCAGCGAACTCGACACGCTCGGCCGCGACCGGCCCGAAACCAAATGCAGGCTGCGATGATCAAGTACCCCCTCCCTAGCCCTCCCTCGCTTCGCGGGAGAGGGAATGCGCTACTCCGGCATGAGTCGGGTTTTTTGCAAAGGGCGCGATCCGCCCCCTCTCCCGCGAAGCGGAGGAGGGCTGGTGTGGGGGCGCTCCTTATCCTCGCGCTACTCGCCCCAGCCCCCGCCAACGCCTATCTCGCTTACGTCAGCAACGAGAAAGGCAACAGCATCACCATCATCGACACCGATACATTGCAGGCGATCAAGACTGTGAAGGTCGGGCGCAGGCCGCGTGGCGTCGAGCTGACCAAGGACGGCTCGGAACTGTTCATTTGCGCCGGCGACGACGACTCGATTCAGGTGCTCGACACAAAGACGCTGCAAATCACCGGAAAGCTGCCGTCCGGTCCCGACCCCGAGCTAATGGCGCTGAGCCCCGACGGCAATACGGTCTATGTCTCCAATGAAAACGACAATCTCGTCACGATGATCGACACGCGAACGAAGCGCCAGATTGGCGACGTGCCGGTGGGCGTCGAGCCCGAGGGCATGGCGGTCAGTCCCGACGGAAACATTCTCGTCAATACGTCGGAAACGACGAACATGGCGCATATGATCGACACGCATACGAAGCAGATCATCGCCAATATTCTCGTCGACGCGCGCCCGCGCTTCGCGCAGTTCAAACCCGATGGTTCCGAGCTGTGGGTGTCGTCGGAAGTCGGCGGCACCGTCGCGGTGATCGATCCGGTCAAGCATGTCGTCAAGCAGAAGATCAGTTTTGAAATTCCGGGGCTGTCGAAAGAGGCGATTCAGCCGATCGGCATTTCGTTCTCCAAGGACGGCAAGCGCGCTTTCGTGGCGCTGGGGCCGGCCAACCGCGTCGCGGCGATCGACGCCGAGAGCAAGAAGGTGGACAAATATTTGTTGGTCGGACAGCGCGTGTGGCATCTCGCATTCACGCCCGACGAAAAATATCTGCTGACCGCCAATGGCGTCTCCAACGACGTGTCGGTCATCGATGTCGCCAGTCTCAAGGTGGTGAAATCGATTCCGGTCGGGGCGTTTCCCTGGGGCGTCGTGGTGGCGCCGAAATGAGTTTTTCCGCGCCCTTCGCCACGTCAGTCATTGCGAGGAGCGCGGCGACGCGGCAATCTGGGAGTCGCCCGGTCACCCTGGATTGCTTCGCTCCGCTCGCAATGACGTGTACTCGCATCGGGTCTTTCTCATGACCGACGCGCCGGCGCTAAGCGTGACAAAACTCTCGCACGCCTATGGCGCGCGCAAGGCGCTCGATGATGTGAGCTTTTCGCTTGAGCGCGGCTCCTTCGCCGTGCTGCTGGGGCTCAACGGCGCCGGCAAGAGCACGCTGTTTTCGCTGGTCACCGGGCTCTATTCGGCGGGCTTTGGACGCGTCGACATCTTCGGCTTCGACGTCGCCAAACAGCCGGGCGAGGCGCTGCGGCGGCTTGGCGTCGTGTTTCAGGCGCGCACGCTCGATCTTGAACTCAGCGTGACGCAGAACCTGCTCTATCACGCCGCGCTGCACGGCATTGGTCCGCTCGAAGGCAAGCGCCTCGCGCGAGAATCGCTGGAGCGGGCGGGACTCGCCGACCGCGCCAGCGATAAGGCGCGCGATCTTTCCGGCGGGCAGATGCGCCGCGTCGAAATCGCGAGGGCGCTGCTGCACGCGCCAAAACTGCTGCTGCTGGACGAGCCGACCGTCGGCCTCGATATTAAAGCGCGCGCCGATATTCTGGCGCATGTGCGCGAATTGGTGAGGCGCGAGGGACTCGCCGTGCTGTGGACGACGCATCTGATCGATGAAATCGAGCCCGGCGATCGGGTGATCGTGCTGCACCGGGGCAAGATGCTGGCGAACGGAACAGCGGCCGAAATTGTGAGGGCGCAGGGCGTCGCGACGATTGGCGAGGCGTTCGAAGGTCTGACGGCGGAGGCGATCCCCTCTCCCCGCGCGCGGGGAGAGGGTTAGGGTGAGGGGCTTGGGGCATTTGCCAGCACTGAACATTGCGCGCGCGCAAAAGCGATAGGCGACATTGATGACAACCGCCCCGGCCCCTCACCCCGGCCCTCTCCCCGCAAGCGGGGAGAGGGAGCAGGCGCGCGCCTTCACATCAGCGCAATATGCGATCTGCCTCGGCGGGATCGTCTGGCGCGAGGCTTTGCGCTTCCTGCACCAGCGCGAGCGCTTCGTCTCGGCGCTGGTGCGGCCGCTCGTCTGGCTGTTCATCTTCGCGGCGGGGTTTCGCTCGGTGCTAGGCGTGTCGATCATCCCGCCCTATGACACCTATGTGCTCTATGAGGTCTACATCACACCGGGCCTGATGGCGATGATTCAGCTGTTCAACGGCATGCAGTCGTCGCTGTCGATGGTCTACGACCGCGAGATGGGCAATATGCGAACGCTGCTTGTCTCGCCCTTCCCGCGCTGGTTTTTGCTTGGCTCGAAACTGTTCGCCGGCGTCGCGGTGTCGGTGTTGCAGGTCTATGCCTATCTGATCGTCGCTTATTTCTGGGACATCGAGCCGCCGACGAAATGGGGTTATCTCACCGTGCTGCCGGCGCTGGCGCTGTCGGGTCTGATGCTCGGCGCGCTCGGGATGCTGCTGTCCTCGCTGATCAAGCAGCTCGAAAATTTCGCGGGGGTGATGAACTTCGTGATCTTCCCGATGTTCTTTGCCTCTTCCGCGCTCTATCCGCTGTGGCGCGTGAAGGAGTCCGGCCCCTGGCTGTATTATTTTTGCGCGCTAAATCCCTTCACCCATGCGGTGGAACTGATCCGCTTCGCCTTTTATGAGCAGATTTCCTGGGAGTCGCTGGCGGCGGTCGTCATCTACGCCAGCCTGTTCCTGATCGCCGCGCTGCGCGCATATGATCCGGCCAAGGGGCTGCTTACGCGCAAGGGCGGGTGAGCGGCTACTTCTTCCGCGCGCTTGTTTTTCAAGCTCTTGTTTTAATCGCGCTTCATTTTCAAGGCGTTTGAGGTGCTTACTTTCGCGCTTACTTTTTGAACGGGCGCCGCTGCTGTCACGCGAACCCGCCGATCTGTCGCGCGCCGTGGTTGTATCGTGCGAAATCTCGCGTATATGTCGCAAAAGGTCCGCGATCTGCAGCTTGCGGCCGCGAACGCCAGATGCCGGAAGTACGCGCTGGCGTTTCGCATTTCATGCCGATCGCCGCCAGACTCCGGTAGTGTCTTAGTTTGAAATTTTCCCCTTGACGCGGGCCCGCGCTAGCCCGATCTCCATGCCGTTCTTAGCGGAAAGCAAGGAGACGGAGATGGATCGCATATCGTAGATTTTGCATTTCCATTTGGAGGCCGCCAGAAAGCAGCTTGAACTGATGGATCACGGATTCCGAATTAATTTGCCGGGCGATGACGCGAACCTCGTGCCGTCAACTGAGGAAGATTTGCTAATTCGGATCGCCGAATTGGAAGGCGCTATCAGTCGGCATGAGGAGCGCAATGCCCACAGGTCCTAAAGGCGAAAAGCGCCTCGGACACCGGAAGTACGCGCCGAGGGCCTCGCATTCGCCGCCCGGGCGCAATAGCAAAATAGTGGATGACAAATTTTTTGGTTTTCCCCGGCGCTCGCAGTCTGCTACGCCAGAGTGCCCTCACGAGCGGCAACTCGTGAGGGCGGCTTGTTAAGAGTCCAGTTCTAACCCTGCATGTGGACTGAGGCCGCCGCCGCATAGGCGATAGCCAAAGCCACATGCAGGACGGATATTGCGAAGTCGATCACTGCAATTACCAATGTAGTAGTCTCCATCACGGTTTGTCTTCGAGCCATCATCGCGGCCCGACGAATGATATGCCGTGAAAGAGACGCGCACCCAAGTGGCTTTTTTGTTTTCAGCCACATTGTCGCTGACGTTATAGACAGGATTCATGCGTTTCGCCTTATTTTCCGGGCGATCCGCGCGCGACAAAACGTGAATGCCGTCCCCAACTAAGTGTGGATAGTGGGGGTAAAAGCGCGGCGGCGAGCGAATCACTTGCGAGTGAATCAGGTGGGCCGGCTCAGCGCAGCCGCACTTGGGTCTAGCAGCCGGACTTAGCGCCGCGCGGCGCGCCAGATTCAGCCCGTGGGCGCGGCTTGAAGGGCGGGCGGCAGGTCTACCTGAGACCGCCGAAGAGCGCCCGGCGAGCCTCCCTGTGCTGGCCGACGCCCTCGCGTCGCTCGATTGTCCGATCAAAAGTAAGCCCGGGCCTGGCTTGAATCGCCCCGGCGTCCGCGCTTACTTTCGCGCTTATTCCGCGACGTGGATCGAGGCGGACGGCGGCGGACGACAAGAGACAGTTATCGGGCTGAAAGGCTATGAAAACAAGGGGCGCGACGGACGGTCGCGGATTGCCGCGGATGCTAGAATCTCGGCTATTTCTTCCGCCCCTTCTTGCGCGGCGCTTCGTCGTCGTCGTTGAGGCCCGGCGGACGCTTGATTCCCTCCGCGAGCTGCGTGCCGAGCGTCAGGGCGCGCGCCTCGGTCACGCGCAGCGCGCAATAGCCGTAGTCCGCCTCTTGCACATAGTTGCGGCAAATCTCCTCGCGACGCGAGGAGAAGCCCGCCTGCTCGCGCACCAGCAGTTTGCGCAGCGGCTTGTCCTTCTTGTTCTTGACGTAGAGCTCGCGAAAATCCGCGCGCACGGTCTTTTCGACGCGGGCGCGGGTGCCCAGCATTTGCTTGCCGCGTTTCTCGTCGAAATCCTTCTCGCCCCAGAGGCCCGTGGGATCGACGCGGCAGTCGGCGGCCTTGATTTCGCAAGCGCCGCCTTCGTTCGAGACGAGAATGGCGCCGTCGAGCACGTCGAAGCTGAACGGACAGGCCGGGAACTCGACCCGATACCGGCGCAGGCCAGAGTCGCCCTCGCGCGGCGTCAGCTTGAGCGGCGTCTCCGACACGTCGACGCGGCAACTGTCGCCGGAGCGCGACATGCGGTCTCCTGTGAGCGTCAGCCGGGAAAGCCGCGTCTCGCCGCCGACTCGCTGAAACTCCACGATGCTGCGCTCGCCGTCCTGATAAAGCGGCTTGCCGACGATGGCGTCGTCGGTCGGGGGTTTCGGCGCGATCGCCGGGCCCGCCGCCGCTTGCTCCTCCGCGTCGCCCGCGCGCGCCCTTTTACGCGCTGGCTTGGCAGCGGGATGCGTCACGCCTTCCGCGACCGCGCCCTCCGGCTCCGGCGCGACGGCGCCCGGCAGGGAGATCTGCGCGCGCGCGATGGGGCCCTGGCCCGTCAGCAGCGCGGCGAGACAGGCGAAAACCGCGGCGCGCCGCCGGCAAGGCTCGGGAAACCAACGGTTCGACATTTTCGCGGAACAGCCATCGATGGAATGAGCGGAAGGCCCGCCGCGACTAGCGCGGCGACAGCACCATGATCATTTGTCGGCCTTCCATCGAAGGCTCCAACTCAACCTTGGCGATCGTCGCGGTCTCGGTCTTGACCCTGGTCATCAGCCGATAGCCGATGTCCTGATGCGCGATTTCACGGCCGCGGAAGCGCAACGTGATCTTCACCTTGTCGCCTTCCTCGAAGAAGCGGCGCGCCGCCTTCATCTTGGTGTCGTAATCGTGATCATCAATGCCGGGGCGCAGCTTGATCTCCTTGACCTCGACGATCTTCTGCTTTTTGCGCGCCTCGGCCGCGCGCTTTTGTTCGAGAAAACGAAATCGTCCGTAATTCAATATCTTACAAACGGGCGGTTCGGAGTTCGGGTCGATCTCGACCAGATCGAGGCCGGCGGTGTCGGCAAGCTCCAGCGCTTGCGGGAAGGGAACCACGCCGTGATTCTTGCCTTCAGAATCGATCAGCCGAACCTCTCGCGCGCGAATCTCCTTGTTTATTCTGAGGCCTTCCTTTTGCGGGGCCGCAGTGCTCTTCATTGGACGTCGAATGGATGTTCTCCTTTAAATAAAGCCCGCGCTCCATCGGCCGAAACGCCAAAGCCCAGGTTCTGGTCTTAAAGCGCCCGCGACGGCGGACCTCCAGCGCCGGCAGAATCCCACGATTGGCCCGCATGTCAACCACGCAAGCCGCCAACGGCGCGAAAATCCTCGAACTGTGGCGCCGGCGCCGCTTTTTCCTTCCGCGAAAGGGCGGCGGGACGGCCTATTTCGTCCTGAGCTGGATCACCATGTTGTAATCGGCGCTCGCGTGTTCGCCGTCGCCCTTGGCCTCATAGGCCAGGCCGCGGTGGCGATAGGCGATCGAGTCGCGCGGATCGAGCCGGATCGCCTCGGTGTAATCGGCGATCGCGGCGTCGAGATCGCCCTCGGCCCTCTTGCCTCTCGCTACGTAGATGTCGCCGCGTCCGCGCAGCGCGACGGGATCGGCGGGCTCGAGTTCCAGCGACTTATTGGCGTCGGCGAGGGCGCGGGCGTATTCGCCCTCCCCCTTAAGGGCCAGGGCGCGATTGAGATAGGTGTGGGCGAGATTGGGGTCGAGCCGCAGCGCCGCGTCGTAATCGGCGATGGCGCGTCCGAAGTCCTTGTTCGTCTGATAGGCGTTGCCGCGATTGTTGAGCGCGATCGCGCGATCGCGCGGAGGGGAGTGCTTGTCGCCCGCGATGCGCGCGCAGGCGGCGATGATTTTGGCGCGGTCGCCATCCTCCCGCTTGCACTCGCTCCAATCGGCGTCGCTGGCCGCGCGCGAGGCGCCGGCGCAAAGCACGGCTGCGAGAACGCAAAAAAATCTCAAATAATCGCGCATCTTTCCCCTCCGCGCCGCCATGCGCGGGCAATTCCTACATCGCGCGAACCCGAAGACAAGAGGGAAAGGCGCGGGAAGGATTCAACCAGGCGGGGCGCCTACCTTCTCCCATTTGTGGAAGAAGGAGGGAAGCGGCGCCTAAAGCCACTCTTCGAGCAGCGCATTGACCTCGCGCGCGCCGTCCTCCGGGGTCCAATGCGTGACGCGCGGCAGGCGCTCGATGCGCAAATTCTTCACGTAACGCTCGGTTCCCTCGAGACAGCACAAATCGAGCGCTACATCCCGCTCGCCCCAGATCATCAGCGTCGGCGTCTCGATCGGCGCGGCGGGCTCCTCGGTGGCGAAGATTTCGGGCGCGGCGACGCGATACCAGTCGAGCATCGCGGTCAGCGCGCCGGGCCGGCAGGCGTCGGCGCGATAGATGGCGATGATCTCGTCCTCGAAGGCGCCGCGGCGCGCCGTCTTGCGAAAAATCCATTCGATCAAGGCGCCGCCGCGCAGCGAGAGCAGCCACTCCGGCAGCAGCGGCGTCCGGAACAGACTAATGTAACGCGACCGGCGCTTTTGCGCGGGCGTCTGGAGCGCTCTCGCGAAACAACGGGGATGCGGACCATTGAGCGTGACCAGCCGCTCCAGCGGGCGCAAGCCGCGCGCGGCGAAGGCGAAAGCGAGCAGACCGCCCCAATCGTGGCCGATCAGCACGACGCTGCTCGCGCCCGAGGCGTCGATCAGCCCGGCGATGTCGGCGAGGAGATTGGCCAGTCGATAATCCTCGCGGTGGCGAGGCCGGCTCGTGCCGCAATAGCCACGCTGGTTGACCGCCCAGACGCGAAAGCCCTTGGCGAGCAGCGTTCGCATCTGGCCGCGCCACTCCAGCGCGCTTTGCGGAAAGCCATGCAGCAACAGGGCGAGGCGCTGGCCTCCGCCGGCCTCGAACACCTCGAAGTCGAGCCCGTTGGCGGCGACGACGATGCGCCGCGCGCCGAGAATCTCCTCGACGCTTCTCAATTCGCTCCGCCAAAACTCATGTCCCCGAACGCCGGACAACCGCCGCAGGGCTCGCCGCCCTCCATCGCCGCGCAGGCCGGCGCGGCGCCCTGCGCCGAACTCGGGCCGCCCGAGGCGGGTTTCGCGATCAGCGATATCTGGCGGTCGAGCCGATCGCTGCCGCATTTGGGACAGGCGGGCGATTCGCTCGAGCGAACGAGGGTTTCAAACTCATGCGCGCAATCGGCGCAGGCATAGGCGTAAATCGGCATGAAAGCGTCCTTCGAAGGAAACAAGAGCCGACGATGTTACCCAAAGCGCGCCGCGAGGCAAGCCGGTGGCGCCTTAAAATTGGACGTGCGGTTTCGTTTCATCCCGTTGGCCCATATTTGTCGGCGCGGGCGCCTCCAGGCGTCGGCGATTCGCGGTTCGGCCTCGCCCGACAGGAACGCCCCCGATTCGGGCGCCCTCAGCCCCGCGCGAAACAGATGAGCCGATGCGCGCCGTAATGGACGCCGCCGGGCGTTTCCCGCAGTCCCGCCGCGCGCGCCAGCGCGACCAGGGTGGAATAGGCTTCGGGCAGGTCGTTGTTGACGAGGTGATCGCAGATGGCGTCCTGTTCTTCCGCGCTCAAACTCGTCCATTCGCGGCGCAGCCAGCCGCAATAGCGCCGAAAATAATCATCGAGCGATTCGTCCTCCTCGCGCACGACGTCGACCAGCAACAGCAGGCCGTCCGGCGCGAGTTGGCGGGCGGCGCGGCGGAAAAACTCGGCCTTCCGCTCGGTCGGCAAATGATGCAGCACGAAGCTCGAATGGATCGCGTCATGGGAGTCGTCTTCGTCCAGCGCTTCGAGGATGTCGCCATGCGTCAACGTCACCGGACAAGGCAGGTCGGCCAGTTCGCGCGCGGCGAGCTCCAGCGCCGTCTCCGAGAGATCGACGCCCTGGTAGCGGCTCGGCGGCTGTTCCCGCAGCACTGGCGCCAGCGCCGTGGCGTCGCCGCAGCCCAGATCGAGGAAAGCTGGCCGCCGTCCCGAAAAGCGCGCGGCGAGCGCACGCCGCAAGGCCTCCGCGATCTCGCGGTGGAACATGAAATTGGCGGCGACCACCTTGTGATAAGTGTCCCACTGGTCAAAAATATTTGGCGAGGACGGGGCGGACATGGGCGCGGCTCCTAAGGTTCCGGGACGAGTGACGGTTATATCGCCGGCGTCCCTGGTGTTGGAAGCGGTCGCTCGCCTTTTCGTCAAATTCGACACCGCTGGCAAGGCCGCGGCGACCGGCTTCGCCGCCCCGCGTCCTACCCGGCGCGAAATCTGCTATAGGGAAACTTCCGCCCGCGGGCTTCGCCAAGGATCGCGACACCTCATGAATGTCGAAAACAACGCTTCCGCCGCCGCCGCCGCTCACGCCGCCGCCGTTTCCACGCCCGCCGCGCCGCAAAAGGCCGAGCCGCGGAAAGGCGACCATGGGCTGCATGACGATGTGCGGCTCCTGGGCCGGCTGCTCGGCGAGACGGTGCGTGAACATGAGGGCGACGAGGCGTTCGAGCGCATCGAGACGATCCGTCGCCTCTCGGTCGCCGCGAGCCGTCATAAGGCGTCCGAGGAACGCCCGTCCGCCAAGAACGGGCATCCCCAGGGGACGCCGGACGCGATGGACCTTGGCGATTCCGAGGCCGACCGCAAGCTCGATCAATTGCTGCGCAACCTTTCGGCCAAGGAGGCGCTGACGGTCATTCGCGCCTTCAGCTATTTTCTGCATCTCGGCAATATCGCCGAGGATCTGCATCCCTTGCAGCAGCGGGCGCGGGCCGAGGCCGCCGGCGAAAAGACGAGCCTGATCGAGCCCAGCCTCAACCGCACTTTCGCCCATTTGCGCAAGGCGTCCGTGGGCGCCGGCAAGATCGCCCAGGTTCTCGCGCGCGGGTGGGTCTCTCCCGTGCTCACCGCGCATCCGACCGAGGTTAGGCGCAAGAGCCTGCTCGACGCAGAACGTTCGATATTCGAGCTGCTCGCGGCGCGCGAACATTTGCGCTCCAAGACGGAACTCGAGCAGAACGACGCGCAATTGCGCGCGCGCGTTTCGCAAATGTGGCAGACCGAGCTGTTGCGCCAGTCGCGCCTCACCGTGCGCGACGAAATCGAGAACACGCTGAGCTATTACCGCTCGACCTTCCTGCGCGAGATTCCGCATATCTACGGCGACATCGAGCGGCGCATCGAAGGGCTGCGCGTGCCGCCGTTCCTGCGCATGGGCACATGGGTCGGCGGCGACCGCGACGGCAACCCCAACGTCACCGCCGCCTCGCTGGAGACCGCGCTGAAGATGCAGGCCGAGGTGGCCTTGCGCTTTTATCTCGTCGAGGTGCATCAGCTCGGCGCGGAGCTTTCGATCTCGCGCAAATACGCCGGCGCCACCAGAGCGCTGGAGGAGCTGGCCAACCGCGCGGGCGATGACAATCCACACCGCGACGACGAACCTTACCGCCGCGCGCTGATCGGCGTCTACTCGCGCCTCGCCGGCACGCTGGAGCATTTGACCGGCGGGCAGGCTGTGCGGCACGCGGTGGCGCCCGGCGCGGCCTACGCCAACAGCTGGGCCTTTCTCGCCGATCTCGTCACGATCGACGAGTCGCTGCGGCTGCACCACAGCGAGGTGATCGCCGCGCAGCGCCTGGAGCCCTTGATTCGCGCCGTGGAAGTGTTCGGCTTCCACCTCGCCACCGTCGATCTGCGCCAAAGCTCGGACCGTCACGAGGAGACGATCACGGAAATTCTGGCGCAGGCGCGCATCGCCGACAATTACGCGGCGCTCCCTGAGTTGGAGAAGCAACAGCTGTTGCTGCGGCTGCTGTCGGATCCGCGCCCCGTTCGGCTGCTGGACGCGAAATATTCGCTAGCCGTCGAGGACGAACTGGCGATCTTCGCCAAGGCCGCCGCGATGCGCAAGACCTACGGCGACGAGTCGATCCGCCATTACATCGTCAGCCACACCGAGACCGTCAGCGATCTTCTGGAAGTGCTGCTGCTGCAAAAGGAAAGCGGCATGATGCACGGCACGCTCGATCCGCGCGACGCCGGCGTCGTCTCGGCGGATTTGATCATCGTGCCGCTGTTCGAGACCATCGAGGATTTGCGCAACGCCGCGCCGATCATGCGAGACTTCTATGCGCTGCCGGGAATCGCCAAGCTCGTCGCCAACTCGGGCGCCCAACAGGACATCATGCTGGGCTATTCCGACAGCAACAAGGACGGCGGCATTTTCACGAGCATTTGGGAGCTTTACCGCGCCTCGACGGCGCTGGCGGAGTTCTTCGCCGGCCAGCCCAATATTTCGATGCGGCTGTTTCACGGGCGCGGGGGCACGGTCGGACGCGGCGGCGGCCCGAGCTACGACGCCATTCTGGCGCAGCCGCCCGGCACGGTGAACGGCCAGATCCGCCTGACCGAACAGGGCGAGGTGATCGCCGCCAAATACGCCAATCCGCAGATCGGCCGGCTTCAACTCGAATTGATCGTCGCCGCGACGCTGGAGGCGACGCTGCTCTCAGACCGGCAGGCGCCACCGGACGAGTTTCTCGCGACCGCTTCAAGGCTGTCGACCGCCGCGATGTCGGCCTATCGCCATCTTGTCTACGAGACGCCGGGCTTCGTCGATTATTACTTTGGTTCGACGCCGATCGCCGAAATCGCCTCGCTAAATATCGGCTCGCGTCCCGCTTCGCGCAAACCCTCGCGCCGGATCGAGGATTTGCGGGCGATTCCCTGGAGCTTTTCCTGGGGTCAGGCGCGCGTCGCCCTGCCCGGCTGGTATGGCTTTGGGTCGGCGATCGCCGGCTTTCTCGCGGAGGACCGCGACGCGCGGCTGCCGCTGCTGCGCCGCATGAATCGCGAATGGCCGTTTTTCCGCGTGCTGCTGTCGAACATCGACATGATCCTGTCGAAGACCGATCTCTCCATCGCCCGCCACTATGCGGCGCTTGCGCCGGATCAGGCTCGCGCGAAGGAGATTTTTGCGCGCATCGAGGCGGAATACAATCTTGTGGTGAGCGCGCTGGAGGACATCACCGGCGCGAGCGAGCGGCTCGCCGACAATCCCGCGCTGGCGCGTTCGCTGAAGCTGCGCGTGCCCTACATCACGCCGCTGAGCTATTTGCAGATTGAACTGATCCGCCGCTGGCGCTCGGGCCGGACCGACGACGACATCCGCCAGGGGATTCTCATGTCGATCAACGGCGTCGCGGCTGGTCTGCGCAATACGGGATGAGCGCGAAAGAAAACGACATGAGCGCCCGTTTCGGTTTCTTGCGCGATTTCGCCATTGGCGCGCTGCTGATCGGCGGCGCGATCTTCATTCTCGCGCTGCCGTCGGTGCAAAATTTTCTCGCCGCCGCCTCCGCGGCTGGAGATGGCGCGTTGGCGACGGCCGGCGCGATCGGCTTGACGACGCCGGCCGTCGCCGCGGCGCTCTATGGTCTGCGCAAGCGTCGGTTCGGTTTCGCCGCCGGGCTGCTCGTCGTTCCATTGGCGCTGGCCTTATACGCCGCGCAGGCGGAACACACTGGCGACTATGCCGCGCTGGAATCGGGGCCGCTGCTCAAGCCCGGCGCGGACCAGAAAAACATCGTGTTCGATGACCCCTATTGGATGAATTTCTGGCTAAAGCCCATTTTGTCGAACGGCAAATACGCGGTGTTCCATGCCATCAGCCAGACCGCGCACTCGCCCGCCGAATGGCGCGAGGCGCGGCTGATTTCGGGCGAGGCGTGCCGCGAAGCGAACAATCTACTGTCGACCGTCGAATTCACCGCCAACGGATTTAAGGACACGTGCATCGCCACGCTCGCCGCGCGCGAGCCCGCGCCGACGTTGATTATAAAAGTCGGCGTCAGCGAGATCGTGAAAGGGTTCCAGGGACTCTGGATTGAAATTCTCGAACGCGCCGACGGCGCCGAACGGCTGCTCGCCCGCAGGGCGAAGGGACTGGTTCCCTCGCCCGTGGCGTTCCTGGGAATTTTCGGCGTGCGTCCGCTCGAGATCAATGGCTTCGACGCGATCGGCGACGTGATTGGCGAGGTTCTCTCCGTATCGATCCCGCGCGACTATGCGCCGCCGCGCGGCGACGTGACCGACGAGCATGAAATCAGCGCCGCGCTCGAACGGTTTTTCGCCGACTCCAATCCCGCCGTTCGAAAATCCGCCGAGATCGAATATGGGAAATTGAGCATCAATCATTGCCCGGCGCCGGAGAGCGCGGAACTCAGCGACCGCGCCGCGCGGCTGTTTCTTAGCCCCTATCTCGACGTGAGGGCGCTCGCCTATTTCTGCGTGTGCGATCTTCCGCCCGCCGCGCGCGAGCCGTTCGAGGGGCGCATTTGCCAGATGATTTCCGACGCGAGACGAACGAAGGAATATCTTTGGCTTGTCGATCGGGAAACCAAGCGCAAGGCGGCTTGTCCCGCTGAATAACGCTTTCCCGCGCCGACGGCGACGCGGATCGCGCCGAGTGGCTTCTTATTATCAGCGGCCGATTATCGGATCGACGGCCTTCTCGACGATCGTGATCGTCGCGCTTACGAGACCGGAGTCGTTGGCGAGCAAATGCGCAATCGAAATTCCGCTAACCACGCGTGAGCGCGCCATGCGCTCACGCCCGCTAAGTCTCAAAGGAGCGCCTTCGCTCATAATTTGGTGAATTCGTTGAGTTCGCCTTCCGCGAACGGGTCGTCGAACTTGGCGACGAAACCGTCGTCGAACACCCGCAGCACTGTCGCCGGCTTCGCGCCAAGCGTGACCTTGGCGCCCTGCGGCAGTTTGAAGTTCGTCTCGATATTGACGCCGCCAACGGAAATGTCGTTTATCTTGACGATAACCTCCTTGCCGTCGGACAAATGCAGAGGCGTCCGCCGCATGAAGGGCACGATACGCTCATAGAGTCTGTTGTCGGGCAAATCCCAGGCTTCGCGATTGCCATACCAGGTCAATTGCTCGGCGAGCTTTACGTGCTTCGCCTTCGGCAGGCTCATGCCGATGGCGAAACCGGCTGGCTCCTGCCGCACCACGCCGCCCTCGAAGCGGCCAAGTTCGGCGATGTAGATGATGATCTTCTCGCCGATCTCGGGCGCCACCGGAGCGGAAATCCTGATTTCGCGTGTCGACATTTCGATCACCGAGCACTCGTGCTCGGTGCGCGAGGGCAACATGAATCGCCCCTGCAGTTCGACCTTGACCGTCGGATATCTGTTCAATTCGACGGTCTTTAATTTCAATTGAGATTGCGTGGGCATGGCTGTTTCACCGGCCGTTCGTTGCGCGCTAGAAGAATTCAATGTTTTGGCGTCGGCAGACTGCATTCGAAATGTTGACGCGCGCTTAAAGAAATGGATGACTCCAAACGGACTTAGCTCGATGCGATCAAATGGAGACATGATCGTTAACGAGTTCTTCGCGCATGGTCGCGCGCGCCCGTTCACCCGCGTTTTCGGGCCGCCAGCCCACGTTCCCAGGCCAGCGCCTGGCGCACGATCTCTTCCAAATCGTCGTGCCGCGGCTCCCAGCCGAGCATCGCCTTGATGCGGCTATTCGCCGCGACGATCGCCGCCGCGTCGCCGGGACGGCGACCCGAGACCTCGACCGGGAAATCGACGCCCGCGACGCGCTTGACGGTCTCGATCACCTCTTTCACCGAATAGCCGCGCTCATAGCCGGCGTTACAGACGAGGCTCGCGCCGCCGCCGCGCAAATAGCGCAGCGCGTCCATATGCGCGCGGGCGAGATCCGAAACATGAATATAATCGCGCAAACAGGTTCCGTCCGGCGTCGGATAATCCGTGCCGAACAATTGCATCTTCGCGCGCAGGCCCAGCGCCGCCTGCGCCGCGACCTTGATCAGGTGCGTGGCGTTCGGCGTCGACTGGCCGGCGCGGCCCTTGGGATCGCCGCCCGCGACGTTGAAGTAACGCAGCGCGACATAGTTGAAGTCATACGCCTTGGCGACATCCTCCAGCATCCACTCCACCATCAGCTTGGAGCGGCCATAGGGCGAGAGCGGCTTGAGCGGCTCGTCCTCCGTCACCGGGTTTCGCGACGGATCGCCATAGACCGCCGCCGTCGAGGAAAAGATGAAGCGCTTGATCTCGCAGCCCGTCGCGGTCTCCAGCAGATTGCGCGCCTTGGCGGTGTTGTTGAGATAATAGCCGAGCGGATCGGCGACCGACTCCGGCACCACGATCTTCGCGGCGAAGTGGATGATCTCGTCGACGTCGTATCGCGCGACGGTTTCGGTCACGAGGTCTTCGTCGCCGAAGTCGCCGACGACCAGGGGGACGCCCTCCGGAACGGCCCAGCGAAAGCCGGTCGAGAGATCGTCGAGGACAACCGGCTTTTCGCCGGCGTCAAGCAGTTCCAAAACCATGTGGGAGCCGATATAACCAGCGCCACCCGTCACCAAGACCGTCATCGTCAACACCCGTTCATGCGATTTCGTCACAATTAAAAGGCGGAACCTAAGTTTACGTCAACCTCCCCGCCCGAGCGGCTCCTCCATCAAGCAACGGACCCTTCATGAGCAAGCGCATTCGCAAGGCTGTTTTACCCGTCGCCGGTTTGGGCACGCGCTTTCTACCAGCCACCAAGGCCGTGCCGAAGGAAATGCTCACCGTGGTCGATCGTCCGGTGGTGCAGCATGTGGTCGACGAGGCGCGCGAGGCTGGCATCGAACATTTCGTCTTCGTGACCGGACGCGGCAAGGCGGTGATCGAGGACCATTTCGATATGTCTTACGAGTTGGAGGACACGCTTCGCCGCCGTAACAAGACGAAGGAATATGACGCGCTGATGGCGGACCTGCCCAAGGCCGGCGCCACCAGCTTCACGCGCCAGCAGGCGCCGCTGGGCCTCGGCCACGCGGTTTGGTGCGCGCGCGACATCATCGGCGACGAGCCTTTCGCCGTGTTGCTGCCCGATATGATTACGCTGCCGAACGGCCCGCGCAAGAGCCGCTGTCTCGCCCAGGCCATGGAGGCCTATGGAAAGCACGGCGGCAATATAATCGCGGTGGAGGAGGTTTTGCCGAGCGAGACGCATCAATATGGCATTGTGAGCGTCGGCGCGGATTACGGCCACAGTTTCGAGATCAAGGGCATGGTCGAAAAGCCGCCGCAAGGGACGGCGCCGAGCAATTGGATGATCTCGGGCCGCTATATTCTCGAGCCCGAGATTTTCGAGTTGCTCGAGAAAGGCGAAAAAGGCGCGGGCGGCGAAATCCAACTCACCGACGCCATGATCAAGCTCGCGGCCACGCAGCCGTTCCACGGCGTGCGCTTCGACGGCAAGACCTACGACACGGGCTCGAAACTAGGATTTTTGGCCGCCAACATCGCCTTTGGGCTGGAGCGTCCGGACATAGCCGACGGGCTGCGGGCGGAGATCAAGCGGCTGCTGGGGTGACGCGGCGCGCTTTCCTTCTCTCGCCCGCGGGAGAAGGTGGCCCCGCGGAGCGGGTCCGATGAAGGTTCTGGGGATGTTCCGACCTTGCTTAGGGGAAGGCCTCAAAGGACTGATCGCGACGCAAATATAGTGGATGTCGCGGATGGCCCGCCTTCGTCTTTCCAAGACATTTCAATATTGCGCCTGGCACGACGCCCCGAATTATATCGAGAGCGCTCTTGTCGCCGCCATGAAACGCTCCGCGACAACCCCAGGCGCAGATAATCGGCACTCCGTTTTCAATCGACCTTGCCGCGATCGTCTCGATGGCTTTTCGATTATCCTTGCCGAATGGATCGTCCGCCAGCCGTAGTTCATCCGAATACCGGGTTCGCCAAGCGAACAGATTAGCAACGACAATGCCGCTCGCGCCTTCGCGCCTCGCAAACTCCATACAACGGCGAATGGTGGGATCGTCTCTTTCGGCGTCCGCGTCCGACGGATTCAGCATGACGAAAGGCAGCAAATCATCCTCTCGCTCACCCCATCGCCGCGTGAGTTCGTAGCGATAAAGGCCGTCCCGCGAAATATTCGCGGTCTTTCGGATCGGTAAATCATTCGAAAGAGTCATCAAATCAATTGAATAATGATTGCGACTTGGCTGAAACCGCTCCCAGCGGGCCTCATCGGCCCCCCTAAAGTGACGCCACCCTTCCCCCACTGCGTGGGAGAAGGAAGGTTCGCTTCGCTCACCGCTTCTTTTTGCGCAGCCTGATAATCACGTCGCAGCCGACGATCTCCATGCCCTCGGGCGGCGCCGGCAGGCGCGCGAATTCGACCGAGCCGTCCACCGCGTCGAACATGCGGCCGGTGCTTTCGTCCATGAAATGATGATGCGGCGAGGTGCGGGTGTGGAAATAGGTGCGCGGCCCCTGCACGGCGATTTCGCGTAGCAGGCCGGCGCCGGCGAACTGGTTCAGCGCGTTGTAGACCGTCGAGAGGGACATTCGCAGCCCGGCCTCGCGCGCCTCGGCGTGCAGCGCCTCGGCGCTGACATGGCGGTCGCCATTGCCAAACAGCAACCCGCACAGAGACAGGCGCTGCACGGTCGGACGCAAACCCGCGTCGCGCAGCTTGGTCTTGAGTTCGCTCTCACTGGGGCGGCTGGCGCCTTCGCCTCGCGCGCCTTGCGGCCGGGTCGGCGCGCGATCGGCGCTGGTCGAGGGGACATGCGTCATTTGTTACATTGCGCGGAATTCCGCGCTCCCTGTTTGTCACGAATAGCTGAAGCCAGTAGAAGTCAGCGACCCGGACCTGTCAAACGAATTGCCGGAAAGTGTAATCTTTCCAAGGAAGGCTTGGCCGTCCTTGAGTCGACTCACCCGCCGGCGGAGACCGTCATGCAAATATCGCGCAAGCCTGCCTCCCTCAACCGGCGCGCCCTGCTGCTTGGCGCTGCGGCGCTCACCTGCGGCGGCGGCCGCGCTCTCGCGCAGGCCCAGGATTTTCAGTCCTTTGTGCAAAGCCTGTGGCCCGCCGCGCAGGCCGCCGGAGTCTCGCGCGAGGTTTTCGACGAGGCCGCGCGGGGCCTGACGCCAGAGCCGACGGTGTTACAAAAGCCCGCGACTCAGTCCGAATTCACCGTGTCGATTCCCGCCTATGTCGCGGGGGCCGTGACAACGAGTCGCGTCGCGCGCGGTCGCGCGCTGGCCGGCGAGCTGACGCATATGCTGAGACAGATCGAACAGCGCGACGGCGTTCCCGGCGAGATATTGGTGGCGATTCTCGCGGTCGAGAGCAATTTCGGAACGGCGACGGGCGGCGCCGACGTGCTGCGCGTGCTGGCGACGCTGGCCTGGAAAGGCCATATGACGCAAAAACTCAGCGACGAATATGTCGCCGGATTAGTGCTGCTGCAGCAGGGCATCCCGCGTCACCGGCTGCGGGGATCATGGGCCGGCGCGATGGGCATGCCGCAATTCATGCCCTCGGCCTATTTGAAATTCGCGACGAGCTTCGCCGGCGACGCCGCGCCCGACATCTGGACCTCGCAGCCCGACGCGCTCGCCTCCATCGCCAGCTTTTTGCATAAATCCGGCTGGAATCCGGCGCTGCCCTGGGGCGTCGAGACGCGCTTGCCGCAAGGCTTCGACTTCGCCGCCTTCGACATGGACTTTTCGCAATTTCGCGCGCTGGGCTTCACCGCCGCGAACGGCGAGGCGCTGCCGGCGCTGGGCGCGGCGAGCCTATACATGCCGGCGGGCGCGAGCGGGCCGGCCTTTCTGATCACGGACAATTTCGAAGTGATCCGCCAATATAACACGTCCGACGCCTATGCGCTGGCGGTGGCGATCCTCGCGGACCGCATCGCCGGCGCCAGCACGCCGCTAACGCCCTGGCCAAAAGTGACGCCGCTGACGACGGCGCAATGCAAGGACTTGCAACAGGCGCTGACGCGGCTGGGCTTTTATCACGGGACCATCGACGGCAAGCTGGGCCGGGTCGCGCGCAACGCCGTGCACGCCTATCAACTCAGCGTCGGCATGCAGCCGGCGGACGGACTGGCGACCAAGGCGGTGCTCGATCGGCTGAGAGGAGGGTAAGGCGTTAACGTCAAACCTCGATCACCAAACGCTCATCGAACTTGGGGTTCTCCTTCTCCAGACCGCGTTCGCCCGACCCATAGCCCTCGGGATTGCAGACGATACGACAACCGCCGACCTCATAGTCGAAACTCATGTGCGTGTGACCATGCACCCAAAGCCTTGGCTTGCCGCGCTCGATCGTAGCCGAAAGATCCGAGACGTAAGCGGCGGTCAGCATATTGTCGAGATGCTCGAAGGCGACCGATCTTCGATGCGGCGCATGATGCGTCACGACAACGGTGGGGCCGGCGAAGGGCCGCGCCAATTCGCTCTCGATATAGGCGAGATCGGCCTCGTGCCGAGCCAGCGCGTCGGCGGGCGTGAACGCAAGCGATCGCGCGCCATCGCCTATTCTGATGGCGCGATGATCCTCGAGCGCCTTCGACGCGTGAATCATCGCCTCATCTCTTATTCCGGGAAAGAAGTCGTAATCGGTCCAAAGGACGGCGCCGATGAACCGCGCGCCATTTATGACGACCGTCTCTCGGTCGAGCAAATTGACCCTTGTCCCGATCGCCGCAGCGCGTCCTTCCGAAAGCCGGGCCTCGATTTCGCCGCCATGAAATTCGTGGTTTCCGGGGACATAGACAATGGGACGTTCGGCGAGAGGGGGCTGCGACAAAAGGATGTCGACGGCTTCGCGCGGCGAGGCGGCGATGTCGCCAGCAAAAATGACGACGTCAAATTCCGGCGAACCCTCGGGCAAACTCCAGGATCGCCGGTGTTCGAGATGCAGATCGGAAAGGACAAGGAGCCGAATCATGATCTTATTCTGAACGGTTTGCGCGCCGCTGTCCCGTGGGCTGGCGAGGCGAAGCCATCCTTCCGCGGGAATCGGCGCCTCGGCCTTGAATTGGGAGCCAAGCCCCCAGGAAACACAAACCCCTAACCCGGACCGCGCCATCTAGAATTGCTGGCGACGCGGAAGACGGCTTGCCACCCGCTTTCGCCTGTGGCACAAGGCCGCCAGTTCAAGGCTGCGGTAGCTCAGTGGTAGAGCACTCCCTTGGTAAGGGAGAGGTCGTGGGTTCAATCCCCCCTCGCAGCACCAT